>ENA-OUQP01002108-OUQP01002108.1-human-gut-metagenome-genome-assembly--contig:-NODE-2108-length-11539-cov-31.057907_pt1 | contig 11539 bp, 5 predicted proteins | sample MGYA00237951_ERZ548836 | MGnify/ENA primary metagenome ERZ548836 (study PRJEB26490, sample SAMN05194702) | human gut metagenome | biome: terrestrial biome; feature: human-associated habitat; material...
CTTCCCTTCATATACTGGATCGCAATTGAGATTGTCTTATACTTATTCAGATCCAGTACCAGGTATGGAAGCAGGAAGTCATTCCAGATCCACATCGTCTCCAGGATTCCTACGGAAATATATGTCGGCTTCATGATCGGAAGTACAACGGAGAAAAAGGTTCGAAGTGGTGTACATCCGTCGATCATTGCTGCTTCCTCAATTTCCAGTGGAATAGATTTTACAAATCCGCAGAACATGAATACTGCAAGACCTGCACCAAATCCGAGGTAAATGATGATGATTCCCCAAGGTGTACGAAGCCCTGTACGGTCAGCTACCAGCGATAAGGTAAACATAACCATCTGGAACGGAACAACCATGGAAAATACACAGAGTAAATATAACAGTTTTGTAAACTTACTGTTTACTCTTGTAATATACCATGCACACATAGAAGTACATACAAGGATCACAAGTACGGAACAAACTGTGATAAATACAGTCCAGCCGACTGCACTCAGCAGTTCATATTTGTCAATTGCGGACAGGAAGTTATCGATTCCTACCCAGGTCTGCTTTGTCGGGAATTTGAATGGTTCTTTGTTGATAAATACTTTATTTTTAAATGAGTTGATCAGCACGATCAGGATCGGCATGATATATACAACGCCGATGATCGCAAATGCACCTGTTCCAAACCAGCTTAATTTACTTGTTTTTTTCTTCATTACTGCTGTACCTCCTTAGAACGTGTTGCACGTAACTGGATCATACCGATCACAACTACGATTGCAAAGAAGATGACTGCCTTCGCCTGTCCGACTCCTTCCCATCCGGTACGTCCGTAGAACGTATTGAAGATGTTCAGCGCCATCATCTCAGACATCTTAGACGGTTCACCGGCTGTCAGGGACAGGTTCTGATCAAATAACTTGAATCCGTTTGTAATTGACAGGAACATACAGATCGTGATCGAAGGCATCATCATCGGAATTGTTACCTTGAATAATGTCTGGATCTTATTTGCTCCGTCAATCTCTGCTGCCTCGATCACATCTCCCGGAATAGACTGAAGACCGGCAATATAAATGATCATCATATAACCGATCTGCTGCCAGCTAACCAAAATGATCAATCCCCAGAATCCATACCACTCATTCAGAGCAAGTGCGGTACCATATCTGGAAAGGACTCCGTTAAAGATCAGCTGCCAGATATATCCAAGTACGATACCACCGATCAGGTTCGGCATGAAGAAGATCGTACGGAAGATATTTGTTCCGTGCATTTCTTTTGTCAGTGCCATCGCAAGTGCAAATGCTATGATGTTAATGATCAGAAGAGATGCAATTGCGAACAGTACCGTATACCAGAATGAATGACGGAATGCCGTATCTTTCAGAGCTTCTATGTAATTTGAAAATCCTACGAATTTCGCGTCTGTTACGGTTGTAAATTTACAAAATGAAAGCCAGATTCCCATAACAAAAGGAACGATAAAGCCAAGAATAAATGCAAAAAACGTTGGAAGCACGAAAATCGGCATATAACGTTTGATGGATTTTTCCATAATAAATTCCTCCTTCCATGCAGAGAATCTCCGCTTCATTTCCCTGCACTTTTTCGTAAAAGCGGCGGGTGTTTCTTGCAACCGCCCGCCACTACTCACTTCATATAACTATTTTGATTGTTACATTTTTATTTTTATTTTGCTGCTGCAGCTTCTTTTGCCCATCCGTCAACGAAAGCTGTTGTAACTTTTGCCCAGTTTGCATCTGTCGGATCTGCTGCATAACTTGTCAGTGCAGAACCTACTCCGTTCTTCCACTCTTCTGATGGCATTGTTGAGAAGTTCCAAGATACAGGAGTCTTTCCGTCTTCTGTATATTTGTTTGCTTCGTTAACAAGTACGTTGTCTGATTTCATGTTTTTCTTAAATGGAATTGTGAATCCCATGTCTTTGCACATTGCCTTTACACCATCATCAGATGTTACACACCAGTTCATGAAATCAAGTGTTGCCTGAATGTCGTCTTCAGATGCTTTGGAGTTTACACACCAGTAGTTCTCTGTACCTGTACAGATTCCCTGATCTTCTTCGCCTTCTACACCGATGTAGATTGGAAGGATTCCAAGATTGTCATCTCCGACGTCTTTGATGTTGTTATATTCCCATGTACCATTCTGGTAGAAGACTGCATCACCTGTTACGAAATCTGCTGTTGCATCGTCAGCTGTCTTTGTAGAAAGTTCTGTTGGTTTGCAAGTAGCGTTGTTGATGTAGAGATCCCAGATCTGACGGTAGTTATCAAGGTATGTTCCTTTGATCGCATCTGTGTTATCGATTCCTTCATCTTTGTATTCATAGTAGATTGGAAGGTTTGCCAGATGAGTTTTGAATCTCCAGTCAGATGATCCGTCCATACCAGCGGATGTAAATGCTGAGAATCCAAGTTTGTCCTTATTTGCTGTGATATCTTCTACAACTTTCTTGAAGCTGTCAAAGTTAGTGATATCATCAGCTGAGTATCCTGCTTTCTTTAACAGTTCTTTGTTGTAAATGATTCCGTAGCTTTCTATTACGTATGCGATTCCTGACATCTTGTCGCCGTCCATCAGTGCGAAATCATCACTTGTCAGCTGTTTTGCAACATCAGAATCTTTCAGATCGTAGCAGTAATCTTTCCAGCTTGCAAGTCCAACCGGTCCGTTTACCTGGAACAGTGTCGGAGCATTGCTCTTAGCCATCTCAGATTTTAATGTCTTTTCGTATTCTCCGGATGCTGCTGTAAGTACTGTTACATCCACTCCTGTTTCTTTTGTATACTCTTTTGCCAGATCCTGCCACTGCTCATCCTGTTCTGGTTTGAAGTTTAAGTAGTATACTTTTCCTTTTGCGTCTTTCTTGTCTGACTTGCTGTCAGAAGAGCTTCCACATCCTGCAACCATTCCTGTTGCCATGGCTGCTACCAGCATTGCTGATACAACTTTACGCATTTTCATAATTCATTTCCCTCGCCTTTCTTTTTTTGAAACCTTCGTTTCTCTTGTTGTCATTATATTAACAGAAATGCGCTCAAACCCTGTATCAATAAAACAACCTGATATACAAAAAAACATATCTATTGTTCTTCTTCAAACTGCCGGATGCTTTCGTCTTCTGCCTGCGTGAATTCCTGCTCCGTTATCTTTCCCTGTACCAGTTCCGCCAGACATTCTCCCAGTACATTCTCCTGCAGCAGTGAATTCCACTTCACCTGATAATTCGGTACGATCTGTGGATTTCCCGTATAAGCCTTCAGATAATCATCCAACAGCGTTCCTTCCTGTCTTGTCCTGCTGTTCAGCAATTCTTCTTTCTGTTCTTTATTCAATTTCGTTCTGAATTTGAGGAACTCAACTGCTCCTTTTTTCACCTTTTCACTATAAGTTGATACAACTGCCCAGCCGAATGTCTCCGGTGAGCCTATCAGTTTATTTTCAGGAAATGTAGAAAAACATACTTTTTTCTGCATTTCCTCCGGAATCTTATCAATCATCCAGTAACCATTAGGTATCATCGCTGCATTTCCTGCCACGAAATTATCATAAGCTACGTCAAAATCATTATGTAATGCATCCTGGGTCGTATATTGGAATATTTTTTTTAATGTACCGGCTATCTTAAGCCCCGGCTCATTCTGATAAGTGTCCGGATATAATTGCTTCATGAATGCCGCACCTTCTTCACTTCCTGCTACTTCTGCCGTTGCAAGCAGCATTGGGGCCCATGCCGTCCCTTCCGTATGCAGGGCAAGCGGCGTGATCCCTGCTGCTTTCAGTTTCTCACAACATTTCCAGAACTCTTCCCATGTCTCAGGAAATCTGCTGATTCCTGCCTGTTCAAATACCTCCCGGTTCCAGAAAACCCCTGAACAGGCGAATGCCGCCGTGCTGACCGGACCCAGATAAATCTTTCCATCCTCTTCCCGGACCGATTCCATTACTGACGGTTCGATCATATCTTTCCATTCCTGATCTTCGTTAATGTAAGGTGTCAGGTCCTCAATCCTGCCTTTCTTGATCATCATCTGATAGAAAGACGGAAGCATACGCAGATCAGTGATAATAGCCGGTAATTCATCTGTCACATTCATACGTTTCAGATTCTTCCGGTATTCTTCCTCCGTCTCCATCACCCAGTCCACATCTATATGATACTTTCCTTTGTATGCCCTGTTGAACCGCTCCACCACTTCCTCTTCATTCTTATTGCCGGTACTGGAATCTACGGTAAGGATCATCGGGATCTCTACTACTTTATTCTTTTTTCTGGTCCGTATATTCTCTTTTCCCACACAGCCGGTCAGTGCTGTCAGCATGACGATCACCATCACTGCTGCCATAATCCGTCTACTGTTCACTGTTTTCTTTCCCGTCATCCGGGATCTGGATAACACAGACGGTTCCATTTGTATCAGATTCATAGAAAAATCTCACATCCTCCCCATACTTTAACCGCAGTCGTGTAATAATATTTATCACACCGTAACCATGTTTTTTGTCTTCAAAACTGTCTTTCATTTTTGACACCGGTATCTCCGACAGTCCGTTTAACTTCTCCGCCACCTGCTCTTCCATCGGAGTTCCGTTATTATAGACACTGAACGTAAGCTGTCCGGCCTGTTCAGTGACACTGATCCTTATCAGGCCACCTTCGAAGATATCACAAAATCCATATTTGACTGCATTTTCCACAATCGGCTGTAAGATCAGCTTTAATATCCACCTTGTTTTCAGTTCTTCTCCACATTCGATCTCATAATGGAACAGATTCTCATTGCGGATCTGCTGGATCTCCATATAACTTTTTACATTTTCCAGCTCATCTTCTACTGTCACAATCTCACGGCCTTTGCTCAGTGACAGACGCAGATACTTTGACAGTGCCTGTATCATCTTCATCGTCTTTTCTTCCCCGTTGATCCTCGCCAGCATATAGATGGTATCCAGCGTATTATAGAGAAAATGCGGATTGATCTGGCTGATCAGCGTGTTCATCTCACTGATTCTTAGTTCCTTCTGCTGATTCTTGACCTCGTTCTGGAACTCTTCGATATTCTTCAACATCTCGTTATAGGCATGCCCAATCTTATCCAGTTCCGTATCCGTATGGATCTGAATGATATGTGTAAAATCATTTCCATCAAAACTTGTCATGGCATCACTGATCTGTCTGATTGGCCGGGTAAATGTCTTTGATGCATAAAAACTTAAGACAAACGCCAGCACTGCGATCACCGCATAGATAGTGAGTAATACGATCAATATCTGTGTCAGTCCCTGATTCAATATCGCATCCGGAACCAGTGTGAAGATCACCATCCCCGTCTCTGCCTGCCGGTATGCCTGTAAAATCCCGCCTTCTATCCTTTTTCCCTGCACGATCACGCCGGATTTTTTCGTTCTGGTCAGTTCCGTAATCTTCTTCATTGTCTTTTTTCCGATATTGAAATCTTCCGGATCCTGCTGGATGCAGGTCTTTCCTTCTGGGCTTATGATTCCCACCGCAACATCTTTTGCAATCTTCTTGTCTTTATCCATCACATTTTCCAGAAACTGTTGATTCATCTTCAGATACAGGATTCCAGGCTCATGTGCATAATCCATACTGTTCACATATCTTCCGATAAACAAGGCTTCGTCCCCCGTACCAAACAGGTAATCCCGGGTCCAGATCCACTGCGTCTTCGCATACTCATCCCCCATTTTTTCCCGCAGACCACTGCTTTGAAAATCCGAATAACCAATCTGGGAATAGGATTTTGCGTAAACGTTTTTTTTATTATCAATGTAGCAGTAATCAGCGACATGATTCAGATCTATATATGCAAAATATTTGCTCAGTGTATTCTTCTCTACTTCCTGCAGTTCTTTATTCTTCAGACTCTTCTGCACATCATTTTCCAAGATGATCTCTGCTGTCACGGCATCCGTCTTCCGGTAGAGATTATCCAGTGCTATCCCCATCTTTTCATTCATGAATTCATACTTATCCACAATCACATCTGTCATATTCCGTCTGACATAAGTCCATACACAGATGCTGGAAAGAACCAGTGCCAGTATCAGAAGCGTACACATATACTTCAGATACTTTTTCTGGATTCCTGACATTTTACTTTTTTTCATACTTCATATTCCCTTTTGTAATCTCTCGGAAGCTGTCCTGTATATTCTTTAAACAAATGTGAAAAATAGGATGGATTACTGATTCCGACCTGCTCGCAGATATTACCGATGCTGGTTCTTCCGTCTTCCAGCAGTCTCTTTGCCAGCTCCATTCTACGCTGCAACAGATATTGTTTGAATGTCATATGAAAGGTATTCTTGAATACCCGTCCAAAATATACCGGATTCAGATATACATGTGTCGCCACTGATACAATCGAAAGATCTTCATTATCCAGATGTTCATCTATATATGCCACAGCCGCTGCAATGTATTCTTTTGATCCCTTATTCTCTTTCTTCTCTGCATTTTCCAGTCTTTTTTCAATAGCAGTTCCCAGAATCTTGTAACAGACATCCACCGCTTTTGCCGCCTTTAAGTTTCTCATATTCGAATAATAATTTTCAAATTGCTGGTTCAGTGATTCGTCCATCCCGTAACTGTCTTTTAACATGAATTCTGTCTTTACCATGATCTTGTGCATATACTGGCATTGCAGTTCTTCTCTGTGTGGCAGTTGGTAAATAAAATGTACAAATGCCTGCTTTAACTGTACAGCGTCGTTCTTCCGCACGCTGTTGACCACCATCATCTCTGCCTCCGCCGGATATGGGCTTTCCTCTTTTTCTTCAACAGTCTCCGGGATTGTAAATACTCCCGCTCCGGATGCATTTGTAACAGCGAACAATCTCTGCGCTTCTTCGAAACTTCTTCTGATTCCGCGGATCCCTTTATATGGTTTGGATATTGCTGCAATAACCGGGCTGTTCTCTTCTTTTTTTACCTCTTCCAGTAGTTCTTTCAGCTCATGTACCGCTGTGTTCTCCTGCGTCTTTATAATAAATGTACGATGTCCTTCTTCACTTTCGAATTTCCAGTATGTGAATCTCTCTGCGATCTTTTCTTCAATCATTCTGACCATGGAAAATCTCGAGGCTTCATATTCCAGTTCATTGGTAATCTTATAGGCCAGATCAAGATCTGCATATACTGTAATAAACCGGTCTCCTTCCTTCATGACATCCTGCAGCGTATGGAAGACTTCATCTACTTTTTCTTCCGGCAGCCGGTTCTGGACATATTTTTGCACGACAACCTGCAGAAATCCATCTCCGTCCTTTTTCAGAAGTCTCTCCCAGCGGTCATACTTTTCCTCATTTCTGATCTGATCTTCACAGATTTTACCGACATCTGTCATCGTCGCCTGTAATTTTTCATCTTCAATCGGCTTCAGAAGATATGCGAATGCCCCCAGATCACATGCCTTCTTCGCATATTCAAAATCCCTGTATGCACTTAATACCACGAACTGACATTCCGGGTTTTCTTTCTTGATTTCTTCCATTACCATAAGTCCGGAAATCTGTTTCATCCTGATGTCTGTCAGCACTACGTGTGGTTTTTTTTCGCGTATTACCTTTAACGCCTGCTCGCCGCTCTGCGCAAAACCAACCACCTCATATCCCATACCGTTCCAGTCATACGTCTTCACCAGACCCTCCAGCAGGATCGGCTCATCATCTACGATCACCAGTTTTAACAACCCCATAGTACACCTCATACCTTTTATTAATACCATCTTAACATATTACAGTCTCATTCTATAATTTTTTATACTTTTTCTTTACCAAAAATCATATCTGTTATGCAAAAAATCATATGTTTTATGTCAAAAATTATACTTTTATGAAAAATCAGAACTTTTTGCTTATACAGAATGAAAAGAAAAACACAATATCCAAACCCTTTCCATTCCCTTCTCAGAGAATCCTTCGTTTGAATATTGTGTTTTCTTTTTGTTTCCTGTTATGTTTATCTTGCGCAGACTTCTGTCATTTTTCTGATCTTCTTGATCAATTCATCTGTAAATGCGCCTTTTTTCATTCTCCACATCCAGTTACCGCCAAGTGTAGATGGCATATTAATTCTTGCCTTATTGCCAAGTCCCAGATAATCCTGCACCGGAATGATGCACGTATCTGCCACACTTCTCATCGCCAGACTTATGAAATCCCAGTGTACTTCTTCATCCGGAGTGTATGGATTATTCAGATATTCCTTTGTCATCTCTTTATCTTCTTCGGAAAGTGTCTGATACCATCCCTGAAGGGTATCGTTATCGTGGGTTCCTGTATAGACTACACAGTTTTTATCATAATTATGTGGAAGATAATCACTGTCCTCTCCTGCCACAAATGCGAATTCCAGTACTTTCATTCCCGGATAACCACTGTCTTTTAACAATTGTCTCACCGTATCCGTCAGGAATCCCAGATCTTCCGCAATGATCGGAAGGTCACCTAATGTTTCCTTCATCTTAAGGAACAGATCCATGCCCGGTCCCGGCATCCATTCACCATTCTCTGCCGTCTCATCTCCATACGGGATTGCATAATATTCATCAAACCCACGGAAATGATCGATACGGATGATGTCATATAATTTAAAGCAGCAGGCCACCCGCTTCATCCACCAGTCATAGCCTGTCTTCTTATGGTAATCCCATGCATACAATGGATTTCCCCACAGCTGCCCGGTTGCCGAAAATGCATCTGGCGGACATCCCGCTACCGCAACCGGCAGATTCTCTTCATCTAACTGGAACAGCTTCGGATTCGCCCAGGTATCTGCACTGTCAAATGCTACATAGATCGGGATATCCCCGATAATCTCAATGCCTTGTTCATTGGCATATGTTTTCAGTCCGGCCCACTGTCCGGCGAACAAATACTGCAGAAATTCATAAAAATCAATCTCTGCACTTAATTGTTCCTGATATGCCGCAATTGCTTCCGGCTTACGCAGCCTGATGTCTTCCTCCCACTGATCCCAGCTTTTTCCGTCAAATGAATCTTTCACTGCCATATACAATGCATAATCCGCAAGCCATGCTTTTTCTTCTTCCAGATAAGTACGGTATGCCTTACTTTCCATCAATCCGTTCTTTTTGGCTCTTTTATATGCAAGCTTTAAGACTTTAAATCTTGCATTATATATTTTCTCATAATCGATTTCTTCTTCATTCTCTCCGAAATCTGCCTGGTCACACTCTTCTTTCGTCAGAAGTTCATCCTCGATCAGCGTCTCCAGATCGATAAAATACGGGTTTCCCGCAAATGTTGAAAAAGACTGATACGGTGAATCACCGTATCCTGTCTGTCCAAGCGGCAGGATCTGCCACAATTTCTGTCCTGCTTCTTTTAATATATCTACAAATTCATACGCTTCTTTTGAAAAACATCCGATTCCATATGCTCCCGGAAGTGCAGAGACCGGCATTAACATTCCACTCTTTCTCATTAACTTTCGTTCCTTCCTCGTTATGATACTTATAATTAAGTATAGCAGTGTTCTTTGGATGCTTCAAATAAAAAGTATACTCTGTATATAAGAAATCATAGATTATTCCACAGATGTCACTGTATAATCCTTGTCTTCTACTGTCTTCTTCAGCACATCATCTGTGATCTCTGCATTTAATGTCAGCTCTGCTGTTCCTGCCTCATGACTTACAACCGCTTCATCTACCTGTGGAAGTGCTTCCAGTGCTTTCTTTACGGCTGCCTCACAGTGTCCACACATCATTCCCTCAATATGCATTATTTTTTTCATTGTCTTGTCCTCCTTCTTGGATCTCTTTTTTTCTTTTTTGGCTTTTAATTTTTTATCTTTTGATGCATCATACATCTTAAAAAGATTCAATCTCAATGCGTTCGATACTACGCAGAAGCTTGATAAACTCATGGCTGCCGCACCGAACATCGGATTTAATTTCCACCCGAACAGCGGATACCATACACCAGCCGCAAGCGGGATTCCGATAATATTATAGAAGAATGCCCAGAACAGGTTCTCATGAATATTACGGAGTGTCGCACGGCTCATGCGGATTGCTGCCGGCACATCACTTAACCGGCTCTTCATCAGAACAACATCTGCCGCATCGATCGCAACATCCGTTCCGGCTCCGATCGCAATACCCATATCGGCTCTTGTAAGTGCCGGTGCATCATTGATACCGTCCCCGACCATCGCAACTTTTCCTTTTTCTTTCAGCTTACGGATCACCTGCTCTTTTCCTTCCGGAAGTACGCCTGCAATCACTTCATCAACTCCGGCCTGCTGTCCGATGGCTTTTGCAGTACGTTCGTTATCTCCGGTCAGCATGACTACATGGATTCCCATGTTCTGTAATTCTTTGATCGCCTGCGGGCTGTCTTCTTTGATGACATCCGCCACTGCGATTACACCTAATAAACGGTCTTCATTTCCGAAGAATAATGGTGTCTTACCTGCTTCGGCAAGTTTCTCTGCTTTCTTCTGCATATCTCCATCAACGGATACCTTACTGCTGATAAATGTATGATTTCCTCCATATAATGTATGCTCATCCAGTATGGCTGTCAGACCGTTACCCGGAAGAGCCTGGAATCCGGTAACTTCTTCGATGTCGGCATTTTCCTCTTTTGCATTTTCAAGAATTGCTCTTGCCAGTGGATGTTCACTCTTATTCTCCAGTGCATACGCACATTTTAATAAGGTATCTTCTGTCACTCCCGCTGCCGGAATGATATCTGTCACTTTCGGTTCTCCACTTGTGATCGTACCAGTCTTATCCAGCGCAACAATTTGCATCTTTCCAGTCTCTTCCAGCGAAACTGCTGTCTTGAACATAATACCATTTCTGGCGCCCATGCCATTTCCGACCATAATTGCTACCGGTGTTGCAAGTCCAAGCGCACACGGACAGCTGATCACCAGCACCGCAATTCCTCTGGATAACGCAAAACCAATACTCTGTCCTGCGATCAACCATACAATAATTGTGAGCACTGCAATCGTGATAACCATTGGCACAAATACACCGGATACACGGTCCGCAATCTTTGCGATCGGTGCTTTTGTTGCAGCCGCATCACTTACCATCTGGATAATCTGTGAAAGTGTCGTATCTTCGCCGACTCTGGTCGCACGGCACTTCAGATATCCGGACTGATTTACAGTTGCGGCCGATACCTTATCACCGACAGCCTTATCTACCGGAATACTTTCACCTGTAAGAGAAGATTCATTGACCGCACTGTTTCCTTCTATGACTTCTCCGTCAACCGGAATATTCTCTCCCGGCTTTACAACAAAGCAATCTCCCTTTTGTACCTGTTCAATCGATACCTGAACTTCTTTTCCAGCACGGATCACAACCGCTGTCTTTGGCGCAAGCTTCATCAATCCTTTTAATGCATCGGTCGTCTTTCCTTTTGATCTTGCCTCCAGCATCTTTCCGACCGTGATCAGTGCAAGGATCATAGCTGCTGATTCAAAATAAAAATCATGCATATAAGACAT
>ENA-OUQP01002114-OUQP01002114.1-human-gut-metagenome-genome-assembly--contig:-NODE-2114-length-11517-cov-4.861194_pt1 | contig 11517 bp, 6 predicted proteins | sample MGYA00237951_ERZ548836 | MGnify/ENA primary metagenome ERZ548836 (study PRJEB26490, sample SAMN05194702) | human gut metagenome | biome: terrestrial biome; feature: human-associated habitat; material...
TGAGCCACTTGGCGCCGATGGTGCCCATGTCCATGAGGCAGACGGGCTTGGCGTCGCGGCCGAGCTCGTGGCGGACCTCGAGGTACTTGTCGAACGCGGCCTTGACGACCTCGTCATCGATCTGGACGTTTTCGAGCTGGGTGCCGAAGGTGGTGTGGCGGCAGTGGTCAGACCAGTAGGTGTCGATGACGCGAATCTCGGTGATGGTGGGATTGCGCTTCTCGCTGGCGAAGTACTCCTGGCAGAACTTGATGTCCGCGAGGTCCATGGCAAGACCGCGGTTGGCGATGAAAGCGGCGAGACCGGCCTCATCGAGGTTGGGGAAGGCGTCGAGAACCTCGACGTCGGCCGGGGTGGCGACCTCCATCTTGAGCGTCGCCTTGGTCGAGAGCGTCGCCTCGCGGGCCTCGACCGGGTTGATCACGTAGTTCTTGATGGCATCGACGTCGGCGGCGGAGAGCTCGCCGGAGAGGACGTAGACCTTGGCGGAGCGAACGTCCGGGCGCTCGCCGGCGCTCACGAGCTGGACGCACTCGCTGGCGGAATCCGCGCGCTGGTCGAACTGGCCGGGCAGGTACTCCACGGCGAAGACGGCGGTGCCGGCCGGGGCGGAGGCGACGAAGCCGCGCTCATCGAGCTCGATGCCCTCGGCGGGGAGCTCGGCGGTGGCGGTGTCGACCTGCGGCTCGCTGAAGACGATGGGGACGCAGCGCTGGAACAGGGCCTCATCGACCCCCTCGACGTCATAGCGGTTGATGACGCGGAGGCCTGTCAGGCCACCGATACCGAGGATGGTGCGCAGCTCTTGTGCGAGCTGCTGCGCCTCCACGTCGAAGCCCGGCTTCTTCTCAACGTAGATGCGAGAGACCATTGATCCTGCCCTTCTCGGCTTTTGGCCGATTCGCGGTGCTTGGTTTCCTTGCGATGTGAATGCGGCTGGCTAGGCGGTCAGACCCAGCGCCGCGCGTGCCGCGGCACAGCTGGGCGGCCTTTGGCACAACTCCTTATTATGCCGCGATACCGCCCAGCGTGTTGGCCGCAAGTTGACAAAGGGACAGTCCCTTTGTCAACCCTGTGCGGGCCGCAACCTGAAAAAGGGACAGTCCCTTTTTCAGGTTGCGTGCGTGAGCTCGGGCTGCGGTGGCGCTATGCTTGGAGAACTCGCGGGTTGACGGCTCAGGGAGGCCTTTCGCTATGAACGAGTTCGAGGCTACGAACGACGATTTCCGCCACTTGGATGACGGTCTTCCGCCGGAGATTCAGCGGCTCAAGGACGCGGGACAGCTCAGGCGTGCCATCCGCCTCATCGAGGGCGAGCTGCGTGCGGGAACGCGTCCCGAACTTGTGTCCTGCCTGCGCGCTGAACGTGCCCGCATGTTGCGTACGCCGCTCGACTTTTGCGTGACGCGAGAGGCGGCCCTCGAGCAGGTGCGTGCGGAGTGGCCGGATTTCTCCGAGGACGACCTCGACCGTCTCGTTGACACGCGACGTATCGATTGGCGCCTCGTTGAGGGAGAGCAATGCTTCCTCGACAACTTCGTCGACTCGCTGCGGAAGTATCCCGAGGACGTGCCTGGTCTCGCGTGCCCCGCGCAAGACCGTGCCGAGCAGCTTGCCGTTCTCGATGAGATGCGCGAGAAGGGATTTGCCGAGCGACGCATCCGCATCCGCGCGAGCATCGCAGCGGGCGAGGGCGTTGACGTGGCGCCGGATACGCCCGTGCGCTGCTGGCTGCCTCTGCCCGCTAAGTGTCCGCAGGTCTGCGACATCCAGCTGCGAGATGCCACGTCGGGCGTCCAGGTGGCGCCCGCTGACGCGCCGCAGCGAACGGCCTATTGGGAGGCGTGCGGCGAGCGTGAGTTCTACGTGGACTACGAGTACACGATTCGCGCGCCGTACGTGGACCTTTGGTGCGAGGCGCCGGCTCCTGCCGAGAAGGATGCGCGCTTTGCCTCCGCGCCCGCGCCCGAGGTGGTGGATATTGCCGAGCAGCGGCCACATGTTACGTTCACGCCCTACCTGCGCGAACTTGCGGATCGCCTGTTCGCGACCATCCCTGCCGATGACGCACTTGGCCGTGCGCGTGCCGCCTATGATTACGTGACAAACAACGTCGACTACCGTTTCCAGCCTGAGTACCTGCTGCTCGATCCCATCGCAGACTCGTGCGTGAAGTCGCTTCGTGGCGACTGCGGCGTGTTTGCCGTCACGTTCATCACGCTGTGCCGCCTGGGCGGCGTGCCTGCACGCTGGCAGAGCGGCCTCTATGCGGCGCCCGATTACGTGGGACCGCATGACTGGGCGATGTTCTACGTCGAGGGACTTGGGTGGCTCTGGGCCGATTGCTCGTTCGGCTCCTCCGCTCGCCGCGACGGCGACGAGGCACGCCGCCGCTTCTACTTTGGCAATCTTGGCCCGTGGCGCATGGTCGCGAACTCGCAGTTCATGGCTCCGCTTACGCCTGCGTGCGACATTCTGCGCGCGGACCCGTATGACAACCAGGTTGGCGAGCTGGTCGTCGGCGATCGCGGGCTCACCTTCCATGACTTCACCTGGCAAACCACCCTCGTCTCCATGAGCTAGTGGCCTCGCGCGAAACCTGAAAAAGGGACTGTCCCTTTTTCAGGTGGCGGCGCGCGGGTTGACAAAGGGACTGTCCCTTTGTCAACTTGTTTGGGATGAGAACTAGGGATGACATACCTGAGCTCTTGGCGCCGGCGGGGGATCGTGAGGCGTTCCTTGCTGCCGTCGCGGCGGGGGCGGATGCGATCTATTGCGGCGTTACCGGCGAGCTCAACGCCCGCCGCCGTGCGGGAGGTATCGGGCCTGGCGAGCTCGCGGGGCTATGCGACTTCGCCCACGCTCGCGATGTTCGCGTTTACGTGACGATGAACGTTGTCGTGAAGCAGGCGGAGCTCGCTGGTGCCGTTGCCGCGGCGGGTCGTGTGCTCGACGCGGGTGCTGACGCCCTCATCATCCAGGACCTGGGCTTTATTGCCGAGGTGCATCGTCTATTTCCCTCGGCGGAGATTCACGTCTCGACCCAGGCGAACGTACATGACGCCCGTGGGGTCCGTCTGTGCGAGCAGCTTGGCGCCTCGCGCGTGACACTCTCTCGCGAGCTGCCGCTAGCGGAGATTGCTGCCATTGCCGCGGAGACGAACGCGGAGCTCGAGGTCTTCTCGCACGGGGCAATTTGCCCCAGCTATTCGGGCATATGCATGCTCTCGAGCTTCCTTCGCGAGGGCCGCTCTCCCAACCGGGGTCTCTGCGCCCAGCCGTGTCGCTTGCCGTTCGATCTTGTGGACGAGCGCGGCGTGCGCCTTCAGGTGCCGGATCGCGAACGCCCGCTCTGCACGCATGACAACTGCGTGATTGATGACTTGGGACCCATGATTGACGCGGGCGTCTCCGCCTTCAAGCTCGAGGGACGCATGAAGCCGGCGGCATACGTTTGGGCCGTTACCTCGGCATATCGAGCGGCGCTTGACGCGATTGCCGCCGGAGCCGACGTACCTGGCTCTGCGCGGTCCCGTCTCAAGCGCACGTTCAACCGTGGCCTCACCGACGCGTATCTGCATGGCACCTCGGGAAACGAGCTCATGAGCTATGAGCGTAGCGGCAACCGCGGCGAGTTTGTGGGCGAGGTCGTGGTGTTCGAGCCCGAGCCCGGCTTCAAGCCGCGCGATGGCCAGCGGCTGCGCGGCACCGTGCGCGTGCGTCTCACCGCACCCGTGGGGGAGGGGGACTCCATCGAGCTCAGGCCGCAGAGGGATCCCGAGCGCTTTCTCGTGGTCAAGGCTCCGTATGACGCGCGAGCGGGAGACGTCATCGAGTGCTCCTGTCCCAGGCCGATGGAGCCGGGCATCCCCGCGCGAGTCACGAAATCCGTGGCATTGGAGCTTGCGGCGGCAAGGGCGGTGAGCGAGCTTGAGCAAGAACTGTGAGCTCTGCGCGCTCGTGCGCAGCATCGATGATGCGCTCGTTATGCGCGCTGCTGGCGCCACCCGTATTTACCTCGACGTTATTGACGCGCAGCCCGCGCCTGAACTTCTTGTTCGCGTGGCGGAGGAGGGCGTCGTCCCCGTGCTGGACGAGGTCTGCCGCGAGGCGGACCATGCTCGCGTTGACCCGTGGGTGCGTGGCGGGATGCCAGCGGCGGTGGGTAATGTCTCCGAGCTCGCCCTCGCCCGCGAGCGCGGCGCCCTTGTCGAGGCGCGCTCCTGTATTCCTGTGCACAACACGTCTACGCTGCTGCTTATTGGCGATCTTGGTGCTCGGCTCGCCTGGCTGTCTCCGGAGCTCTCGCTTGATGAGGCGCGCGAGCTTGCGCGAGCGGATGCCTTGCCGCTTGGCGCGACCGTCTATGGGCGTCCGCGCATCATGACATGCGAGCACTGTGCCTTGCAGGTCGCCTATGACTGCGATCACGACCATGCGCATTGCCCGCATCGGAGTGAGGCCCATTGGCTCGCGAACATAGATGACCGCGCCCTGCCCGTGCGCACGGATGCCTGCGGTCGCTCTCGCATCTACCTCGATGAGCCTCTCGATCTTGTGCCCTATGCGGCCAAGCTTGCCGAGGCGGGCGTTGCCCGTCTGCTCGTCGACGCCGCATCGACGAGTGTGGACGAGGCCTGCGACGCGCTCGCGAGGCTTTGCCGCGCGCTTGTCGGGGAGAGCGTGGAGCGGCACGGCATCGAAGGCCTTGCCCAAACGGGCGTCGAGTAGCTAGCCTCCCGCACGGCGTTCCGGAGCGACGAGGCGTCCCCATAGCGAGGCGCCCCCGCGGCGAGAACCCCCCTGCGCCGAGATACCCCGCGCTGAGCCGCCCCCGTGCCGAGTCGCACCCTCTATCGCCCCGTCTCGCCCATGACCTCTGCCGCCGAGCGCCAGGGGCGCAGCCGCGACTGATCCACCTCGACATGAGCGTGCTCCGGCACCTCATGCCACTTGACGGTGTACCCCGCGCCATGGCTGCAAAAGACCGAATCCGGCGTGTTGGGAAGGTCCGCCTCGGGGTCATATCCCGCTTCCGCAATAACGCGATCTGCGTCGTGACACGGCTCATAGCCGGAGAACTCAAGAGAGATCCTTCCTTGGCCACTCGTGTATTCGGCGAGCTGCAAGGCGTAGTCGCCGAGCTCGGACGCGGGAACCTCGCCTGCGAGCCGGGCCTCGTCGCCCACCTGCTCGGGAGAGCCGAAGCGTGCGGACATCCTCGTGAGGTCAGACATCGCGCGGCCGATCTTGTCTGCGGGCAACTCGAGCTCAAACGCGTACCACGGCTCCAGCAGTACGCATTCTTCGAGCTCGCGGGCCGTCATGAGTGCCTGTCGCATCGCGCGATAGGTTGCTTGCCTGAAGTCGCCGCCCTCGGTGTGTTTGAGGTGGGCGCGGCCTCCAACGAGGGTTATGCGAACGTCAGTCACGGGCGCGCCGGTGAGAACGCCCATGAGCTCTCGTTCCTGCGCGTTCGTGAGGATGAGGCGCTGCCAGTTGCGGTCGAGGTCATCCTCGGAGCACTCGGAGCCAAACGTCACGCCGCTGCCACGCGGCGCTGGGTCGAGGCGGAGATGAACCTCGGCGTAGTGACGCAGGGGCTCGAAGTGGCCAACGCCCATGACTGGCCTCGAGATGGTCTCCTCGTACAGGATGCTGCCCGGGCCAAAGCCGATATCGAGGCCATAGCTGCGCGTCATGAGGTCGCGAACGACCTCGAGCTGGACTGCCCCCATAAGCCTCAGGCGAATCTCCTGCAGGTGCTCGTCCCAGGAGACGGCGAGCATGGGGTCCTCCTCGGCAAGCTCTCGCAAGGCGCTGAGTACCGTGTGGATGTCGGCGTCGCCCGTGAGCACGCCGTAGGTGAGGACGGGCGCCAAGACGGGACGCTCCGGCGCGGGTTCGGCGCCCAGCGCGTCTCCTGGGCGAACGTGCGAGAGACCCGTTACGGCGCAGACGCCGCCGGCGGAGACGTTTGATATGGGTTCGAAGCGCGATCCCGTATAGATGCGGAGCTCGTTGATCTTCTCGGACCAGGGGATACCGTCTGCCACACCGTTCACCTGCTGGCGGGCGCGGAGCTCGCCGCCGGTGATCTTGAGCCAGGCGATTCGCTCGCCGCGCTCGCCACGGCTTACACGATACACGCGAGCGGCGAACTCGCCGGGCCAGGCACGGTCGGGCGCGAGCTTGGCGATGGCATCCAAAAGCTCGGCCACGCCCTCGTTTTTGAGGGCCGAGCCAAACAGGCACGGAAAGACGTGGCGCTCGGCGAAGAGACGTCGAGTGGTCGCGTCGCTGAGCCGGCCTGTCTCGAGAAACTCCTCGAGCGCCGCCTCGTCCGTCATGGCAGCGGCTTCGCCGGTTAGCTCCTCGATGGGGAGGCATCCCTCGGAGAGCCTTGCGCGCTGGGCCGCGACCAAGGCGTTCTTCTCGGCGGGAGAGCCCGCGTCAGGTAGGAGATCGACCTTGTTCGCGAAGATGATGGTGGGGATGTCGTGACATTCGAGCAGGCGCCAAAGGGTGCGAGTGCGACCCTGGATGCCATCGTTTGCGCCTACGACGAGTACCGCGAGGTCGAGGGCGGCGAGCGTCCGCTCCGCCTCGGCGGAGAAATCGACGTGACCGGGGGAGTCTACCAGTGTGATCGCGGTGTCTGCGTGCTCGAGGGCCGCCTGGGAGGAGAAGATCGTGATGCCACGGTCGCGCTCCATGAGGTCGGTGTCGAGGTGGGAGTCGCCGCGGTCGACGCGACCGCAGGTGCGGATGGTGCCCGCGTCGAACAGCATCGCTTCTGCGAGCGTGGTCTTACCTGCGTCGACGTGCGCCAATATGCCGACAACCGTCTGCCTCATAGGTCTCCCGAGCGTTGTGTGCTTGCGTGTGGGTGCAATCGTCTCCCCGGTGAGCGTCTTGGTCAAGACGTGAGGCGGCCTTACCGTCCCGTCCCGGGCGCAAAGTGCAGCTCCGCCAGGCAAAGACCGTGGGGCTATGGTGTCGTTCAAGCTGGTCTGCGGTTGCCCTGCGTGCCGATATCGACGCGCTGCCCATTCGTAAGAAAAGCGGCCTTGCCTACGCGAGTGCCAACGGTCGTGATTGCCCACGATGCCGGTTTCTCCTTGCCGATGCCCTCAAACCATTTGGCGGATGCGACGCTCGACGACCATTCTGTGTGGGTATCGTTACACCATTACACGTATGCGTTGGCGCCTGGGCGCCGAACAGGGGGATATCATGGCAGATCTTACTGGTAAGCGCGCTCTCGTCATCGTCGAGGGCTATGGCACTGAGGAACCTGAGCTTCTCCAGCCCGTCGAGTTCCTGCGCGAGCGCGGTGCGGAGGTTGATATCGCCGCAGCTCAGAACCCGATTGACTGCGTGACGGGGGACCGTTATGACTCGCAGCAGGTCGTTCCTGACAAGATGCTCGCGGAGACTGGGGCTGAGGGCTATGACGCGTTGATCGTTCCTGGCGGCACCGTCAACATGGATCGTCTGCGCATCAACCCGGAGGCGCACCGCATCATGCGCGAGTTCATGGAGGCCAAGAAGGTCGTCGCGTGCATCTGCCACGGCCCGTGGCTGCTCGTGAATGCCGGCGTTGCCGAGGGCAAGACCGTGACCAGCTGCGAGTTCAATCGCATTGACATGGAGAACGGCGGCTTCGTGTGGGTCGACGAGGAGGCTCACGTCGATGACTCTGACGGCCAAACGCTCATCACGAGCCGTTGCCCGGATGATCTGCCGGCGTTCTGCGCCGCCATTGAGGCCGCGCTGGCGTAATGCGCAAGTCTCGGAGGTGATTCGCCCGCCGGCGGTGCGCCTCGTGGGAGCTTGCTAGCGACGAGTCAACAAAGACCACTTTGATGGGGCTGCTGTCCGGATGGGCGGCAGCCCACTTTTGTGCGCTTCTGAGCTGCTGATATAGCATATAAGTCATATTCACAACAAACGATAGCTGCATGGAGACGAGTTTATCTACCTGGCCTTATGACATATAAGTCATATTGAGAGATGAGTTCCTTTTCGGTACGTCTAGCTGCGGATATGACATATACGTCATATCCGGCAAGTACAAGAGCAGCGCCATTAGCAGCAGATATGACATATACGTCATATGGTTCGAGTCAAAAGGCGCGGCCAGCGGATAAAGCAAACGCGCCGGCAGCTTGCTCTTGGCGGCTGCCGGCGCGTCATTCTCGCGCGGTATGTTGGTGCGCTCGGTGGCTCGGTCACCGCGTTCTAGCTCTGGCGACTGAACCTGGTGCCCTGGCCCTGGCGACTGAATCTAGTGCCCTGGTCCTGGCGGCTGGGCTTGGCGGTCTGGTTTGCCCTAGTTCGCCATAACCCCGTCAGACCAGGCATCGGTGTCCTCGATGCGCAGGACGTTGGCGACCTTGCGCACGCACTTGGCCTCGGCGAGCTCCGTGGCCGCAGCCTGCATGTTCTTCTCGAGCGCCTCGTGCGTCAGGAAGATGACGGAGCAGGTGTCGCTGTCAGAAGAGGCGTCCTCGAGCTGGTTGATGAGGGAGATCGAGATGTCATGCTTCGCGAAGACGTTGACCGTCTCGGCGAGGGCACCCACGCGGTCTGCCACGGTGAGGCGCACGTAGTACTTCGTCTCGAGATCGTCCATGGAGCGCAGCGGCAGCGTGTGGGAGAAGGGCTCTGCCTCGGGCAGCGGCGTGGCGCCCTTGGAGATGGGGTCTGCGAGCGTCATGATATCGCCCACGACGGCGCTTGCCGTGGGGAAGGAGCCGGCGCCGGCACCGTAGAACATCGTCTCACCCACGGCGTCGCCCACCACGTAGACGGCGTTCATGGCGCCGGAGACCTTGGCGAGCTGGTGGTCGAGCGGAATCATCGTGGGGTGAACACGCACGTCGACGCCCTTGGGGGTGTTGCGGGCGATGCCCAGCAGCTTGATGGTGTAACCCAGCTCGTGTGCCACGGCGATATCCTCGGCTGCGATGGTGCGGATGCCCTGCTGGTAGACGTCATCGGTGGTGACGCGCGTGCCGAAGCCGATGGAGGCGAGGATGGCCGTCTTGCTCGCGGCGTCGAAGCCATCGACGTCTGCGGACGGATCAGCCTCGGCATACCCCTTGGCCTGGGCGTCTGCAAGGACGTCCGCGTAATCGGCGCCCTCGGACTCCATGCGGCTGAGGATGTAGTTCGTGGTGCCATTGAGGATGCCGGCGATGGTGAGGATCTTGTTGCCCACGAGGTCTCGCTCGAGCGTGCTCACGATGGGGATGCCGCCGCCGCAGCTCGCTTCGCACTTGAGCTGGACGCCGTTCTCGCGCGCTTTGGCGGCGAGGGCCTCGACGTGGCGGCCGAGTAGGGCCTTGTTGGCGGTGACGACGTGCTTGCCGGCGGCGAAGGCGGCCTCGTAAATCTCGGTTGCGGGGTGCTCGCCGCCGATGAGCTCGACGACGACGTCTACGGACGGGTCGCTTACGACGTCGTGCCAATCCGTGGTGAAGGCGTCGTCGGGAACGCCGCAGGCGCGCGCGGCCTCAGGATCGAGAGCGCAAGCGCGGGCAATGCCCAGGTCGATGCCGTAGTTGGCAACGTAGTCATCGTGGTGGGAGAGAATGAGGCGGGCGACGCCGCCACCCACGGTGCCCAGGCCGATGATGCCGACGTTCACAGTGCGCATGGGTTACTCCTTCGTGCCGCTAGCGGCGTCGCGTGCGTGTTGGATGATGCAGATTGTAGCGGAGGCAGCGCTCTCGCAGGTTGCCGGCGTGTGTCCTTGCCGCCCCTATGCCTTCTGGGCGATGGCGTCGAGAAAGGCCTGTCCGTAGCGCTCTGCCTTCTTCTCGCCTACGCCGGAGACCTCAAGGAGCTCGTCTGCCGTGGCGGGACGCTTGCGGCACATGTCCTCGAGCGTGGCGTTGTTGAAGATGAGGTAGGGCGGCACCTGCTGCTCGCGCGCGATGGAGAGGCGAAGCTCGCGCAGACGCTCGAAGAGCTCTGCCTGCTCGGGTGTGAGGTCGGGCGTCTCCTCGCCGGCGTTGCGCGCCTTGCGCGCGCGGCGTTCGTCGCGCTTGGGCGCACGGGGTTTGCCCTTGGCGACGCGCATGATGAAGGGCTTGTCCCCCTTCATGAACACCACGCCGCGACCAGCCAGCTCGATGGTGGGAAAGTCGCCGGACGAGCGTGTGAGGTACTCGCGAAAGACGAGTTCGTCGATGATGGCGCGGATGCGCGGCACGGGCACCTCCGACATGATGCCGTAGGTGGAGAGCGAATCCCAGCCGCGCTCGAGCACCTTCGCGGCGCGGGATCCCCGCAGGATGTCGACGAGCGAACCCGCGCCCACGCTCGTGGCGGGGCTATTGGTAGCGATCGCGTGTTGGCGGACGCGCGCGACGCAGCTCAGGATCTTGAGGGCGTTCGTGCGCTCGTCGACCTCCTCGAAGTCTGCTAGGCAGTTGCCGCAATTGCCGCAGTAGGCGGGTGCCTCCTCGCCAAAGTAGCGGAGGATGAAGGAGCGCAGACAGTCCGTCGTGGTGGCATAGAAGACCATCTGGCGGAGGCGCGCCTCGTCTGCCTCGTGCATCGTCTGGAGCTGCTCCGGCGTGAGGTCGTCGCGCTGGGTGCGCGAGAGGAGGAACTCCGCGGTGTGTACGTCTCCCGGGGTGTAGAGCAGTAGGCACTCCGCTCGTGTGCCGTCACGGCCGGCGCGGCCTGCCTCCTGGTAGTAGTTCTCGAGGGAGAGTGGCAGGTTGTAATGAACGACGTAGCTCACGTTGCTCTTGTCGATGCCCATGCCGAAGGCGTTCGTGGCCACCATGACCGTCTTGCGGTCGAAGAGGAAATCCTCCTGGTTGCGCTCTCGCTCCTCGGACGAAAGGCCAGCGTGGTAGCGCGTCGCCGCAAGGCCTGCCTCGCAGAGGGAATCACACACCTCCTCGACGGCGCGACGGCTCATGCAGTAGACGATGCCGGAGCGATCCTCGCGGGCGCGTGCGAACTCGAGCAGCGCGGCGTTCTTGTCCGCGCGGCTCGACGGGCGCTCGACGGAGAAGGAGAGGTTTGGGCGGTCGAAGCTCGCCACGACGCGAAGCGGATCGCGAAGGGCAAGCGAAGTCTCGATGTCCTCGCGGACCTGCTGCGTTGCCGTGGCGGTGAGCGCCATCACGGGCGGACGCGTGGGCAGGGTGTCAATGAAGCTGCGGATACGCTGGTAGCTGGGGCGGAAGTCATTGCCCCACTGCGATATGCAGTGCGCCTCGTCGATGGCGAGCAGCGCCACGCCGTGCCCGCTTGCCATATCGAGAAACGCAGGGTCATCGAGGCGCTCTGGCGCGACGTAGAGCAGTGTGAGCTCTCCGCGAGACGCCTGGGAGAGGATCTCGCGGCGCTCCTCTGCGCTAAGCGCGCTATTGAGGCATGCGGCGGCCACGCCGGCCTGGCGAAGCGCCGTCACCTGGTCTGACATGAGGGAAATGAGTGGGGATACCACGAGGGCGAGGCCGCCGAGCGCGAGGGCGGGGACCTGATAAC
>ENA-OUQP01002124-OUQP01002124.1-human-gut-metagenome-genome-assembly--contig:-NODE-2124-length-11481-cov-14.060914_pt1 | contig 11481 bp, 10 predicted proteins | sample MGYA00237951_ERZ548836 | MGnify/ENA primary metagenome ERZ548836 (study PRJEB26490, sample SAMN05194702) | human gut metagenome | biome: terrestrial biome; feature: human-associated habitat...
CATCTCCTGATCTACAATCTTCTTGTGATAACAGAATACCCCGACAAGCGCAAGTGTTGTCATCACAAGAGTTTTGTACATCGTCATTCCAGCTAATTCCATAGAACTATCTTCTTACTCCCAGCAAGGAATCTGTGTTCCCTGTTTCTCTGTCTTAAAGTACTCTGCAAGTTCATCACACTGAACAGCTTCTGCAATGTCTTTGATCCACTGTGCATCTTTGTCCTCTGCACGAACTGCAAATCCTACAGCATATGTGTCATTGTCATCAGACTGGCAAAGATATCCATCTGCAGAAAGTCCTGCATTTACCATATGTCCTGCTGCAAGGCAAATTGCATCAACGTCTTTGATAGACTGTGGTAATACAGACATCTCAGCTTCGATGAATTTGAAGTTATGTGGATTCTCTTTTACGTCATACATTGTCGGACTCTCTACAGAATCATCTAATGTAATCAGTCCCTGAGACTCTAACAGATGCAGTCCTCTTGCCTGGTTTGTTGCATCGTTGCAAAGTCCGATTGTAGCTCCATCTGGAAGCTCATCTACTGAATCCCATTTATCAGAATACATTGCGAATAATGGATAAAATGTCTTTGGCTCTACCATAACCAGATTTGTTCCATTCTTTTCGTTGTAACTCTTAAGGTATGGCTCATGCTGATACCAGTTACAGTCAATGCTTCCTTCTGCTAATGCTACATCTGGCTGTACACTGTCATCAAATACTTTTGACTGAACATTGTATCCAAGTTCTTTCAGTTTATCCTCTACTGCAGCATACTGATTTACCATATCAGCACGAACTCCGATTGTGATATCTTTTTTCTCTGTGCTGCTGTCAGCCTCACTCTTTGTGTCATCTGCTTTTGAGCTTCCACAGCCAGCTAACATTGTTCCAGCTACTGCTAATGTAAGTAATACACTAATTAACTTTTTCTTCATTTTTCTTTTTCTCCTTAATAATTCTCCTGTTTGTTTTTTAGTTTCTATATAAAAACAGGCGTCCCCGTTTTTATTTTAATTTCTTATAAATCCAGTCACCAAAGTACTGAATAATCGCAACAAGAATAATCAGAACAACACAAATCGTGTACATAATCTGTTTATTAAAGTTCTGGTAACCATATGTAAGAGCTACTGCTCCAAGACCCCCGGCTCCAACTGCTCCTGCCATTGCTGTACAGCCAAGCAGATTAATAATCGCAAGACAAAGTCCTGAAATAATAGATGGAACTGCTTCTTTTAACATGACCTTGAATACAATCTGACTTTTTGATGCTCCAAAAGACTGTGCAGCTTCAATTAAAGCTGGATCTACTTCTTTAAAACTGTTCTGGAAAATTCTCGCCATAAACGGAGTACATGCTACAGTCAGCGGTACGAGCGCTGCTGTTTCTCCGATTGATGTTCCAACAATTAATCTTGTAAATGGAATGATGGAAATCATCAAAATAATAAACGGGAATGAACGTATCGTATTTACAAGAAAATCCAGAATACGATTAATCACAACATTCTGACAAAGCCCGCCTTTTTCAGTCAGAATCAAAATAACTCCAAACACAAATCCGAAAATCGTAGATAAAACTCCTGAAATCAACAGCATTTTAAGTGTTGCAAAAAACGCCGGAACTACTAACATCTGACAAATCTGTGTAAACGTATAATTAGTTAAAGACATTATTCATTCACCTCCGTCTCTCCCTGCTCACCTGAAAGTTCGCGCCATTTAATTCCTTTTTGATTCAGGTAATCTGTAACTACACCTAAATGTTCATCCTCAATATTGATTACAAATATTCCCATCTGGTCTCCCTGATAATCCTGAATCAAACCATTCACAATCGGAAATACATACTGAAGTTCTGATGTCATCGTACTGAACAATTCTCCATCTTTCATGTCCTTTACCAGATATGAAATCTGAATATTGTGTCCTGTATCCGGAAGTTTTTCTTCTTCTTCGCCCAATAACCTTCTCAGTGACTGTGGCTGTTTAATAAAGATTTCTTTTACAGTACCTTCATCTGCAATCTTGCCATTTTCCAGAATACATGCTTTATTACACGCTTTTCTTACAACTTCCATCTGATGTGTTACAATGATAACTGTGATTCCAAGTTTCTGATTAATTTCCATCAACAGATCCAGAATCGAATTCGTCGTCTTCGGATCCAGTGCTGAAGTAGCCTCATCACAAAGCAAAATCTTCGGATCCATAGTCAATGCTCTTGCAACTGCAACACGTTGCTTTTGTCCACCACTTAAATTTCTCGGTTTTGCATTCATCTTATCTCCAAGACCAACCAGTTCCAGAAGTTCTCTTACTTTTTTATCGATCTGGTCTTTTGGATATTTCCAGCACTGCATTGGAAGAGCGACATTCTTATATACCGTCTCTCGTTCAAGTAGTGAAAACTGCTGAAAAATCATTCCAACATGCCGTCTGAATTCTCGTAATTCTTTATCTTTCAAATCTTTGATCTCGCATCCGTCAACCTTCAGGCTTCCTTCCTGATAAGATGTCAGACCATTGATGCAGCGAAGAAGTGTAGATTTTCCTGCGCCACTTCGACCTACTAACGCATAAATATCTCCGTCTTCAATTGTCAGGTTGATACCTTCCAGAACGGAGCTTCCATCGTCTTCCCATAACTTTTTCAGATTTTTTATCTCAATCAACGTTTTTTCCTCCTTCTAAATTACTTTTCCTATTTTATACAATTTTCTCAATAATTTCTTCATTTATAATTCCAATCTTTCTTGTTTTAATTGTGCATCGTGCACAATTTATCTCATTCGTTTTTGTGCATTTTATTGATTATATCTATATTCATCTTTATAGACATATGTTATATCTGCACAAAAACAGGGTGCATCTATCTATATTTGATAAATGCACCCTTGTCAATTGTAATTATTTACGAATCATTTCTACAAATGCTGCCAGTCGTGTATTTAATTGTCCTACATCACCTTTTGAATAGTCTGTCACTACAGCCAGATATGGCAAATGCTTTTCTTCATTCACGAAATTCTTCACACTGATGGATTCCATTTCCACAGAATGACAGCCCGATAATATCATCTCAACTACCCCATCTACATGATAGTCATCAATCATTTCTCCAAGAAGATGGATACGATTATTATTCGGTGTCATAATTGCACACCCTATACTAAAATATTTTCTTGCAATTGCACCATAAACATCCGGATCATCTTCATCTACCATACGCTCTACCGCTTTCGCTCCAGTACAGTTTTCGAAACCGACTACAACTCCGCCGTTATTCTCAATTGCCTCTACGATTTTATTTGTATCTTCGCCCATAGGACAGCCGGTAATCAGGATTCTCGGTCTCTTTTCTAGCTGGCGACCTTTCTTATATTCTTCCAGAATACGATCTGACAATTCGTTTAACTCCTTTGTCATCTCTTCCTGACCAAATTGATATTTCGAACCATAAATCACCTTACCCAGTTCCAGTCCAGACATTGGAACTGGTTCCAGCTTCATCAGTCCATAAAATCTCTTCAATGCTTCTCTTCGCTTATTCTGCGATACAATTGCACGTCGAATATCATTCTCTGTAATAACTACCTGAAAATATTCTTCCAGAAATTCTTTAAACCGGATAATCTCTTCCCGCCAGAATCTAAGTCCGCCTTCTGACTGTGTATTCGGCAATTCCATAACATAAACTTCTTTAAACTCAGACATCAATTCGTACATTTTTTTCTTGCCGTCACATGTTGTTTCTCCCACAACCAAATCCGCAAAATGAAAATAAGGACACCGATCAGATATGGCATAACCATAGCTCGATTTGATTAATGGACATACATTCTTTGGCAATACCGTTTCAGCAAACTCTACTGTTTCATTCGATGAGGAACATAGCCCCACAGGAATTGCTCCCATGGCAACTGCAATTTCTCTTGGAAAAAACGAACAATATGCACCGATTATCGGAATCTGCTTTTCTTTATATTCTTTTACCTTCAAAAATGACTGTTTTTTCTTGTCTTCAAACTCATCGAAGATTTCCGGCAAATCCTTGATAATCTCCATTCTCTACTTCTCCTCTTTCTCCTGTTCCTGCAGGAGTATACTAATTAAAATCTTATGAGCAATTCCCGGCTCATTAATATCCACTCCCAAAATCTCATTAATTTTGGAAAGTCTATAAATCATTGTATTCCTATGTATAAACATTTTCTTTGCTGCCATACTTACATTATTGCCTACAAGCAAGTATTGCTTTAATGTCTCATAGAATTTTGTTTCCTTTGCCTCATCTTCGCTGGCTAATTCAGTAAGTTCACGTTCCAGATATCTTGCATGCCCAATATACGGTAATGCACAAGAACAGACTATCTGGACATAATAATCTTCTTCACGAAAACTTCTTTTATCTGGTTCCTGTTCATGCGCAATCTCCAGTGCTTTCTGACACATAAATCGTTTCTTATCAATCAATTCAATCTCATTAAAGCTTCCGCTTAGACAACATAACAGCTTATATTTTTCACACATGTTATCCATGACTTTACAAATCTTGTCTCTGCATTCTTCTGTATGTATATCTGTAAAAAGAAGACAAGCATACTGCTCCTCTATATAAACAAACACATTTTCATATACATCACTTACATAATTAGCCGCCTTTTGAAGTTGCAGACTGTTATATACTTCTGCACGTACAACTGCTACTCGAAATGGAGCAACAACATATTCATTATATATCATTCGTTCCATTCAGAAGCTGCTTCCCCTCGCCTTCAAATAATAACCGGGCAATCACACGACGTATTGTCGATATATGAGAATGGGAATGTTGTTCCTGACGCTCCATCAACATTCCAAGTCCCTGACAGACAATATCATTCATCTGGATCAATGTTTCCTCTGCATCTTTTGCATTATAAATTCCTGCATCCAGAATAGAGATAACGAAACCTTCTGCATCTCCTTTGACCACAATTTCATTCACAGCATAATACTCTTCCGATACATGAATGAGCATGGATTTGCCCCCTGACTCTTTCGAACGATATTCGATCATCTGTGAAATCAATTCTACTCTTCGTTTGCTGTCCATATCTTCCGGTAACAGTGTTTCATTATATCCTCCTTTATGAGACATTGCAAGTATCTTGCCTCCAATGTCCAGAACAATCAAAACAACCGGCGCATATTCTGTAATATAATCTGCAAATTTCTGTACAGAACCAGTAATCCCTAATGCTTCAAATGCTTTCCTGTAACAGACATTCAGATCGATTTTTTCTTCCATCTCTTCTCCCTCCCGGTATCTACTATCTCCTTTTATGATACCACCAGGAAAATTTTGCGTAAAATCAGTTCTTTTCATATATTTATAGATTTTTCCTATAAAATTAAAAATATCTTACACCTTTTTTAATGTTATCCCGTTACCTTTCCTCACTCTCATCAATCTTCTCTCCAAACATCACATTCAACTCTCCACCAATCAAAATGCAATACATACAAAAATACATCCACATCATAATCAACATGATGGTTGTCAAACTTCCGTACATACTGGAAAATCCCCGGAACACATCCACATATACAGAAAACACCCAGGAAATGACCATCCACCCCAACGTGGAAAATACTGCTCCCGGAAGTTGTCTTCTATACATATCTCTTCTGTTTGGGAGAAACTTATAAATCAACAGCAGGAATATAATCATTACAATCGGTGTAATAATATTCCTTGCCCGGATCAGCCAGTCTGCCATATTTCTTAGAAATGGCACATGCTCAGCAATAAATATATTCAGGCTGTTACCAAATACCGACAACACAAGTAAAAATATAATAACGAGTATAAACATGACTGTATACACAGTTGCTCTTATCCTAAGGAAAAAATAGTTACGTGTCTCACGGCAATTATACACACAGTTCAGTCCTGAACTCATAGCAAGTACACCTTTTCCTGCAGACCAAAGTGCTACCACGATCGTAATCGGGATAATACCAGATGACTGATTATAAACCTGATTGACAATGGATGTAATCAATGAATCTACCGATGATGGAAATACCTGGATCACAGCCGTCATGACGTCTGCCTTTGTGACGGGCGTATATTGCACCATAGTCAGTAACAACAATATAATCGGGATCATACAGAGCATAAAGAAAAATGCTGTCTGTGCAGCGTATGCTCCCACATGATCTTTGGTTATCTCTCCAGTCAGCTCCATGATGTCATCATATAATTCTTTTATCTTTTTCATCACTTTTACCTAGCTTTGTTTATGTTCCGGCGTTCCACTTTTCCCAGTGATACCGCCTGTTTTGAACAGTTACACAATTTTATATTTTACCCGATTTTATACATTTTGTCTATGAACAATTATCCGATAGTGACGCCTTGATAAAAAAAAGTCAATATTTCCTGATAGCTTTTTCCACATTTTGCCATTTCATTTGCTCCGGTCTGACTCATTCCAATCCCATGTCCGAACCCACCGCCCTGTATGACAAATATATCTCCGGACTTGTTGATTGTGAAAAATGCACTTGGAAGAAGCTCACTGCTTTTTACTTGCGTACCGTCATGCTTTATAATTGTGTATCCTTTTCCTCCAAAAGCACGCCGGATTTTATTTTCCGTTGAGACTCTTACACTACCTTTGTCACCGACAGCCTCTATTGTTAATACTACACCACCCGGTCCATTTTCCAAAATATTGATATTCTGCAACGTTCCAATATCTTTGCCGGTATTTAGTCCAATCAAATTTGATAAAGTCTTTGTCGGAATCCTCGCTTCCCAGCGATACCATGGCAGATTTCTCTCATAATCACCGTTCTCATCTTTTACTTCTACAGACTGAAGATATCGGTTTCCGTCATTCTCCTCATTCCCCCAGGCTTTCATACTGGTCGTCTTTCCGCAAGAAGTGGAATAATAATAAGTCGTCACAATCTCTCCATCCAGACGCACAACTTGTCCTGCCGTCTCCTGAACAGCCCGATCTGCACTATCTGCCGGTGCACTGTTGCCGTAGACCTGATAGTTCGTACTATCATCCACATGAGCCTCATATTCCGGATATCCATATTCTGCCATCTGCCTGTAGGCGTAACTTCTGGCACAGACTGCCTGCGCTTTCAACGCTTCTATTTCATAACCGGACGGCATCTCGCTGGGCACAACCCGGCACAGATAATTCTCAACGGGGAGTTCATTGATAATCGCAATTCCTTCCGCTGTTGTCCGAAGCTCCAGTATGCCTTGATAAGAAGGAATCCCGTATCCACGCTTCAGGCTATTTACCGTAATCTCCCCTTCTTTTGCCTGGATTCGGATATTTCCACTCTGAAAACGGCTGTCATCTGGCATAAATGTCACTTCTGTCCCTGCTTCACATTCTTCTACTTTCTCCCCATACGTAATAGAAAGTCCTGCTGTTGAACTAACCGTCACAGACGGATGAATGGTATTTTTATACCCATTCGTCATAAGAAGAACCCGGATATTCGGATTAGACACTACCTGCGTCTCTTCTTCCTGATTTTCCTGCTCCGTTTGAACTTCTTCCTGCTTCTGGTCAAATGTTTCTTTTTCCTGACGGTTTCCACGAACTCCGCCTTCAAGATTACTTGTTAATCCTGTAATAATAAACACCAGAACCAGCACTGACATACCATAATAAAATCTCTTTTCTCCTCGAAAATGTTTCAAACTCTATTCTCTCCCTAATAATTATGCCCTATGATTGATTCAACTCCCACTCACACTAGAAAAAGACAGCCGCACAAACGACTGTCCTTTATCTTTTGTATGTTCCCAAAATGCCGGTTCCTGTATTTTGACTCCTAGCTGTCTGCTAGGTGGGTGTCCGCATTCGCTTTTCTGCCATCCTCTGCATAATGAAGGCTCGACATATTACGAAGATATAAGAGTCCCGTTTAAAGTGATGTAGGTTCAAAATAACAGGAGTTATCGTGCATCCCAGGTTCTTACTTCTTGAATTATTATAACTCATTTACCCGTTTTTTACAACAGGTAGATTTATCTAGTTTCCATTTTATAAAATCTAAACATTACATTAAATATCATTATTTTTTCTGCAGTGACTGAATTGCATTTACCAGATTCAAATATGAATCTTCTACCTCTTCCTGATTTGGCTTTCCCTGAATCGTTTCTTCGGCCTCTTCTTTTGCCTGATTTAAAGTATTTACTGTCTCATCTGTATAAACACTCTGATTAATCTTTCCGGCACTTTCAATCAAATCTTTCAGTTTGCTTTCGTCTACTTTTTCAGCATTAATAACAAGCGCTTTTACTTCTGTCTGATTTTTTGATATCTGCTCTTTACCAGCCATGCGGCTGATAGCAAAAACTGCTACCGCCGCAATGACTACGCATAAGATCAGGGCTGCCAGGATATAGGCTTTTTTCTTTTTATTCCGGTATCTTCGATACCGTCTTTTGTGTTTCATGTGATTATTCACAGTTTCTAGATTGTTCTTTTTCTCTTAATCAGAACAATAATTGCTGCCACTGCTGCTCCTACAAGTGTAAGCATGTAAGCGATTGGCATACTCTCATCACCTGTTTTTGGAGCTTTTTTATTCTCGTTCTTTGTTTCTGCTTTCTTAGCTGCTGTCTTCTCTACCTTCTTATTGTCAGTAGTATTGTTTGTAGCATTGTTTACTGTATTATTTGTAGAAGGTGTAGCTGGCTGAGTTGGCTGAGTTGGCTGAGCTGGCTCTGTCGGCTGAGTTGGCTCTGTTGGATCAACTGGGTCTACCGGATCAACTGGAGTCTCATCTTTTGTAAATGTAGCTGTTACTGTGTAGTCATCTTCTACTCCATATGGGAACATAATAGAGCTTGTGTTTGTGTCTAATGTGTATACTACTTCACCTGCTTTATTTGTTACTTCCCAGCCTGTCCATGTATATCCTTCTTTTGCTATTACAGTTGGAAGGAATCCAAGTGCATCATCAGCTTCCTGAAGATTATTGTTCTCAAGCTTTGTTGCTCCGTCATATCCTTCAAACTCACCTTTTTCAGGATCTACAACTACATTTGCATTAACTACTGCTGCTTTTTCTTCTTTCACTTCTTCGAAAACTGGCTCTACAGAAATGTATCCAACATTTTCTCCGTCGTTAAAGTGCGCAAGGCCTGCAAATCCTAAAGTTGTTGCATTTGCATCAAGTTTGATTGACTCTCTTCCTTCTACTGTCCATCCTGCAAGTCTGTATCCATCATTAGCCTTTACTTTTGGTAAAAAGATTGGTGCCTCAGCAAACTCATCAAGATCTGTATGAGTGATTGTAGCATACTTATCATCTCTTCCTACAAATTCACCTTTTTCAGGATCGATTGCAACATTAATTGTTACACTTCTCTTAGCTACCTCAGCTTTTTTGAACTGAGCTGTTACAACAATATATCCTTTGTCATCTCCTTCTGGGAAATGAGCAAGTCCTGTGATTCCAAATGTCTTTGCATCTGCACTCCAGAAACCTTCTTCTTTTCCGTTTACTAACCAACCTGTAAACTCGTAGCCTTCTTTAGCCTCTACTGTAGGTACAAGGAACTGATCTGCTGAATCTTCTTTAATTGTATATGTAACAACTTTTGCCCCTGCCGGATCTTTAAACTGTCCCTCTTCTGGAGCGACATTGAAGTTTACAATTACATCTCTTGCTTCTTTTTCTTCTTTGATAGCTTTTACGTTTACATTAACATCTTTGCCTTCTCCATATGCTACTTCCACGTCAGTTACATTACCAACCAATTCATAGCCTTCTGGAGCTTTAAATGATGTTGCAGCAAATGTTGCTTTTTCACCTACTGTTCCATTCTTTGTTAATGAAACAATATACTGTGATCCATCTAATGGTACATTGTTCTCATCTACATAATGAACATACAAAACAGCATCAGCTTTCTTAGCTTCTTTCTTTTTCACCTCGACACTAACTTTCTCTGCATTCCCATATGCTACACTTTTCTCCCATGTAGCTATGACAAGCTCATAACCGTCTGGAACATTAAGATCAGTTATGTTAAAGGTACATTCCTCACCCTCGTTTCCTTTTCTTGTTATTTTCTGCAGATTACCTACCTGACCATTTTCATCTACATATTTAACAACCAAGGTAGCATTTTTTTCAGTTACGGTCTTGTCAAATGTAGCCTCTACTTTTACTTTTCCAGCTTTAGGATTAAACATATAAGTTTTAGCTCCGGCAAATTCTGTTCCAATATTTGTGCTGTTTCCATCCTGATCTGTGAATTTCCAGCCTGTCCATACATATCCCTCTTTTGCAACTACTGCTGGGAAATATGTGATAGCATAATCCTGTTCTTGTAAATTTCCCTGTGTAGATGTATCTTGATCAGGAAAATCAGAAAAATATCCTTTCGTTTTGTCCACTTTAAAAGTTGCGGTTGCCTCAGTTGCATCTGTTGCTGCTTGCGTATTTGCACCTGACTCTGTTCCGTTAGTTGGTTCAGCAGCAAAAGTTGCTACTGAATTTCCCCCTACAAGAGCGACAGCCAGAGAAAACGCAAGCATTTGTTTAAGAACTTTGTTCTTCATACTTGTTTTTCCTCACTTTCGTTTATTTAATTTCTGCCTTATCCCATTGCATGCCTATCCTAGCATTCCCATTGTATATCTTATATTCTAAGATGTCGACATTTCTTGTCGTTATTTTTAAGACTTTTTGGTGTTTAAAAATTCCTTTACCTTAATATAATGATAAAAAGGAGTTTTTAGGCATATGAAGGATATTGGCGCTGTCTTAAAAAATGCACGAGAAAACAAAGAATTCACTCAGAAACAAGTGATGGAACTAACCGGTATCAATAAAAAATCCCTTTCCGGTTATGAAAATAATGTTGCTGAACCAGATCTTCAAACATTTGCAACACTGATTAATTTGTATGGACTTTCAGCAGATGAAGTCTTAGAAATTAGCACTTCTACTCCTTCTCTTTTACTTTCCAAAAAAGAAAGTTCTCTTCTTTCTACGTTTAACAAACTTGATTTTCAACATCAAGAAGAAACATTATTACTACTACGGACCTTAACAAGATACCTTACACAAAAATAAAGATAAAAACAGCCCATACGCTCTTTTCAGATTGTATGGACTGTTTTTTTATTCCGTTCGAAGTGCGGTCACCGGATCGCTCTTGGCAGCCTTCCTGGAAGGAATCAATCCGCCAAGTAATGTAAGTACGACACTTAAGAGAATCAAAACAATCGCCGGTGCAGCCGGAAGGATTGCGCTGACTTGATTATTGCCTGCAAGCGCATGGATCAGCATATTTCCCGGAATCAATATCAGAAGTGTCAGTCCGATACCAATGAGTCCGGCGCAAAGTCCAATAATAAATGTCTCCGCATTAAATACCTGCGAGATATTTCCTTTGGATGCTCCAATGGCTCTTAAAATAC
>ENA-OUQP01002126-OUQP01002126.1-human-gut-metagenome-genome-assembly--contig:-NODE-2126-length-11462-cov-21.323749_pt1 | contig 11462 bp, 9 predicted proteins | sample MGYA00237951_ERZ548836 | MGnify/ENA primary metagenome ERZ548836 (study PRJEB26490, sample SAMN05194702) | human gut metagenome | biome: terrestrial biome; feature: human-associated habitat; material...
AGGGGTCAAGACCCCTCCCTACGATGTAGGGGTGAGACGGGGTGTGTAAAGCAGTAACGGGCGGCGGCGGAAAGCGCGCGGGCCGGGCATGCCCGGCCCCTACGGGGGTGATGGTGGTGGGAGCGGTGTGTTTTCCACATTCGGCGCACACGAATGTGGAAAACACTTGCAATTTCTACCTTATTATAATAGTATAGAGACAACATACTTGAAACGAGGTCCTGTCATGATCCTGGCATTGAATATCGGCAACTCCAATATTACGTTTGGCGGGTATACGCCGGACGGCAAGCTGGTGTTTTCGTCGCGGCTGTTTGCGGACACGGCGCTGAGCAGTGATGAGCTCCTGTACAAAATCGTAAACATGCTGGCGCTGTACGGGGCGGAGCCGCAGCAAATCACGGCGGTCATCTTTTCCAGCGTGGTGCCGGCGCTGACGCCGCGGCTGCGCGAGGCCCTGCGCAAGATGTGCGAGTGCCAGATCATGGAGGTCGGCCCCGGGCTGAAAAGCGGGGTGCGCATCCGCATGGACAACCCGGCCCAGCTGGGCGGCGAGCTGCTGTGTGCCATCGTGGGCGCGCTGCAGCGGTGCACGCCGCCCTGCGTGGTGGTGAACTTTGATACCGCCACTACCCTGCTGGCTGTGGACAGCACCGGCGCACTGGTGGGCGGCAGCATCCTGCCGGGGCCGCAGTGCTCGCTGTCGGCGCTGGTGCGCAACACGGCGCAGCTGCCCCAGGTGGAGCTGGAGGCCCGCCCGCGGCGTTTGCTGGGGGCCAACACGGCGGACTGTCTGCACAGCGGCATTGTGTACGGCACGGCGGCCATGCTGGACGGCATGGTCGCGCAGATCCGCGCAGCGCTGGGCGCACCCGACGCGCCGGTGGTCGCAACCGGCACGCTGCCCGACAGTGTGCGCACAGCGTGTGCGACGGATATTGTGTACCGCGAGACGCTGGTGCTGGAAGGGCTGTATTGGATCTGGAAGAAGAATACGCGGAAGTGACGTTTTGGTTGCGGGCCATCCCTGTAGGGGGCGGCGTCCTCGACGCCCCGCGGAGGGGTCAAGACCCCTCCCTACGATGCAAACCAGTAACAGGCGACGACGCAGGGTTGCGGGCCGGGCATGCCCGGCCCCTACGGGGTGGTGGATGGTTGGCGGGTGCTGGCCGGGAGGTGCGGGCGGCATATATGCCGCTCCCTACGGGCAGGCGTATTGTAATATCCGTATTCCGGACAAACATCATTATATATCCAAAGAGGTGCTGCTTGCACCTCTTTCTTTTTTTGTGGTGTCGTGTTATAATATATTATGTATAGTTATGTACAAATTTTACAGAGAAAGGTATTTATTCATCACCTATGCAGCATTTGAAAAACTTTAACTGGAAGAAATTCCTCTTGCAGGGGGTGCTCCCCTGCCTGCTGGCGGTGGCGGTGGGGTTCATCTCCCGCTATCAGCTGGAGCTGTCCGACGGCGTGACCGAGAGCTTTTTGCAGCTTCAATGGCCGCTCTACGCGCCGCTCAATGCGCTGACCGCCTTTTGCCTGACGCTGATTTTGTTTGCGCTGCTCGGCAAGTGGAGCCGCGCAACGGGCATTTCGGGTGCGGTGTTCACCATCATTGCACTCATCAACTACTACACCCGCGACCTGCACGGCTCGGCGCTGATGCCCCAGGACATTTTGAACCTCGGCACCGCCGCCGAGGTCATGGGCAGCTACACCCTGAAAATCACGCAGGACGTTGTGAAGATCGCGCTGCTCTATCTGCCGATTCTGGCGATTGCGTTCGTGCAGGCGCGGCTGGTCAAGGGTGCGCCTAAGCGCGCAAGCTGGAAGGCCCGCGGCGTGCGGGCGGCGGGCAGCGCACTGGGCGTGTTTCTGGTCATGTTCTTCGGCTACTTCGGCCCCGTGACCATCAAGCCCAAGACGACCTACGGCTGGGCGTGGCAGAACACCTACTACACCTACGGCTATCTGGCCGGGACGATTGAGGCCACCAGCCTGATGGCCGACCCTGTCATTGAGCCGGAGAACTACAACGACGCCGCGGCGGTGAACACCGCCCGCAAGGCCGACGACTACACCGCCCCTGCCAGCCCCGAGAGCGCCGAAGACTACCCCGACATTGTGCTGATCCTGTCCGAGAGCTTCTACGACTTTGACCTTGTCACCGACCTGCAGGCCGACACCGACATCATGCCGGTCACCAAGAACCTGCCCAACTCGGTCTACGGCCACACGATCAGCCCCCATGTGGGCGGCGGCACAAACTCCACCGAGTACGAGATGCTGACCTCCAACTCGCTGATCCTGATGCCCAGCATCACGCCGTTCAACTGGCTGAACCTGTACAACGCCAACAGCGTTGTCAGCTACCTCAAGGGTCTGGGCTACTCCACGATGGCCGCCCACCCCTACACGAACTCCAACTACCGCCGCGACTCCGCCTGGCTGGCGCTGGGCTTTGACGAGACCCATTTCCAGAGCGATTTTACCACGCAGGAGACCTACGGGGACCGCCCGTACCAGACCGACTCGGCCACCTACCGCGACTGGGAAACGATGTACGAGGCCATGCCGGAGGACAAGCCGCGGTTCAGCTTCCTGGTCTCCATCCAGAGCCACGGCGACTACGATATGAACGATGCGTCGCTGGATATTGTCCACGCCGCCACCGACTACGGCGACTACGATGCGCTGATGGACGAGTACCTGAGCTGCATCAAAATGACCGACGCCGCCGTGCAGGAGCTGTGCGATTACTTTACCGCGCAGTACGAAAAGACGGGCCGCAAGGTCATTGTGGCCATGGCCGGTGACCACGCGCCCAGCTTTGTGGGTCATGTGGCCGACCCCAGCTTTGCCGAAACCGACAACGAGCTGCAGATTTTGGAGCGCAGCACGCCGTTTTTCATCTGGGCCAACTACCCACTGGAGCACACGGCAGCCGCCACCAGCACCACCGACCCGCTGAACCGCATGGACATGGTCATGCTGACCCCCACCCTGCTGCAGCAGGCGGGTCTGCCCCTGAGCGACTACTACGAGTACCTGCTGGAAATGAAGCACAACACCCCCGTTGTGACCGCCGCCAACGACTACATGAAGGTGGACGGCAGCACAGCCGAGTACGGCGAAGACCCCGCGCTGGACGAGTGGGCCAAGGGGTATCTGATGCTGGAATACAACAACATCGGCGCGCACGCCAAGCGCGACCAGAGCATTTTTAACCCCGCCGAATAAAGAGGAGGCATCCCTATGACAGGTCTGAAACGAACCCCGCGCAGCCGCGGCGGCTTTACGCTGGTGGAGCTGATCGTGGTATTGGTGATTCTGGGTGTGCTGGCGGCCTTTGCCGTCCCGGCGCTGACCGGGTACATTGACAGCGCCAAGGAAAAGCAGGCCGTCAGTGAGACGCAGGCGTGTGTGATGACGGCGACCCGGCAGGGCGCGCAGAACTACGCCTTGGTGCAGAACGCATCGATAACGAAAAAAAGCGATGGTGCAGATGCCCTGACAAACTGGGCAGGCACGTTGACAAACGAGGTTCCCACCGTGACCGGCGGAGATGTAGCACTTACCGAGGGCAGCGGGCAGTATCTGCTGCATGTGAACAACCCGCCTGCGGGCAATACTACGCCTGTTGGGATTTCTTCAGATGCCGGGGTCAAGGGTACCGTGCAGTGGATGACCTGCAACGCCAGCGGGCAGGTTTTATACTTGGTGTATACCAGCGCCGATGGGATACAGGTCGTATACACGAACGCGGGAACCACCGCGAGTGTAAATATCGGCAGTGATGAGGCTGTTGTTGTGCCGACACCGAAGAAAAATGACCCCTCCGGCGGCGGTGAAACCGGCGGGGGCAGCACCGGGGGCGGCATTTCCGGCGGCGGAACGACGGGCAGCACCGCTACAGCAAATGAAAAGCAGTTCATTATCCACTTGCAGGATATTGAAACTAAAAACTCTGCGCCTTTTGCAAACAGAACATATCACATTCAGAGCGGCAATAACTCCTTTGATGTGGACTCTGATGAAAACGGTGATATTCTGTTGGACATTTCTCGTGATAAAGACCATCTTCCCCGCACTGTTATCGGGGATACGCCGACTTATATCACCGAAACTAAAATTCCTGATGGCTATCAAGTCATTCCCAGCAGTACAGTAATCAATATCAGTGTTTGGAATAGGGGGGACGACTATTATCTCTATTCCATACAGGATGACAGAAATAACAATCCATTTGATATCGATATGGAAAAAAGGCGGCTTACCATTATGCGCTTTCCCGTTGCCAAATTGGAGCTGCACGTCACTGACCCTGATGGAAAAGCGCTGTCCGGTGCTACCTTTGCTATTATGAACGGCTCAACCACTGTTGCCGAATTCACCAGTGATAGTAAAGGAGAATGCTCCGTTCCTGTCAAACTGCACGAGGGAGATAAGATCGGGTATTCTGCTTTCCTAACTACCGGAGACCAAACTTATGTTATAAAGGAAACTCCTCCTTCTGGATATAAGGGAGACTTCACATGTTCGTTTCATTTATATTATAAGGCATATCCCTCTACTCCGACTCCCCATTATACAACCTGGTTCCGTATTGATGCTTTTAACTTCAATCAGGGAGAAGGGGGTAGTTATAGTCTGAAAAAGACTGTTGGTGATGAGGATACTTTTCATATCATAAACAAAAAACTCTAACTCTGCACTGTCTCTATCCGTAAAATTGATAACGCCGGAAATCCTGTATCCAACGCCAATCTAAAAGCTGACAATACCAGCAGCTTCGTTACGCCAGAGCATAAACTACAGGATACAACCAAAATATAGCAGACTGTCGAAAAACGCTTGTAGGGGCGCGCATTGCTCGCCCGTGCCCGTTTGCCTTGCAAAAAACTATCCCGGAAAATGTGTTGCTGCGGTAAGTTGGCGAGCGGCCAATGGCCGCCCCTACGCACGCAATAAGGCAGGAATGCAATTTATTGACGGTCTGCTATATAATTTCACCCTCAATCAATAAGAAAGCCCCCACCCAGCCGCAGAACATCTACGGTTGGGTGGGGGTGGTTTATTTGTAGAGAGGGCGCGGCGGCAGCGGCAACACTCCCGGGCGGATATGGGATCAGCCCCTGCGTTCTCTGCCAATCACAAAAACTCTTTCCAGTAAATCTCTGCGCTTCTCGTCATCTCCCGGGAAAAGTCGCTCGCGTACTTGCGCTTGCAAAATGCCTGCACGGCTTTGTCAAAGTCGTAGTCAAGCTGGCCGTTGGCGGCGGCTTTCGCCGCAAAGTCGGCGCGCAGCTCGTCGGGCGTGCGGTCCGTGTACACATTCTCGCAGACGACGGCCTGCTCGGCAAAGCGGGCGGGCTTGGGGCGGCGCTGCTGCTGCTCCGTGGGGCGGCCAAACACCAGCATACAGGCGGGCACAACGTACTGCGGCAGGTGCAGGGCGTCGCGCATGGCCTCAGCATTCTCAAGGACGTCGCCTATGTAGCAGCTGCCGATGCCCAGAGACTCGGCGGCGACCACGGCGTTCTGGGCGGCAATGCAGGTGTCGGCCACGGCCAGCATCAAGTCCCCTGCCCCGGGCTTGCGGGCGTCCGTGATGCCCGCGGCGTGGTAGGCGTTGAGCCAGCGGCGGCAGTCGGCCAGGAACACCAGCACCAGCGGCGCCCCGGCAATGAACGGCTGGTGGTCGCACAGGTCGGCCAGCGCGGCCTTCAGCGCCGGGTCGGTGATGTCCAGGATCGTGTACAGCTGCTGGTTGCCTGCCGTCGGTGCCTGGAACGCCGCGTTCAGGATGGCCGCCCGCTCGTCCGGCGTGACGGGGTCGGGGGTGAATACCCGCACGCTTTTGCGGGCGGAGAGGGCGGAGAGGATAGCGTTGTTTTCCATAATAAGCTCCTTTAAGCCTTCCCCCGGGGGGAGGTGGCGCCGCAGCGCCGGATGAGGGGCAGCCTTCCGGCGGCAGCCCGTAAGCGGATCAGTACCGCAAGCTTGCCCCTCATCCGTCTGTGGTCGGGGCCACAGACACCTTCCCCCTCGGGGGGAGGCAAATCAAAATCAACTTTTCCGTTTCTTCAAAAACTTCCCGATCAGCGTATCCAGCATGCTCAGCACCTCGCGGATGTTCAGCACGCAGACCACCGCGGTGATGCCCACGACGGGCAGCGCCCAATGGGTCAGGTTCATCATGCACCAGATCTCCGCCAGCACCAGCGCCAGATTCAGCACAAGCCACGCCGGGTGGAAGTCGATCTCCAGCAGACCGCGGGTCGAGTAGGCGCGCAGCAAAAACACCAGCATCAGGCTCAGGAAGCTGGCCGGGGTTACGCCCCACGGGCCCCACTTCAAAATGAGCAGGTAGTTCAGAATCAGGTTCAGCACCGCACCGGCCAGCATTGTGAACAGCGAGCCGGTAGACCGTTTATACACGACGTAGACGCTGTTCAGGAACTGGTTCAGGCAGGTCAGCATCGAGCAGAGCGTCAGGAACGGAACAAACGTCCAGGCGTCAAAATATTCAGCCTTGAACACCCGCATGAGCAGCTGGCACAGCATGATGATGCCCGCCACGCAGCAGAACAGCACGCTGGCATACACGCGGAATATCTTGGAGAAGAACGCCTGGCGGTCCGTCTCCTCGGTCACGGCGGAGAGCTGCCACGCCTCGTAGAAGATGCTGCCCAAAATCGTGATGATCTGCGGCAGGAAGTACCCCGCCGACAGCAGGCCGACCCAGTGGTTGCCGCTGCGGCCCGCGTAGCCCTCGCACATGCCCTGCACAAAGAACATGTCGCTGGCGTTGATGATCCAAAAGCTGATGGACGCCGGGATCATCGGCAGGCAGTAGCGCAGCATCTCCTTCCACAGCGTCTTGTCAAACGCCTTGGGCTTGAAGTACCGCCAGCACCCGCCCGCAATGAACACAAACACCATGGATGTCAAATCTGCCAGCGCGTTTGCCAGCAAAAAGCCTGTAGCGCCCATTTTTAAGACGCTCAGGAACAGCAGGTAGTAGAGCAGCAGGCTCAGCGTTGTCAGCACACCGTCTATGGCGACCAGCCGGTTCAGCATCCGCGAGCGGATGAACTGGGTACACAGCGTTCTCATACAGCTGGCCAGCACGCAGAGGTACAAAAAGCCCAGGTACTCCGCAGCGTTGGGGATGAGCCGCACCAGCGGCATGGCCAGCAGCAGCACCACAAAGCCCAGCCCGATAGTCGCCGCGCCGTTGACAAAGACGCTGGATTTGTTGGTCGCTTTGTCCAGCCCGAACCGGATGACCGCATAGGCCACGCCAAGGCTGACCACCGGGATCAGCAGGTTTGTGGCCTGCTGCAAAAGGCTGGACACGCCCATAACGTCCGGCGAGTCGAGCGCGTAGCTCAGATACGGGCGGATGAAGAAGCTGAGCAGCTTGGAGCTGAAGTTGGAGATGGCAAACAGCAGCGTATTGCTGACCAGCGTCGTATATTTTTTCTGTGGAGACGGCAAGATGGGAACCTCCCTTGTTTGTAGAGTATGAAGCCTTCCCCTCCGGGGGAAGGTGGCCGAGCGAACGCGAAGGTCGGATGAGGGCAAACCTTCCGCCGGCACCCCGTTCACGGGCAATCGCGGCAAACTCCCCCTCATCCACCCGCTCTCACCGCAGCTTCAGCATCCGTTCCCGCTGCTTATAATCCGGCAGCACCTCCGCCACCGCGGCCCAGAACGCCGGGCTGTGGTCGGGGTGGGCAAAGTGACAGAACTCATGCACAACAACGTACTCCTGCGCGGGCAGCGGCATCGTGCAGAGCCGCCGCGCAAACGCCAGCGTGCCGGTGCGCAGACTGCACGACCCCCAGCGGGTGTTCATGTCACGCACCGCAATTTTGGGCATCGCGCCGCCCGGGCAGGTCGCCGCAAACTGCGGATAGTATGCCCGGCACAGCGCCTGCATATAGGCCAGCGCCTCGGCCTTGGGCGGCAGCGCGGGGGCCTCGGCGGCCTCTCGTTCGCGCCGGGCCGCGGCACGCGCCTGTGCGGTGCGCACCCAGTCGGCCCGCGCCGTGACAAAGGCGTCCACATAAGCCGCCGGCACCCGCGGCGACGCACTGGCCGCCACACTACCGTCGGCCCGCACGCGCAGGTTGATGTTGCGCACCCGCCGCCGCGTCAGCGTGTAGGTGATGCCGCCCGCCGTCCGCTCCATGCCCGGCCCCCCTTTTGCAAAAGTATATAGTTTATTGTACACGCATTTGCCCAAAAGTGCAACAGTTGCCTGCGGCGGCGCATTGTGGTATGATACTGCCAAAAGGGGGCTTTTGCATGAAATCGCTGTTTTTTGTTCTGCCCGCCCTGCTGCTGGGCCTGACGGCCTGCGGCGCGCCGGTGGCCGCCGTGACCCTGCCCGACACCGTGCAGGTCGAAAAGACCCAGACCGCCGAGACCGCCGTCCTCTACGAGGATGCCGACGGGCGTGAGGTCAGCCCCCGCCGCGCCGCCCTGACCGAGTGGCGCTGGTCTGTGGCCGATGACACGATTGCCGAGGTCGATCCCAGCGGCATTGTAACCGGTCTGCGCGGCGGCTCGACCACCCTGACGCTGCAAAGCGCTGACGGGAAAATTTCCGCCAGCTGCCCGGTACAGGTGTCCAGCCCGCTGCGCGGCATTGCTTTGGACGACTACACGCTGTATTTTGACGACGAGCTTGTAACCTGGATCACCGCCGACGGCACGCGCGAGTCCGACTACGCCTACGCCAGCCGCGTCGGCGCAGTCTGCCATCTTCTGCCGGAGGACACCACCGACCACCCCGCCGTGACCTATCACATCGCCGACGAGCGCATCGCCCGCTTCGACGGCTCCTGGCTCGTCCCCGTGAATTACGGCACCACGACCCTGACCGCCGACTGCGGCGGTTTTACAGCGCAGTGTACCGTGACGGTGGTCAGGCCGGAGGAATAACCGTAGAAACAGACAAAGGCGGGCACCACGCAGTGCCCGCCTTTTAAATTTGCATCAATATGGATATTATCATTGTTCCTGACAAGATAATTGAAAATCCACAAATCAAAAGTGCAATTAAACTTATCACACTTTTATTTCCGTATTCTTTGCTTGTTTTATAGGTATAGTTTCTTTTTTCTTTCTATTGTTAATACCTCTTAAAATATGCTATAATCGTCTAAGAACCTAACGTACATTATCAGAGGTAAAAAGTGAAAGATACAAGAGCTTCTATATCATTGTTTTCCGGGGCAATGGGATTGGATTTAGGCCTTCTACAGGCTGGTGCAGATATAAAACTCGGTCAAGATTTTAATGCCGCTTGCGTTCACACGATGGAGCAAAACGGTCATAAGGCTATTTTAGGTGACATTCGTGCTATCGAGCCTGAACAGCTTTTGTCTGCTGCTGGTTTGACTTTTGGCGAGCCGTTCCTTATCTGCGGTGGTCCGCCTTGTCAGCCATTTTCCACCGCTGGCAAGCGCCTTGGTATCAACGACCCTCGCGGAAGTCTTTTCCGTGAATATGTCCGCATGATTGATGCTATTAGACCTCGCTTTTTTGTCATGGAAAATGTCAAGGGACTTATGAGTTCACCCTTAAAAGACGAGAATGGCAACAACACCACCGGGAAAGTCATTGATGTTATTTTAGACGAGTTTGCCAAACTCCATTACAAAACGGTTTTCGGCGTTCTCGATGCTGTCAACTATGGTGTCCCGCAGTTTAGAGAGCGCTTTGTAATGATTGGCAGCCGTGATAATGAGGATATTTTCTTGCCCCTTCCCACACACTTCCAAACGCACCAGAACGCTGCCAACCGCTGGGTCACTCTTGGTGATACAATTAGTGACTTGGAAAATATGCCCGGTGAATGCGCTGAATTTAGTGAGTCTCGCTTGAAGTATTTGAAGATGGTTCCCGAAGGTGGCAACTGGAAAAGTCTCCCCCCGGAAGTCTTAAAGGACGCTATGGGCGGTGCATACGAATCTGGTGGCGGCAAGGTTGGTTTTTATCGGAGATTGTCCTATTCGCAGCCTTCTCCTACCGTTGTTACAAGTCCTATCCAAAAAGCCACAATGATGTGCCACCCCACGAAGGATAGACCTTTAAGTGTGGCAGAGTATGCACGGATTCAGCAATTTCCTGACAACTGGACTCTTACTGGCACTACGATTGATAAATACCGTCAGATAGGAAACGCCGTCCCTGTAGGGCTTGCCAAAGCCATTGGAGATGCCATTGTTTCCGTTGCCGAGGGGACTTCAACCATTCAGGTCAAAAGAGTGCGTGGTACAGCCATTCACGAAAAAATACAGGACGCTATTCAAATAGGAGGTATATGTAATGCCAAAAATCGAACCACTTAATTCAAACTATGACGAAGAAAAGGTTGTCGAGGCTATTTCGGTTGCTTTGAGCGAATTTTATACTTCACTAACCAATAAGCTCAATAAAATAAAGCTGAAAGACATATTAAAGAAGAAAAATCCCTACCTATATCGTGCTAAGGGTATCAATGACGCAACAATGGTTATTAACCGCATTTTGTCAGCCTATATTTCCTCAAGTGAAGAAACCATTTTTGGAAATACATTCTTTGAACCGATTGCTATTGTTGTTTCTGGCGGGCAAAAAGCTGTAACCGAAGGTGTTGACATTACTGTTGACAAAGATAACACCATTTACAGTATCGCCGTTAAAAGCGGTACCTCTGTCTTTAACGCTGACAGCCGAAAGAGACAGGAACAGAATTTCCAGTCTGCTCAAAAGCGCGCACAGCAAGTTCACAAAGCATTTATGCCTGTTGTCGGTTATGGTTATGGAAAAAAGAAAGTCAAACCTGAGAATGAAAAATTCTATAAAGAGCTTGCTGGAAAGGACTTCTGGGAATGGCTAACTGGTGACCCAAACTTTTACACAAAAATCATTTCTTACATGGGAACTAAGCCAGAAGAATTTACTGCAAATTTTGAAATTGCCTACACAAATGCTCAAAACCGTATGTTGCGCGATTTTACGAAGGATTACTGTAAAGATGATGGCTCCATTGATTGGGACAAACTGATTAAATTTAACAGTGGTGATTGACGAAGCCGCTCATAAGAAAGGCCGGGACATTTTAGTTTCCCGGTCTTTTTTCTATCCGAGACGGATACGGGTTTCCTTTTGTCCGCGATTGCCTAAAAAGCCAGATGGGGACTGGGTCAAGAAACCGTGGAATAAATTTTTATGCCGCGAAAGTTCTTGACGCAGTCCCCATCTGGCTTATAATGCGGGAACGGACAAAGGCAAACCTTGATTTTATTTTGAAAGTGTGGTACGATTGTGGTACACGTCAAAAGGCAAAAGAAAAAGTCCTCAATTTCTAACGAATCTTCGTTAAAAATTAAGGACTACATTTGGTGACCCGTACGGGAATCGAACCCATGTTACAGCCGTGAAAGGGCCGTGTC
>ENA-OUQP01002131-OUQP01002131.1-human-gut-metagenome-genome-assembly--contig:-NODE-2131-length-11446-cov-3.306821_pt1 | contig 11446 bp, 8 predicted proteins | sample MGYA00237951_ERZ548836 | MGnify/ENA primary metagenome ERZ548836 (study PRJEB26490, sample SAMN05194702) | human gut metagenome | biome: terrestrial biome; feature: human-associated habitat; material...
GGTCGTCGCCAAGGAGAATCCTGCCGACGTCGACGCGCTGATGAATTGCCCCTGGGTCACCGGTAAGGGCACCGTCAAGGATGCCAAGGACGAGCTGTTCCTCGCCATCCGCGAGAACATGAGCATCCGTCGCTTTGCCCGCATCGCCGACGGCTTCTCCGTTCCCTATGTCCACATGAAGGGCAAGATCGGCGTTATCGTCAACCTGACCGTCGAGGGCTGCGACGCCACCGAGATCGGCAAGGACATCGCCATGCAGATCGCCGCGCTCAACCCCCGCTTCTGGGACAAGAGCCAGGTCACGCAGGACGTTCTGGACGAGGAGAAGGAAGTCATGCTCGGCCAGATGGCCAACGACCCGAAGATGGCGGGCAAGCCCGATCAGGTCAAGGAAAAGATCGTCATGGGCAAGCTCAACAAGTTCTATGCCGAGAACTGCCTGCTCCAGCAGGCCTTCGTCAAGGACGGCGACGTCTCTGTCGAGCAGTATATGAACAACGCTGCGAAGGCGCTGGGCGGCAAGGTCAGCTTCAACACTGCCGTTCGCTTTGAGAAGGGCGAGGGCATCGAGAAGAAGCAGGAGAACTTTGCGGCTGAGATCGCTTCCATGGTCAGCGGCAACAAGTAAGCATTCCGCTTTGCACAAGCGATTGAAGAGGCCTGACATTTGTCAGGTCTCTTTTTTGCGCAGTTTTGTGCGCTGCGTGCGGACAGATCGCACAGGAAATAAAAAAATTACAATTTCCTAAGGTGAATATTATTCTGAATACCTTGCATATTCATTTTGACTGGTGTATAATAGACCACGCTAAGCAGCGGCGCAGTATCCTAGTCGGAGCTGCCGTTTCCTAAGAAGGGCCTAAAAATCCTTTAAAGGGCACAACTGTGAAGCCTTTGGTGCCTGCTTCTTACGCCCAGTTTGGGGTGGGTGCTGAAGGGAGGCAAAAGCGAAAGCTGCGCCTGTGGACTCCGGGCGACCCCTAATGGCATAGGGGAACCGACCCTGTTTCTGCGGAGACTCGTTGCTGTGCCGAGGCGGACTCCCGGTTTCGGGTATCGACTTCGGTACGGGACGGGATATGAACCTGCATTGCGGTGCTACCCGGCCTTCGTGCCGCGAACGCTGTGTGCAGTGTAGCCTGCCTTGCGTGGGGAATTCGGATAGGAGAACAACGCACAGACTCCGGCCAAGAGCGAGGTGCGATCGCCCCTTGAAATTTTTCCTGCAAAAGAGGATAAGAAACGGCTTGACTCCGGGGTGGAAATCACCTAGGCTGTCGCAAGGGCAGCGAGAGGGTTACAGTGCGGACTAAGTGGCAATCGGGTACCTCGTATGGTAACAACGGGGTGCGGTGCTTAAAGGGGAACCGCCTCTATCGGCAACGGGAGGTGCGCCGCAGGGAAAGCCAACCCGACCTATGCCGCAGGATTACCTTTTGCGGCCGCCGCTGCTTTAGCATATCTTACCATCTGAGATGGTAGCTGATGGAGAGACAAAACGTGGAAAACGAAGAAGACCGAAAGCCCAAGAAGACGGAGAAGACGCCCAGCCACGCGCGCTGGGTCATCCGCGTGTTTTTGATCGCTGTGGCCCTCTCCGCCGCGATGAGCCTTTGCTCGGGCGCGGTGCTCGAAGACGCGGGCTATGTGACCGCGACACTGATCCTGCTGTTGTTCATCGCGCTCGGCATTATGTTCGATATCATCGGCGTCGCTGTGACGGCGGCGAATCCGAAGCCGTTCAACTCGATGGCGGCGCACCGCGTCAAGGGTGCGAAGGAAGCGCTGAATCTCATCCGCAACGCGGAGAAGGTCGCCTCGTTCTGCAACGATGTGGTCGGTGACATCTGCGGCATCGTCAGCGGTTCCACGGCGGCTGTCATCGTGGTGGAGCTGCAGAGGGACCTGAGCACCACCTCCATCCTCATCTCCATCGCCGTGACGGCGCTGATCTCCGGTATCACCATCGGCGGCAAGGCGCTGGGAAAGACGGTGGCCATCAACGAGTGTACCGGCGTGGTGTACCGGGTGGCCCGGCTCATGCATACCCTGCATCTTTACCGATGAAATGGAGCGATCAACTTGCTGTTGGAACAGATACATGACCCCTCCGATGTGAGGAAACTGAATGATGAACAGGCCCGCCTGCTGTGCCGTGAGCTGCGCACCTTCCTGCTGGAGCAGGTGTCACGGACAGGCGGGCATCTGGCATCCAATCTGGGCGTGGTGGAGCTGACGGTGGCCATCCACCGGGTGTTCGACACGTCGCAGGACCGTCTGGTGTTCGACGTGGGCCACCAGTGCTACGTCCACAAGGCCCTCACCGGGCGGCGGGAGCTGTTTGGCACCCTGCGCCAGCTGGGCGGCCTCTCCGGATTCCCCAAGCCGTGGGAAAGCCCCCACGATGCCTTCATCGCCGGCCACGCCTCCAACTCCGTGTCCGTGGCCTTGGGCATGGCACGGGCCCGGACGCTGCTGCATCAGCACTATCAGGTGCTGGCACTGATCGGTGACGGAGCCTTGGGCGGTGGTCTGAGCTTCGAGGGACTGAATGACGCCGGGGCCTCTCACGAGCCTATGATCGTGATCCTGAACGATAACGGGATGTCCATCGACCCCAACGTGGGCGGGATGTCCCGGCATTTGTCACGCCTGCGCAGCAAGCCCGGCTACTACGCCTTTAAGAAGCGCTATCGTCAGGTGCTGGAGTCCTCTCAGACGGGACAGAGGCTCTATTCCGTCAGCCACGACGTGAAAACGGCGCTGAAAAAGTCCCTGCTTCCCGGCAGCACCCTGTTTGAGAACATGGGCTTTACCTATATGGGGCCGGTGGACGGCCACGATGTGGTTCGGCTGACCCGGATGCTGCGGGAGGCCAAGGACCTCCGCTGTCCGGTGCTGCTTCATGTCCATACCGTGAAGGGGCAGGGCTACGGCCCCGCCGAGGCGGATCCCGGCCGGTTCCACGGCATCGGACCCTTCGATGTCCGTACCGGCAGCGGCAAGCCCGCCGCACCCAGTTTTTCCTCCGTGTTCGGTGAGACACTGACCCGACTGGCGGGGGAGGACCGCCGCATCTGCGCCCTGACTGCCGCCATGGTGGACGGTACGGGGCTGACGAAATTCTCCAAGACCTACCCCAGCCGCTTTTTCGACGTGGGAATTGCCGAGGGCCACGCCGTGGCCACGGCGGCGGGCATGGCCAAGCAGGGCCTTGTGCCGGTGCTGGCGGTGTACTCCAGCTTTCTGCAGCGTGGCTATGATATGCTGCTGCATGATGTGGCTCTCAGCGGGCTCCATGTGGTGCTGGGGGTGGACCGGGCCGGACTGGTGGGGGCCGACGGCGAGACCCACCACGGCTGCTTCGACGTGATGTACCTGTCGCAGGTGCCGGGCATGAAGGTGTTCTGTCCCGCCAGCTTTGCCGAGCTGCGGACCATGCTGCGTCGTGCGGTGCAGGAGGAGACCGGCCCCGTGGCGGTGCGCTATCCCCGTGGCGGGGAGGGGGCCTATCAGGAGGATCGCAGCGATGAGGCCATCGCCTGCCTGCGTCCGGGGACGGATATCACCCTTCTGACCTACGGCACCCTCATCAACGAAGCCCTGTCCGCCGCCGATCTGCTGGCACAGCGGGGTATCTCCGCTCAGGTGCTGAAGCTCAGCACCATCGCCCCCTTGTCCCCGGAGACCGTCCGCACGGCTTTGACCGGCACGAAGCGCCTGCTGGTGCTGGAGGACTGCGTGGAGACCGGCTGCGTGGGCCAGCGGGTGGCGGCCGTCATGGCCCAGCTGGGCATGGCCCCCCGGCGGCTGGTGCTGAAAAATACAGGCGACCGCTTTATCCCCCAGGGCAGTGTAGCGGAGCTGCGTCATCTCTGCGGACTGGACGCTGAGGGCGTCGCCGCTGCGGCAGAGGAGGCTGTGCATGAGCAATAAAACAAGGCTGGACGTACTCCTGACGGAGCGTGGTCTGGCGGAGAGCCGCCAGAAGGCACAGGCCGTCATCATGGCGGGCCACGTGTTCGTGGCGGGCCAGCGGGTGGATAAGCCCGGCACGGCGGTGCTGAGTGATGCCCCCATCGAGGTCCGTGGCCACACCCTGCCCTATGTGAGCCGGGGCGGATTGAAGCTGGAAAAGGCCATGAAGACCTTTCCCATCACCCTGACCGATAAGATCTGCGCCGACATCGGCGCCTCCACCGGGGGCTTTACGGACTGTATGCTGCAAAACGGCGCCCGGAAGGTCTATTCCGTGGACGTGGGCTACGGCCAGCTGGACTGGAAGCTCCGCAGCGACCCCCGTGTGGTGTGCATGGAGCGCACCAACGCCCGGTATCTGACTCCGGAGCAGATCCCCGATCCGCTGGATTTTGCCAGCATCGACGTGTCCTTCATCTCCCTGAAGCTGATCTTCCCGGCGGTGGCCAACGTTTTGAAGGACGGCGGCTATGTGGCCAGTCTGGTAAAGCCCCAGTTTGAGGCCGGCCGGGAAAAGGTGGCTAAAAAAGGCGTGGTGCGGGATCCCGCCGTGCATCAGGAGGTGCTGGAGCACTTCCTGACCCATGCCAAGGAAAACCACTTTACAGTGCTTGGAATCACCTATTCTCCCATCCGTGGACCGGAGGGGAACATCGAATATCTTGGCTATTTGAAAAAGTGCGATGAGCCGGACGGCAGCTTTGACCTACCGGCGCTGGTGGCGGAGTCGCACAGTCAGCTGAAGGACTGAGGAGGAGTAGATATGAAAAAAGTGATCCTCTGCCCCAATCCCTATCGGGATAGCGAGCTGCGGGTGTGCAAGGAGGCCAAAAAGCTGCTGGATGCCCTGCATTTTCAGACGGTGGTGTGCCTGCCCTTCCAGCGGGAGGGCTATGGTGCGGAGCTGGGCCTGCGAATCACCCCGCTGCATCAGGAGATCCGCTCGGCGGACCTGCTCATCGCCTTCGGCGGCGACGGCACCATTCTGCATCTGGCCCGGACGGTGGCGCTGCACAGCGTCCCGGTGCTGGGAGTGAATCTGGGAAGCCTCGGATTCATGTCGGAGCTGGAGGTGGACGAGCTGGACCGCCTGCGGGATCTGGCGGACTGGAGCTTCGACGTGGAGTCCCGGATGATGCTGGACGTGTCCGTCCTCCGGGGCGGAAAGTCCGTGTATAACAACATCGCTCTCAACGACGCCGTCATCTCCAAGGGCTCCATTGCAAGGGTTGTAAGGCTGAATATCTTTACAGAGGAGGGCCAGCTCACCAAGGTGGGCGGCGACGGCATTATCGCCAGCACACCCACCGGATCCACCGGCTACTCCATGGCCGCCGGCGGCCCCATCGTGGAGCCAACGGCCCGGAACCTGCTGCTGACCCCCATCTGCCCCCACTCCACCCGCTCCAGCAGCTACGTCCTCTCACCGGAGCACGTCATCACCGTGGAGGCCCCGGACGCCAACCGCAAGTTCGTCTATCTGTCCGTGGACGGCGGCAAGGCGTTCTCTCTGAAAAACAACGATCAGGTGCGTGTCAGCACCTCCAAATATACCACCAGACTGGTGCGGCTGTCCAAGAAGAGCTTCTGCGAGATCCTGGATAAGAAAATGGGCGGGGAGGTCACAAAAGCATGAAAAATCAGCGTCAGGAGTATCTGCTGCAGATCATTGCCGAGGAGACGGTGGAGACACAGGAGCAGCTGCTGGAACGGCTTCAGGAGCGGGGGATCCGCAGCACCCAGGCCACCATTTCACGGGACATCAAGGAACTGCACCTCATCAAGGAGCCGGTAGGGCAGGGCCGCTACCGCTATGCCGTGTCCGCCCATCGGACAAAGCTGAACTTTGCCGACCGCCTGCGTACCATCTTCCGGGAGGGTGTCCTCAGCGTGGACTACGCCCAGAACCTGGTGGTCATCAAGACCATGCCGGGTCTGGCCAACGGCGCCGCCGCAGCGCTGGACGGCATGGAGGTTCCCTATCTGGTGGGATCTCTGGCGGGGGACGACACCGTTCTGCTGGTGCTGCGTGATAACGCCGCAGCGGCGGAGTTTGCCGACGAGATCAAGGAGATGCTGCGCTGAAACAGCGCCTGTACGGAGGGATGACAGATGCTGGAATTGCTCCATATCGAAAATATCGCCATCATCGACCGGGCGGATATCACCTTTGAGCCGGGCTTCAACGCCCTCACCGGCGAGACCGGCGCCGGTAAATCCATCGTCATTGACTCGCTGAGCGCCGTGCTGGGTCAGCGCACCTCCCGTGACCTGATCCGCACCGGGGCCGACAAGGCCTACGTCAGCGCCTGCTTCACCGGCATCCCGCCGGAGGTAGGGGAGGACTTGGGCATCACATGGGATGAGGAGCTGCTGCTGCAGCGGGAGATCCACGCCGACGGTAAAAACGTCTGCCGGGTGGGCAGCCGCCCCGTCACGGTGACGCAGCTACGCACCTTGGGCAGCCGCCTGCTGAACATCCACGGGCAGCACGACGGCCAGCAGCTGCTGGACGAGGAGCAGCACCTGCTGTATCTGGACAGCTTCGGCCGCACCGAGCCGCTGCTGACCGCCTATCGGGAGAAATACGCCAAGCTGACGGATATCCGTCGCCAGATGCACGCCCTGCAAATGGACGAGGCAGAGAAGGCCCGCCGCATGGATACCCTGCGCTACCAGATCCAGGAACTTCAGCGGGCCAAGCTGAGGCCCGGCGAGGAGGAGGAGCTGACCTCCCGCCGCAACCTGCTGCGCAACGGCGAAAAATTCATGTCCGCCGTCTCCGAGGCAGACTTCTGCCTCAGCGGCGACGACAGCACCAGCGGCGCACTGGCCCTGCTGCGGCAGGCCCAGAGCGCTCTGGAGCCCATCCGCCGTCTGGATGACAGCTTCGAGGAGCTGTACCAGCGGCTGGAGGCGGTGTACAGCGAGGTTTACGATCTGGCCTACACCGTGCAGGACAAGCGGGACGCCTTCGACTTCTCCCCGCAGGAGCTGGACGAGGTGGAGGGCCGTCTGGATCAGCTGTACCGGCTGAAAAAGAAGTATGGCCCGGATGTAGAGAGTATGCTGGCCTATCTGGACCGCAGCACCAAGGAGCTGGACGCCATCGAGGACGCCGGCGACACCCTGCTGCATTTGCAGCAGCTGGAGAAGAAGGCCCTGTCTGCTGCCCAGTCTGCGGCGGAGGAGCTTTCCAAGGCCCGCCATCAGGCGGCCGAGCGGCTGGAGGAGCAGATCCTCACGGAGCTGCTCCAGCTGGATATGGGCCGCATCCGCTTCGCCATCGACTTCCAGCCCCAGCCCCTGTCGGAGTCCGGTATGGACGCCGTGCGCTTCCTTATGTCTGCCAACGTGGGCGAGGAGCTGCGCCCCATCCAGAAGATCGCCTCCGGCGGTGAGCTGGCCCGCATCATGCTGGCCATGAAGAACGTTCTGTCGGAGCAGGACCGGGTAGGCACCATGGTCTTTGACGAGGTGGATACCGGCGTCTCCGGCCGGGCCGCTCAGAAGGTGGCGGAGAAGATGGCCCGCATCAGCCGCACCAAGCAGGTGCTGTGCGTCACCCATCTGCCCCAGCTGGCCGCCATGGCCGATACCCATTTCTCCGTGGAGAAGGGCGTCACTGACGGCCGCACCTTTACCCATGTGCGGCGGCTGGATCGGGCCCAGCGGCGGCAGGAACTGGCCCGCCTCACCGGCGGCGCCCACATCACGCCCACCATGCTGGAGGGGGCGGAGGAGCTGCTGTCTGCGGCGGAGGATTTCAAGCGCACGCTGGAATAGGGCTTGACAAACCCGCCGATACCCCCTATAATGTCCTCACAGCAACTACAAAAGCTACTGCAAGGAGGGGAACAAGTAGCAGCGCCTGCACCTGCAAAGAGAGCCTCTGTCCGGTGAAAAGAGGAGAGGAGCGCCGCTGCGAATACATCCCGGAGCAGCCGTCCCAACGCCCTTCAGGGGCCAGTAGGCACGGTCGGGTCCGCCCGTTACAGCGGCGGAGTGTGATGGCACTCCATGAGGCCGCCTTCCGTGAGGGAGCGGCGAAGCTGAGGTGGTACAGCGATGATACATCGCCCTCTGTCTGCGGACAGGGGGCGTTTTCTTTTCCCCCTGCGCCCGATCACATCCCACATACCCGATCACATCCCACATAAAGGAGAAAGGAAAGAACAACTATGGGAATTTATGAAGAGCTGGTGGCCCGTGGCCTGATCGCACAGGTCACCAACGAGGAAGAGATCCGTGAAATGATCAACAACGGCAAGGCTACCTTTTACATCGGCTTTGACTGCACGGCGGACTCTCTGACGGCGGGCCATTTCATGGCCCTGACCCTGATGAAGCGCCTGCAGATGGCGGGCAACAAGCCCATCGCCCTCATCGGCGGCGGCACCACCATGATCGGTGACCCCTCCGGCCGCACCGATATGCGGAAGATGCTCACCAAGGAGGATATCGACCACAACGCCGAGTGCTTTAAGCGCCAGATGGAGCGCTTTATCGAGTTCGGTGAAGGCAAGGCCGTCATGCTCAACAACGCCGACTGGCTGCTGAAGCTGAATTACGTGGATCTGCTGCGTGAGGTGGGCGCCTGCTTCTCCGTCAACAATATGCTGCGGGCCGAGTGCTATAAGCAGCGCATGGAGAAGGGCTTGAGCTTCCTGGAGTTCAACTACATGATCATGCAGAGCTACGATTTCTACTATATGTTCCAGCACAACGGCTGCAATATGCAGTTCGGCGGCAACGACCAATGGAGCAATATGCTGGGCGGCACGGAGCTGATCCGCCGCAAGCTGGGCAAGGATGCCCACGCCATGACCATCACCCTGCTGACGGACTCTCAGGGCAACAAGATGGGCAAGACCGCCGGCAACGCCGTGTGGCTGGATCCCAACAAGACCAGTCCCTTCGAGTTCTATCAGTACTGGCGCAACGTGGCGGATGCCGATGTGCTCAAGTGCATCCGGATGCTGACCTTCCTGCCTCTGGAGCAGATCGACGAGATGGCCGGCTGGGAGGGTGCAAAGCTCAACGAGGCCAAGGACATTCTGGCCTATGAGCTGACGAAGCTGGTCCACGGCGACGAGGAGGCCGACAAGGCCCGACAGGCCTCCAAGGCCCTGTTCTCCGGTGCCGGCGACGCCGCCCATATGCCCACCACGGAGCTGACCAACGACGATCTGGGCGGCGGCCAGATCAACATTCTGAACCTGATGGTCCGCTGCGGCCTGTGTGCCAGCAAGGGTGAGGCCCGCCGTCTGGTGCAGCAGGGCGGCGTCAGCGTCAACGACCGGAAGGTGGAGTCCATTGACGAGACCTTGGGCTGTGAGCAGTTCACCGGCGAGGGCGTCATCATCCGCAAGGGCAAGAAGGTGTTCCACCGGGTCGTGCTGGTCTGATCTCCCAAAGAGCGAAATACCGTAAACCGGGGGCCAGCGTCCTGAAAGACACCGGTTTGCCCGCTGCCGAAGGGCGGCAATGTGTGCGCCATCCCACAAAAAGCGGGGAACCATAAGGGGAATGCCCTCACCTCCGGAAGCGGGAAAGGCGAAGACTTTTAAGAAAGACCCGGCATTTCGACGGTCATACCACAAGACTCCGACCCTTTTGGATCGGAGTCTTGACCATTTTTCACGAATTTCCTTCTCACTATGGAATTTCCGCATGACCTGTGATATAATCTTCGGGAGAACAAGGAGAGTGAGGGAGCGGCATGAAGCGGCAAGAATTGGCGCCCGCCAAGGTGAACCTGACGCTGGATGTGGGGGCCAGACGCCCCGACGGCTATCACGAGGTAGTCTCGGTGATGCAGAGCGTGGCGCTGTACGATACGGTGACGATGGAGAGCGGCACAGGGGAGGGCATCTCCCTGACCTGCGACGATGCGGCGATCCCCGCCGACGGGAGCAATCTGGTGTGGCGGGCGGCGGAGGTGTTCTTTCGCACCACAGGCGTGGCCTGCGATGGCCTGCATATTACCTTGGAAAAGAATATCCCCTCTCAGGCGGGGTTGGGCGGCGGCAGCAGCGACGCTGCCGCTGTGCTGCGTGGCCTGCGGAAGCTGTACGCCCCGGAGCTGCCCATGGAGGCGCTGGAACGCATGGGCATGGAGTTGGGCAGTGACGTCCCCTACTGTGTCCGGGGCGGCACGGTGCTGGTGCAGGGGAAGGGAGAGCAGCTGCTGTCGCTGCGGGCGCTGCCGGAGTGCTGGTTCGTTGTGTGCAAGCCGCAGGTATCCTTCTCCACGGCGGAGATGTACCGGCGACTGGATGAGGCGGGGATGGCGGTCCACCCGGACACCCGCCGGATGATGGATGCCTTACAGCGCCGGGATCTGGCGGAGATCTTCTCCCAGATCGGCAACGTCTTTGAGCAGGTGCTGCCGCCGGGGAGTGAGATTTTTGCCATCCGGGACAGACTTCTGACCTTGGGGGCGGGGACGGCCTGCATGAGTGGCTCCGGCTCCGCCGTGGTGGGTTTTTTTTCTCAGGAGGAAGCTGCCCGGTCATCTGCAGCGGCTATGACCGGGGTCCCCTTTGTCCGCTGTGTGGGGCGGGGGTAATTTGCCCGTCGACGGCCCAATATTTTTTCAGGCATTTTTCAGGCATTTTCCGGACATTTTTCCGGACATTTATCGGACGTCCAGAGGACAAAAAGGAAGAAAAAAGAGGCCGTGATTTTGTCCCGACTTTGTCCTGTGATCGTCCAAAATTTTTCCGTACCGGTATAAAACGCAAAAGCACCGTCCACAATGCAGATAAGCTGCATGGGACGGTGCTTTCATCCTTCCGTGCAAAAATCAACGACACGGAGAGGTGTTTCCTATGCGGAAGAAAACTGGAAATAAATTACATACATGGGAGGCGGCGCTGCTGCTGGCGGTGGCAGCGGCTTTGCTGTGGGGGGCCTGCACCCTCCAGCGGCAGGATGCGCTGGAGCAGAAGGTCATCCGACTCCACGTCATCGCCAATTCCGACAGCGAAGCGGATCAGGCACTGAAGCTGCGGGTGCGGGATCGGGTGCTGGTGCTGGCGGAGGACATCCTGCGCCAGTCGGGAGACATGGAGGAGGCCCGGCAGCGTCTCGCCGAGGCGCTGCCCCGGCTGCAGCAGACGGCGGCGGAGGAGATCGCCGCTCAGGGCAGCCGATACACCGTCAGCGCCGGGTTGGAGGAGACGGAGTTTCCTACACGGGAGTATGACGGCTTTGCATTACCCTCCGGGGAGTATCTGGCTCTGCGGGTGGTCATCGGGGAGGGAGCCGGGAAAAACTGGTGGTGCGTGGTGTTCCCACCCCTGTGTACCACTGCCGCCTGCGACTTTCAGGAGACGGCCGTCTCCGGCGGCTTGGGGGAGGAGGATCTGTCCCTCATCACCGAGGAGGACGGCGGCTACGTCCTGCGGTTCCGGGCGGTGGAGCTTTGGGAGGGCCTGCGCCAGTTGCTGGGAAAGCACTTACC
>ENA-OUQP01002132-OUQP01002132.1-human-gut-metagenome-genome-assembly--contig:-NODE-2132-length-11444-cov-6.779963_pt1 | contig 11444 bp, 9 predicted proteins | sample MGYA00237951_ERZ548836 | MGnify/ENA primary metagenome ERZ548836 (study PRJEB26490, sample SAMN05194702) | human gut metagenome | biome: terrestrial biome; feature: human-associated habitat; material...
TTTCACAGACGGCTTTGGTGTAGTGATATCCGGTATAGGTGGCGTCCTTGCCGGGAATGCCGTCCATGGTATCACCCTTACCGACACCATCCACCATCGTGCCGTCCGAATATTTCACATTGCGGCTAAGTGCCGGCTGACCATTGCGGGTATATACTATTCGCGGAACATCTCACAACATCGTCTACACCTATAAGACGATTGACGGAAAACGTAAACAGCAATGGGAATCCTATTCCTCGGAGTTGGAGGCGATACAGCGCAAAGCCTACATCGACTATCTCCAAGCTCAAAATAGGGCATCTGATATTACTCATGAGGCTGCTGAGTATCGCCGCAAAAAGGCCATTGAGAAAACAGCTCAAAAAATCGCCGCAGAAAATGCAACAGTTGTTGGCGAGCCTCCGTCCATCGAAACTGAAGACAATATGAGCAAGACCTACCGAGAATTCATGGAGCGCTTTTTGCCGATCTATGCAAGGAAACGGAACCTCTCGCCCAAGACATACGACAGCTACCGTCAAAATTTGGAAACTCACATATACCCTTATTTCGGTGATTGGGTCATGAGCTCTATTACGAGCAGCGCTATTGACGGATTCATTGACTATCTTTTTCAAAAGCCTTGCCGTGGAAGCAAAAGTTATGGCAAACGCGTTTCGGAGATTCCGACTCTGAGCTCTGGAACCGTAAAAAAGTGCTATAACATTCTTACTCTTGGCTTTGAAACAGCAAAACGATGGAACTATATCTCGGAAATTCCCAACACCAAAGGTCCGTCTGAGCACTACAAGAAGCGCAAAGCCTGGTCTTCTGAGCACATCTCAAAAATTCTCGACCAAATTCAGGATGATCCCATTCTCCATCTCTCGGTGCATCTTGCTTTCATTTGTTCACTTAGAGCGGGAGAGATTGTTGCCATCGATATTAACTCAATCAACCTTAACGAAGGTAGTATGTGGATCTCCCAAATTCTCGAGCGCGTCTCTGACGAGTCACTCAAAACTCTTTCCAAAGAAAAAATAGTTAAATGCTTTTGAATCGCCTTTTCCATAAGCATGCTGAATTGGGCTATACTTATGCTGATGTTGAACATTGCAGATATTTTCTTGCAATTATTTTACCGGATGACGCAGAAGAGAAAGATATTCAGCAACTTGAAACCATTTATCAAATGGGCGAAGATGATAAACTCGATTATAATCCAATCGAAAAGTACTTAAAGTGTAAAGAGCTTAAACGACTTGGCTTCACAGAAGAAAACATAGCTGAATTTATGGTTGAAAAGCCAAGCCAGATTAGAAAATGGCTGTCCATCCTAAAACTTATGGAAGAGTATTTGCAAGAATACGATTATGACGGTATCTATACTCGTCTGAAAAAAACAGAAGGTCCATTTGTAGGACATGAGCAATGTGCCGCAGCAATTTTTATGGAAAGCGGTTGCACTTTCTCAAACGGATTTTGAATATAGCATATTTGTGATTGTAGAGGAAGATAAAGCGGAGCTGCTGTCCACCGAGGATTTCCTTGTGATTGATGCTCTGTACCATGAACGACCGCTGAACGAGAAGATGCAGTCTCGCTTGAACCGTCTGATTGAGATGGGCATTGTCGAGTATATCGGTCGCAAGAAATACGTTCTTGCCAGAAGCCTCTATGCGGCAACGGGCAAAACTGGTGTGCATACAAGGCACGTCGGCTTGGATCGAGATACCAACAAGGAGCTGCTGCTAAAGCACATCCGCCAGAACAATGAAGTTGGTACTCCGTTCAAAGAATTGCAGCAAGTTTTGCCGGGGCTTGATCGAAACCAAATCCGCGTTTTGATGAGAGAATTGCGTGAAAGCGGGAAGGTTTTCTGCGAAGGAACAACAAGCGCCGCAAGGTGGTTTGCGTCCAAATAACCCAAAATACTAACGAATCTTGGAACCAACTTGGAACTGACTTGGGACCAACTTTGAACTAACTTGCGACCTAATCAGCAAGGTATGTGCTGGCGATTGAAGTAGACGGTGGATTTCATAAATCTGGGAGCAAGCAGGCGGCGCGGGACGCGAAAAAGAACTCCATTCTGGATAGGGCTGTTCCTCTGGGTCGCCGCCAACATACACTTTACCGGTATTATTGTCCTACCTGATCGCCGTCGCAAAGGTGGTCTTGTCGGTCTCATTATGGCCGCCCACATGGCTGCACCTTTCTTCATTGCCGCAGAGGTAGTGGGTGTGCGGTGTAGACGTTTCAGACTCGCCGCTCGCGAATGCCGCCGCAGGCAACAGCGTCAGGCACAGGGCCAGCGCCAGAAGCAGGCTCGATCTTCTCTTTTTCATATTCTCCTGCCTTTTCTGTCAAAATTTTCTTGCTGGCAAAGCAAGGCAAACTCTGTTTTTCCGGTTTGCAAAAGTTAATAGAAATGATGATACCGGCCGATCTCAATCCCTTCAATCGACTTGGCGCAAGCATCTTGCTGTTTTCTCTCGAGCGGGGCGGTCTTCCCACGGACCGCCCCGCGAAGCCGTTACGGCTCGATGATGTTGAAGGGGTTGGCCCCGGTGATTGGGAACTGGTTCATATTCTCCATCATCAGCGTCAGCAGCTCTGCGCTGCCCTCGACCTTGACGGCCTTTGCAACCGTTTCCTGATTGTTGGTCAGGATCGCAAACAGCGCATTCTTCGGGCAGGTAATAGACACGTCCGCATCATCAGACAATGTATCCGCATAGACCAGCAGCACACCATTCTTCACGCGGAGTATGTGCTGTTCGCCCACGTCAGGCAGGATCACGTTCATGGTGAAGTCGCGGTCAGCCAGCGCCTGCTTGTCCATGACAATGGCCATATAGTCAAACAGCATGGGCGCGGAGAGGGCCTTGACCATGTCGCCGGTAGATTTGGTGGAGGCGGTGAAATTGGCGTTTCCATGGCGCAGCTCCTGCGCGGCGGTCAGATATTCGTTGCGCCACGGGCCGGACTCCGCCTGATACCCCAGCTGCTCCAGTGCATCGGCGCACAGAAGCCGCGCATCGGTGTTCGCTGGGTCGGCAAAGACGATGGTGTTTGTGACCTCGGCGACCCACTGATATTCACCCTTGTCAAAATCCGCCTTTGCCATTTGCAGGACCTTGTCAACATCCCCCAGGTACTCCACCCATTTTTTTGCGCTGTCGCTTGGCGTGAGGGGGTTCAGGTTGACAGGGTTGCTGTCATACCAGCCCATGAACTTCTGGTAGACCGCCTTGGCGTTGTGGGCGACCGTCCCGTAGTACTGGCGGGTGTACCAGATTTTATTGAGCGCCTCCGGCAGCTCGATCATGTTGGAGATCTCGTCGCTGGTGTAGCCCTGATTGATATAGGTCAGAGTCTGGTCGTTGATGAACTTATACACGGCAGCCGTGTTGACCATGTAGTCGTTCACCACGTCATTGCCCCAGTGCGGCCAGTTGTGGGACTGGAAGGTGACCTCCGCTTCCTTGCCGTAAAGGGAAATGGCCTCGGTGATATAGCTCGCCCATGCCGCGCCATCGCGCACCTCCGCGCCGCGCAGCGTGTAGAGATTGTGGAGCGTGCCAGTGCAGTTTTCCGCCATCCAAAGCGCCTTGTACTGGGGCAGCCATGTGTTCATTTCGGCGGGCGCTTCCGTACCCGGCGTGAGCTGGAACTCCAGCTCCACACCGTCGATCGTCAGCTTTTCGCCGGACTGCGTGATTTCATAGCTGGGCGTCATGAACGAGACCGTTCCGGTGGACTGTCCCATGCCGATGCCCTGCGCCAGCTTGCCGGTCACGCCGGGGGTCAGAAGGATGCCATACTGATAATTGCTGCGGCGGCCCATACCCTTACCGGCGTAGACATTTTCCTTCACGGAGTGCTCCGTGAAGCCCACAGGCGTGATCACGGGGATCTTGCCGCTGGCGAGCTGATCTTCAATAGAAAGTGTCTCGTCTGCCTTATCCTCTTTCGCCATCACGCCGGCGATGCCGCCAAAATGGTCGGCGTGGGAATGAGAGATGATGACGGCCTTGACCGGGAATTTACCAAGATTCTTTTCAATCAGATGCATGGCAGCCTGGCTGCACTCCACGCTCATCAGCGTGTCAAAAACGATCCAGCCCGTATCGCCCTTGACAACGGTGAGATTTGCCATGTCATAGCCGCGAACCTGATAGATGCCATCCGTCACTTCAAAAAGGCCATAGGCATGGTTATTTTTCGTGTTCTCCCAGAGACTTGGATTTACGCTGTCAGGCGCTTTTTCATAATCGTCCAGGAACGCATAGGCTTCCTGACTCCAGAGGATCGTCCCATCCTCGTCCTTCAGTTCCAGTGTTTCCGGCGCGTCGATCAGTCCGCGGGTGGCGAATTCATATTCCTGCTTATCATCGAAGTCAAGTTCGTCGTAGACGGCGGCATTTGCCTTTGCCGTAAAGTCTGTGGCGGGCTTGACCTCGGCAGTCAGACCCAGGTCTGCCTTTTCTGCGTCCGGCTCTTTGCGCCCATCCTGCGCACAGCCGACGCAGGACAGCAACAGTACCGATGTAAGAAGCATTGCTACAATACGTTTCATAGCCATTCTTTTTCCATCTCCTTATTGTTCGCGGATAACAGGTGGCTGCCAACTATCCAGTGCTGTCATATCCGGTACATAGATCCGCATGAACAGATGAAATTCCCCGTCGGAAACAGGGAGCCAGTTAGAGGTGTCTTCCGGTGCATCCTTGGACAGGATAATATCCAATGTGCCGTCCGCATTCAGCTTGAAGTCAGAGCGGTCGTTGATGCAGTAGCGGTCGATGGAATTGTCAATGAGGAAATCATCCTCTCCGTAGGCGGTCACGGACCAGAAGCCGCCCCCCAGCGTGGGAGGAAGGGTTTCAAAGTGGAGCGTATACTTCTTTTCTCCGGTCAGCGCTGCGCCGGTCTCATCCACCGTTGTCTTGGGATAGATCGCCACATCCACGGTGTTGGCGCCAAGCCCCACCAGCGCTACCATCGCGCGGTAGGTATACTCCGTGCCGAAGTCTCCGATGGGCTTGCCGTAATAGACCCACTGACCGAGCTTCTGCGCATACTTCGCGCCGTCGGCGGCAAGCGTGGCGCGAAGCCCCTGAAGCATCTGCGTCCAGCGCTCGGCAGCTCCTTCGCCCAGGAGGGCGGCGTCGAAGGTCTTACCCGCGCCCACATTGATAGCGGAGAGTTTCTTCAGCAGTTCCTCATCCGCATCGGCGGGCGGGTTGACCTGCATCAGAGCGTTAGCCGTATTGAAAAACTCTGCTGGCGTCATGGAAAGCACCTTGTTCACGGGAACAAAATCATTTTCCTTTGTGTATGTCCCAGCCGGTGCGGTATAGGTTCCACCCTGCGCATAAGCCGAAAGCGGAAGCAGCTGCATCTGCTCCTGAATGGCATAGACATTGGGCAGATCCTCGTTCCCGGACAGCACCGTGCGGGTGATCGACCACACCGTTGCGGTGGGCACGTCCACGCGTGTCACACCGTCGGGCAGTTTGCCCTCCCAGCCGGGAAGCGCGATGGCATAAGCACCCGCCTTGTCCAGCACGGCGGCGGTGTTCGTCCACGCATCCAGAAGCTGCACATTGCAGAAGCGATCCGTTTCCGGCAGGACGTAGACCATAGGCTCTGTGCTGATGTCAAGCCATGCCTGCGAATAGACGGTATCGACGTTCGGCGTCACGACGGTGCGGAAAGAGGCGTCCGCCAGCTTTTTTGCGTGGTTGAACTGATTGATGGGCGCACGGCCAGTCATGGTCCCGTCCGTATTGGTCGATAATGTTTTGGTTGCGTCGGTCAGCACCAGCGGGAACGCATAGATGTATGCCTCGCTGACCGTTTCCCACACGGTTTCAGTATCCGATGTATCCGGCTGCGTTTTTTCGGCAGAACAGGCGGAAAGAAGCCCGCAGGAAAGCAGCGTAAGCAGCAATAGTAAAATTGCAAGTATCTTTTTCATGTTATCCTCCTATGATTCTTTTCTGCTTTGGTCATCTCCACGGAACGGTTTGTGCGTATGGATTTACTATGAAGTCGTTTGTGATTTTCTCTTTATGGTAAACTATCGATTATTCCGCCCCTTTCTTTCTGCAAGCCTTAAAAGCTCTTTTTTGACCGCTTCGATTTGTGGGTCAAACAGCGCTCGCTCGGCAAAGATCATATAATTGTTGATGGCAAGGATCGACAGATGAACGAACGGCGCAACCTCTTTGTCGGTGCAGCCGAGGATCTCCGCAATCCTGCCCGTGTAATAAGGGTATCTTGCCGCAAGCCGCACAAGGGAAGGCTTTACCTTTTCTCCGTATTCGCGCGACACACATACGCTGACCAGAAAGCGCATGGTAGGCGACATTTTATCCGCCAGCTCACCGAGATGATCCATCATGCTTTTGATGTCACTAATATCTTCAAACACGATGGCAAACGCAGCTTTTTCAATTCGACTGATTGCTTCCTCGGCGCAGGCAAGAACGATTTCCTCTTTGGTGGAGAAGTAATAGTAGATGCCGCCGTTTTGCAGCTTTGCCGCCTTACAGAGGTCCTTTGTCGTGGCAACGGTCAGCCCCTTTTCGACAAAGCAGTCAAGGCAGACGCCTACAAGCTCCTGTCTCTTTTCAGCTTTCTTTTCTTCCCTCAAAACACAATCCCCCATTTCTGTGCATTATCCAATGTTTCTTACAATAGCATATCAGACCCCACAAAATAAATCAAGTGCTTGCTTGAATAAGAATTATAATTTTTTAGGATCACATTGCTTGATCAAACATCACAACAACCTCACTGGGCGGCTTTGCCTCCGGTAAGCTCTGTATGTACCGAATCGCCGTCCTTGCAAAGACATTGGACTTTATCGTGTCCCACTCCGCCAGCCGGACAATTTCCACCATGCCGTTATTATACTATTTCATTTTATCCAGCTGCTGCTTCTTGACAACTCTTCAAACTTTCTATTATATTGGTAACAGGCGAAAGCCAAATCTCGCGGCTTTCCGGTGAGGTCCACACCGTAAGTGTGGCCTCAGGAATTCATGAACCCCGTAGGGCATATGACCTACCCCTGTACGCAGGATGCTCCATGAAGGTCGACAGTTTTTTGGCGCTGTACCGGCAGCGCGGGTGTGTACCCTTCCGTTGAAAGCGGAAAGGACACAGCAGGACGCAAGGCACCTGAGTAAAAGTGAGTTTGAAACGGTGCCGTCCGGTTCGGATCATGTCAGGCGTCCCGTGGAGGGTGGCTTGCTCACTGACGATGGAGGAGATCGGTCATATCTACGGCATCTCCAGAATGGCGGTATCAAAGCGACTGAAAAAGCTACATGAAAAGCTGGGAAGCTCTGTCTCATGACAGGGCTTCCCAGTTTTTTTGAAAAAATTTCTGTTCTCTGGTTTACAAACACGCTCTGAGTGTCCTTATCAGTGAGAGACAAATTTTCCGACTGGGTTGGCCGCAGTCACGATCGTCTTATGGCCGCCACACTTCGTCCCACCACTCTGAACGGCTATCGCCGCTCTCTGGAACTCCATGTCAAACCCTATTTCGGAAACAAAGCTCTCTCAAAAATCACTGCCGCCGACCTGCGGTCGCTCTACCGCACCTTACAAGAAAGCGGGCGGGCACATCCCAGAGATGGACAGTCCCCTGGCCTTTCCGCCAGAACAGTCCACGGCATTCATACCACACTGCATCACGCCCTGAAAACGGCCATGGAGCAGAATCTGATCCCAAGCAATCCCGCCGCAGAAGTTGACCCGCCCAAATTTATTGGCGCTCCCATGAAAGTTTTGACCGAAGCACAGTTGGACACTTTCATGACGGCCATTGAAAGGGATGAATTCTGGCATGATTTCTTCTATACCGCGGTGACCACAGGTCTGCGGCGGGGTGAGATCTGCGCACTGCGGTGGGAGGATTTTGATACGAAGCAGGAAACGCTCCATGTGCGGCGCACCCTCCACAAGGAAAAAGGCAAGCCGCTCACCACAGGCAACACCAAGACCTATGCGGGAACACGGAAGATCGTCCTGCCGCCCAGTACAGCAGAGATCCTCCGCAAACGACAGAGCCAGGTCTGCTCCCCATGGATCTTCTATGACCCGTTCCGCCCAGAACTGCCGATAAATCCCGGTCGAGCCTATCAGCAGCTCAAAACCTTGCTGACTGAGGTGGGACTGCCGGACATCCGCTTCCACGATCTGCGGCACACCTTCGCCACTCATGCCCTGTCCTCCGGTGTGGATGCCAAGACACTGGCTGGCATTCTGGGCCACACGAAGGCCAGCTTCACCCTCGACACCTATACGCACACCACCGGAGATATGCAGAAGCGTGCCGCTGAGATCGTGGGTGGTTTCCTGACCGACTACCTTGGAGAGGAGATGAAACCTTGGCAAAGCAGAGAAAACACGGCACCGGCACCGTCCGTCTGAGAAGTGATGGCCGCTGGGAGGGTCGCGTTGTCATCGGCTATGATGACAGCGGACTGCCCAAAACTAAAAATGTGCTGGCAAAAACAAAGGCCGAATGTGAGAAAAAACTCAAAAGCTTGATTACCGCGCAAAAAGGATCTGAGCCGCAACCGTCCCGGCAGGCCATGACAGCCGCCCAATGGCTGGACTTCTGGTATCAGACCTGTAAAAAGCCAAACCTTCGCCCCAACACCCAGATGTCCTATGAACGGCGGATCTATCAGCATATCATCCCGAACTTGGGCCCCATTCCGCTGAACAAACTCACCACCGGCGACATCCAGCAGTTCTACACCGGGCTCAAACAAAATGGCCGTCTGCTTCGTCAGGAACAGTACGGCGAAGGACTTTCCGACCAAACTGTCCGCGGCATCCACACCACCTTCCACGCGGCGCTGGACAAGGCAGTCTCTGAGAAAATCATCCCCAAAAATCCCTCCGACTTCTGCCGCCTCCCCTCTGCAAAAGCCAGAGAAATGCAGATTCTCTCCCCGGAGGAGATCCAGCGGCTGCTCATTCAGGCCAAAGAGGACGGCTGCTTCGAGCTGCTCCTGCTGGAGCTGTCCACTGGCCTGCGCCGTGGTGAGATCTGCGCCCTCCAATGGGACGATCTAAACTTCAACACCGGAGAGCTTCAGGTAAAGCGGCAGGTACACCGGGTCAAGGGAGAATTGGCAGTGTCCGAGCCGAAAACAAAGGCGTCCAACCGGAGCGTCATCCTCCCGCCCCCTGTTCTGATGGTGCTGAGCAACTACAAAACCGAAATAAACTCTGCATGGATGTTCCCCTCCCCGCTGAACAATGACTCGCCCAGAGATCCCGCTGCTGTCCGCAAGCGGCTGACCACCATACTGGAACGGGCAGACTGCAAGCACGTCAGGTTTCATGATCTGCGACACACTTTCGCCACCGCATCTCTGGAACACGGCATGGACATCAAGACTCTCTCCGCCATTATCGGTCATGTCTCCACCGCAACAACTCTGAATGTTTACGCTCATGTCACAGACGAGATGAGGAAAATCGCAGCTGCGAAAATCGACCGAGGGATCGCCAAATCAGAATCCCTCCAAGATATAGACACAGCGCCAAGAAAACCGGCTCCATCTACCTTCCTGCCCCACAAAGGGCAGCGCCGTAAACCCGGCACCGGCTGCGTCAGCCAGATCAATGAAAACCTGTGGGAAGGACGGTATTCTCCCAAACTTCCCAACGGCGACCGCCTTGCGCGGAATGTCTACGCCCACAGCGAGAAAGAATGCGAACAGAAACTGGCAGAACTGATCGTCCAAATGAAAGCAGAAATTGCCGCCCAGCGGCAGCAGCCCCAAGCCCCGGCATGAATCACGCAAAGAAGAAACGCGGAGTTCCCGATGCTATGTCAGGAACTCCGCCTCGTTCTGTCTGTGGTATTTTATGTGGTCAACGAAAATCCGCAAAACCGTATTTGTTTCAAAAGTTGCAAAAAGCAAAAGAAAACACCAGAAATCCGAAGATTTCAGGTGTTGTTCTGGAGCTGCTGGGCAGATTCGAACTGCCGACCTCATCCTTACCAACCACCGTAGAGCCTTCCAGCCCCTGCTGTTCAAGGCTTTTCGGCGGTTTTTTGTCCAAAAAGGATGAGGTCGCAACCTGTTTGTTCCATTGCTTCCGTCCGCTCATTTCCCCGTGTGGGTCACGGTGTGGGTCAAAGCGCTTTCAGGACGCGAACGAGGGACGCACCTCCGACAGCGGCAAACCAAGCCGCTGCGCCCTATCCCGCTCATAGGTGACACGGGTCACTTCTTCAATAAAGTCTTTCTCTTTCGGCGTGGCGCTTGCCCAGCGCACGCTATATTTGCGGCACAGTTGAAAGAATATCTCATAAAAACGTTCTTCCTCCGCATCCTTGCGGCAATAGCTAAGTATGCACGTGCTCAACAACGAGAGCATCGCCGCGATGATCAACAAGGTCGCGGAGGACCTCGGCGGCATCTACGGCCTCGTCAATCATTGCCCCGGCCCGAAGGCCGGCACCTTCGAGGCGCTGACCGAGGCCGACTGGGCGGACGGCTATCAGAAATGCCTGTACAGCTACACCACCGCCATCTGTGCGGCGCTTCCGAACATGAAGAAGGGCGGCAGCGGACGCATCGTGAACTCCACCTCGTCCTCCATTAAGCAGGAGCTCGATAACCTCATTCTCTCCAATACCTTCCGCATGGGTGTGGTCGGCATGAGCAAGACGATGGCGCGCGAGTTCGGTCCGTACAACATCATGGTCAACACGATGGGCCCCGGCCGTATCTACACCGACCGCATCAAGTACCTCAACACCATCCACGCCGAGAAGGCGGGCATCACGCTCGAGGAGTACAACACCCGCGACGCCGCGAGCTTCCCGCAGAAGCGCTACCAGACGGCGGACGAGTACGCCCGCTCCGTGGTGTTCATCTGCTCGCCCGCGAACAGCGCGATCTCCGGTCAGGTCATCTGCGTCGACGGCGCCATGACCACCGCGTACTAAACCGATAAACGCAAAAAGAAAACAAGCGGAGGCTGTCTCGCTGACAGCCTCCGCTTTTTCGTATACAGCGGATCGGTCGTAACCGTCAAGGCGGGAGCGGTGTGAGCTGCTCCCGCCTTGCCTGCAAAATAACAGCAGCTTATGGGCGTGTCAAGGGCGGGGATAAAAAGCCACTACCACAGCCCTTTCAAACCTTGTACACTGGAAAGTGGATAATGTACAATAACGGACCTGTTACAGCATCCTCATTTTCGTTCCAAAAACGCACCGCTGTACCAATCAAAGAAGCTGTCGCAGCCTTTCTTCTGTATTTTCAGCCGCCTTTAGCGGTTTTTCTCGATTTTAATTCTTTTCCTAACATCTTGCGGCCCGAGTTTCCACTGTGTTCTACACATGCCTACGGCATTTTATGTCTGTCTCTTATACACATCTGACGCTGCCGACGAGCGATCTAGTGTAGATC
>ENA-OUQP01002136-OUQP01002136.1-human-gut-metagenome-genome-assembly--contig:-NODE-2136-length-11422-cov-5.179731_pt1 | contig 11422 bp, 4 predicted proteins | sample MGYA00237951_ERZ548836 | MGnify/ENA primary metagenome ERZ548836 (study PRJEB26490, sample SAMN05194702) | human gut metagenome | biome: terrestrial biome; feature: human-associated habitat; material...
GCCGCACCTCGCTCGCCGTATCGGCACTTAGAATTATGCGGTATTGCCCTAAGTTTTCGGAACGGTCAGGAACGCTCTCTACAGTACAATTTATAATGGGCAATTCTCAACCTCCAATTTTCCCTTCAAGTTTCCTCCAATCTCTGCCAAATCTCTCAACAACAAGCCAAACCGAAATGGCAAAAAATGCGCGATCACAATACCGGGTGATTGGATTAAGAGATTGCAAAGAACATTATCGGGGTAAATGTTCAATTATTTGATAAAAACAGGAATAAACCATTCAAAAATGTTAATAAATACCGCCAAAGAGTCACCGCACCGCAGCGCAAATAATATGCGAAAAACAGGTTTCAGTTGATTCAAGGACAAAAATTCACATAGAAATCGCGCTAATTAACTATGCAAATTCTGGCAACTGTGATATAATGTATATACCTAGATGTGTCGGAACGGTTATCATTTGCGGGATCAAGGCATGCAGCCGGTACAACGTTTTGTCAGCCGCTGTGCCGGGGCCAAAAGCCCCAAAAGCAGGCCGCAGCCCGGCAAGGGATCGCCAGACCGAGGGAGCACAACCAGGCGTTTTGCAATCAACACCTGCAAAGTGCCGCACATCTGCCGTACCACTTTTCACACAAAAGGGGAAAGTAGTAACACTTAAGGGAGGATAAAACTATGAAGAAAACCCTTCAGCGTTTTGGTGCATCCGTGCTGGCAGCAGCCATGGTTGCCCAAAGCGTGGCGCTTCCCGCAGCAGCCGAAACTACCAAGATTGATTCTTCGGTAGCGCAGTCTGTTGCAGCTAGCGCAGCAAGCGCGGCCAGCGCTGTGCAGTCCCTGCCCAAGTTCACCAGCACCGCAGACCTGATCAAGCAGACAGCCCAAACGCTGGCTGCCCAGGGTGAAGTGCATGAACTGGAGCAGGACGATGCCAAGCTGGAAGCGACTGCACAGAGCAAGGCAGGCATGAGCCTTGCAGCGTTGGAAAATGCACTGGCCGATGCCATGTACGCCAACGCCGCAGCCGGCAAGATCAACACCGAAGCCTATGGCCTGAACAAGGACGAGATGGCATCGGTGATGGCTGCCACCATCAAAACGTATCATCTGTCCAGCGCCGTTACCGACCTGGGCTATGAGACGAACGCCGCAGGCGTTGTGACCGCCGTTACCTTTACCGGCAGCTCCGGCATGACCTCTGCGATGGAGTCCATGACCAACAGCGATGATGAAGTGATTGCGCAGCAGGCTGACAGCTATGCACAGGCTTACGTTGCTGAAAACTCCGATACCTTTGCTGCCAGCGCCGCTGCAGACGGCCATACCTATGGCGAGCCGAAATGGTACTGGAATGACACCAACCCGGCGGATGGCCACACCCATACCTGGAAGGAAACCCCCGATGGTTACTGGACCAAGACCGATGACGGCTGGGCTTACACCGCTGTGTATACCTGTGAAAAGGGCGATGCCTACCAGAAGGTAGAAGGCACCGTAACCAAGAATACCACCGATGCAAAGCCCGGCGTTGCCGGCAAGACCGTTTACTCTGCCAGCGTGCCCGCTGACAAGAGCCCGGTTAAGAAGGAATACAAGGAACCCACCACCCGCACCGACGACATTGCCGCCCTGCCCTGCCAGAGCCATGTTGTGTCCAAGGATGCAGATGGCAACTTTGTTGCTACCTTCAACTGGGAAATGAAGAAGGTCGAGGGCAAGCTGGCCGATGACTACAGCAACGCCCAGCTGTTCTATGACAGCGAAACCGGCAAAATTTCTGCCGGCGCTCCCGTTACCATTGACTGGGAATGCACCAGCATCACCTTCAAGTGCGCTGTCTGCGGCGAAGAAATCAAAACCAAGCCGATGCAGACCATGCCGGTCAGCGTTGTGGTAGACCAGAATGACAATTCCGTCTACATCAATGTGGGCGGCACCCCGACCCTGGATACCACCTCCGGCGGCACCGGCGTTACCCTGGTGTCCGCAATGGACGGCGGCAACTGGTACGATATGCAGAACAACCCGGTTGACGCAAGCAAGGTGAACTTCACCTATCAGAGCGGCGACAACAAGGGCAAGAACAGCCTGCTGCTGTACGACAGCCAGAAGACTGCCGTGTATGTGGACGACCAGGGCAACCAGGTCACCAATACTTACGATGTCTCGACTGCGCAGATGAATTACTACTACTTCCAGCTGTCGCAGTTCAACCAGGACGAAGCAGAGTACTTCGGCGTGGTTGCCCCGTTCTGAACCTCCAAGGGCGTTCAGAAGCAGGGCGAGGATGGCAGCATCACCGGCACCATGGGCGCAATCAAGGTATTGTGCAGCATTGATCCGAACGAGGATGTCCCGCCGACCACCATGGCATTCATGCTGAACATGCTGCCGCAGGCGTTCATGTCTTATGTCATGAACTATGGCGAAGCTCTGAAAGCCATCCGTGATGCAGGCTTGGCACAGGTTGCCAAGCTGGGTGACAGCGCTGACTATGTCACCAAGCTGCTGATCCTGCACGACTGGATCTCCCAGGTTGCAGAATTCGATATGGGCTCCATGGGCGATATCACCGGCGGCGGCAACAACGACCCCATCCAGATGACTGCTTTCGGCGCCCTGCTGGGCGGAGGGATCGGCGCTAAGGGCGTTGAGTATGGCTGCATCTGCCTGGGCTATGCATCTGCATTTAACTACATGGTCCAGAATTTGCCTGACAACAAGAGCATCTATAAAAATGATGACGGCAGCTGGAAAACCCCCGATGAAGTAGGCGATAACGCTGTTGTTGACTTTGCCCAGATCCTGTATTACTGCGATACTTCTGATACCAGTATTGCCGGTAATGCGTTCGGCGGCGGCATGTTCAACAACGTCCACTACTTCAACGCAGTCAAGGTCAACAAGCTGCAGGGCGACAGCAACTCTGCTACGATGACCACCGGCGAAGCCAACAAGAACTGGTACTATGTTGACGTCTGCTATGACGACGTGAACACCGAGTGCATGGCCCAGACCCGCGTTGAGAACGCAGGCGACCTGCGCCATGTCAACTTCCTGGTTTCTCCCTCCGGTCTGGAAGGCCGTTACAGCAAGTACTATGATTACATTGACTCGCTGTACGATGGCTACACCTACACCAAAAACAAGGAACCCGATAAGGACGATAAAGGCAATGTCATTCTGAACAACGGCAAGCCGCATTACACTTACACCAAGGCGGATAACAAGAACGAGACCCGTTACACCGATACCTGCTACGAGGATACCTGGTTCACCTCTATCTGCAGCCCCATCTACTTCGACGATAATTACTTCTATTACGTTGATACCACGACCAACCAGAACCTGTATAACGACATGCGCCGCAAGCAGGCCGAGAACGGCGACAGCGGCAGCTCTGGTTCCGGCAGCTCTGGTAACAACTCCCAGATGCAGCAGTTCATGAAGAAGATGCAGAACCAGGGCCCCGATACTCTGGAAGCACGTCCGCGTAATGCGAACTACTATATCCGCAAAGCGGATTCCAGCAGCAGCTCCGGCGGCTTCAGCATGAGCAGCTTTACCAAGACGGATGACCCGTTTGATATCATCCTGATGTACTACAACGATCTGAAGGAAACCAGCAGCAACTTCAATGATGACGACAGCAATGCCAAGGTTCTGGCCGAAGCTGGCACCATCTATAAGATCGATACCAGTGCAACAGATAAGCATACCAAGGTTGAAAACAACCTGAACACCGAGTGCCTGGCAGACGCTGCTGCAAAGCGGATCTACCCCGCACTGGTACACTCTACCGCACTGTATGATGGCAAGCTGTACTTCAACGTCAACAACGCCATCTACCGTATGGACCCGACCACCGGCGCAGTGGAAGAAGTGAAGGAATACAATACCGTCTATGGCGGCATTAAGCTGACCAAGGATAAGGACGGCAACATGGTTCCCGATACCCACTTTACCGGCATGAGCATGGTTATCATGGATAGCGACCAGGATACCAGCAGTGTGAAGTATCTGGGCACCTTCAAGAACCATCCTCTGGCTGGCCTGACCCTGCGTGACAGCTACAGCTTTGCTACCACCACCCAGCAGAACCAGACTGTGATCACCGGCATCAACACCACCAAGGATCAGCTGATCGTTTCTGTCGGCACCAACCTGTCCAACACCTATAAGAGCCTGGACGAGCTGGATGAGGACGGCAAGCCGGTCGTAAAGACTGATGATTCCGGCCTTTCCTATGACCAGCGTAAGAGCTACAAGAACGAGTCCTGGAACTACAACCCGAGTTACAACCAGAACATGGGCAGCTCTGACGAGAAGAACAAGAACGAAGAGTTCATGTGGTGCGCTAACCTGGTTGAAACCATGCCGATGTCCGACATGGTCAGCGACCTGAGCAGCGGCGCAACCACCGATGTTTCCGTTGAAGCATGGTGCGATACCCCCGCTTACACCCAGGCTCGCACCAACAAGTATGGCCTGACCAAGGGTGAAAAGAAGTACGCTGACGACGCACTGCCCAAGGGCCATACCTGGGCTCTGGACGAGCTGGAAACCAAGTCCGTTGGCAACAATGTGTACCTGTGCTCTGATTGCCATACCGCAACCGAAAGCACCCCCCACACCGTTACCTGGAATGAAGTTGAAGGTGTTAAGCTGACCCTGGGCACCACCAACAACACCTACATCAAGGACGATACCGTTACCCTGACCGTAGAAAAGGAAGGCACCGATATCGTTACTGTTACCGCAAAGAACGGCGATACCGAAGTTGCTCTGACTGAAGTTCAGGAAGCAGCGCAGGACGAAGCCGCAGCCCAGGCTACCACCGAAAAGGCTAAGACGGTTTACACCTTCACCATGCCGGACGGCGATGTGGCCATCAGCGTTACCAAAGCCGCCAAGACCTATGCGGTCAAGGTGGCCGACGGCGTGACCAATGGTAAGTTGGAAATCACCGATCCCAAGGCTGACCTGGATAAGGTTACTGCGGGCACTACCATTACCGTTGTGGCTACCCCGGCAACCGGTTATACTGTGAAAGCAGGTAGCGTAAAGGCTACTTATACTGACGATAAGGGTGCAGAGCAGACTGTTACGGCAACCGCCGACACGGAGAAGGCTAACACCTACACCTTTGCAATGCCTGCTGGTAATGCAACTGTCAGCGCAGAGTTTGAACAGGTTAAAGAGTACACAGTTAAGGTGGATCCTGTTGAAGGTGAAGTCGCTACTGTTACCGTAAATCCGGACAAGGCTGCGCAGGATACCAAAATTACCGTTACTGTTGCTAACATTAAAGAGGGCTATCAGCTCAAAGAGGGCGGCCTGACTTACAGCTACAATAACGGTGAAAAGACCGAGACCGTGACGCTGACCCTGAATGAAAAGGGAGAAGCAACCTTCAAGATGCCCGCTGCTGATGTTACCGTTGATGCTAAGTTTGAAGCTATGCCGGATAAGACTTATAGCATTACTTCTGACGTGACCAACGGTGCCGCAAACCTCAGCGTAAAAACTGCAGCTATGGGTGATCCGGTTGAGGTTACCTTTACGGCAAATGGCGAGAACTATAAGCTGGAAGAAAGCTCTGTGTGTTACGAAAAGAAGGGTGATCCTTCTACCGCAAAGCCACTGACACCGAACAATGGCAAGTATAGCTTCTACATGCCGGACTATGATGTTGTTGTTAAGGCCGTATTTGCAAAGACTACTCATACCGTAACTTGCAATGTAACCAATGGTACTGCTACTGTTGAGCCGACCGGTGAAATTAAAGAAGGTACGAGCGTTACTGTTACTTTTAAGCCGGATGAGGACAAGGCAAATTATGTGCTGAAAGAGAATCCGAAGCTGGATTCTGGCAACCTACACACCACTTTGAATGTAAGCGATGGCGTTGGAACATTCAAAATGGACAAGAATGATGTCATTATCACGGCAGAATTTGTGGCACCCGAATCTACTGATCCTACCCCCGGCGAAGGCGGCAACACCGGTGATAATACCAACAACGGCGGCGAAGAAACTCAGGCTCTTGAAGCCGAGGAACGCACCGTCCATGGTGCCGCTGAAAAGACCACCATTACCGCAATGGCTGTCTTTACCTGCACCGATAAGAACTGCGCAAGCGCACAGTTCGTGGATGCAACTGTAAAGCAGACCAGCGGCGTTACCACCGCTGCTGTCAACTTCAACGGCAAGGACTACACCGCCAAGTACGGCGAGAAGAACGGCTGGGTTGAAGAAAACGGCAAGAAGTACTGGTACGAAAAGGGCGTGAAGCAGGGTACCACCGGCCGCGGCAAAGAGATCTATGATCCCGATTCCGACGCCTGGTACTGGCTGGATGCTGTCCAGGGCGGCGCAATGACCGTCAACAAGGACGTTTACCAGGAATCCGCCGCCGGCCAGTGGGCTGATAAGCCCGATGGCACCGGCAAGTGGGTCCGTTACGATGAGAACGGCCACATGGTCAAGGGCTGGCAGACGACCGATAAGGGCACCTACTACTTTGACCTGATCACCGGCGCTATGGCTAAGGGCGCAGGCGATATTGACGGTGTACCTTGCGCATTTGACGAGTATACCGGTATCGCTCTGGACGGCCAGTGGCTGACCATCAAAGGCGCTGACTTCTGGTACGAAAAGGGCGTTCGCCAGGGTCTGGAAGGCCGCGGAAAGGAAATCTATGACCCGGCTTCCGATGCTTGGTACTGGCTGGACTCTGTTGATCAGGGCAAGAAAGCCACCAGCAAGGATGTCTATCAGGAATCCGAAGCTGGCCAGTGGGCTGATAGGCCCGATGGTACCGGCAAGTGGGTCCGTTACGATGCACAGGGCCACATGATCAAGGGCTGGAGCGCTGACAAGCGTTACTATTTCGACCCGATCTATGGCACCATGGCTAAGGGCGATGCAGTCATCGATGGCCGCACTTATCATTTCGATAAGAACACCGGCGTTCTGCAGTAATCCCACAGCCGAACAATGAGCTGTAACCAGCCCATTAACCTCTAAATAAAAATGCCGCAGCAGATGTAACAGTCTGCTGCGGCATTTTTGTATTTGTGGGCATAGGTTCGGTGAAATATTTGCTAGGCCAGTAGGGCGGGGGACCCCACCCCGCCGAAAGCTAGAAATAGTACACGATTAAAAAATCGCAATTTACCTTACCCGCATAATAAAGGCAACACACAAAAACATGGCGAACACATCAGACCGGTGCAAGGGCAAAACCTACTAAAAAGCTGCGGCTAAATTTGGTAAATATGGCGCGCGAAGTATAATTTTTGGAGGATATCACAAGCAGAACAAACAAACTTTGTCAGTTCAAACAACAAAAAAACAACAAACTGGCATAGATGCCAAAGAATGTGGCCGCGAATTGTGAAAGATTTTAATATATTTTCTTCGTTTTCTCCTTACCTGTTATCATTTGAATTTGCAATCGAAATATGGAACTTGTATAATAGAATGAAGGAAAAGTGCAAACTAAATGGGTGAAGAGGATTTGGTGCAATGGAAGATAAAAATAGATTCAGCATTCTGCTGGAGCATTTGCTGGAAGTTGCGGAGGTCAAGAACTATACCCTGGCCAAGCGCCTGCAATATGATGTTTCCTATATCAGCAAATGGGTCAGCGGCCGCATGCTGCCTGCCAAAAAGACTGAAAAGCGCGTGATGGAGGGCATCAGTGCCTGCGTGGTGGATGAAGCCACCGATGATGGCCGTAACCTGCTGCTGCGGGAATACAGCGTTAGCATCCCCAGTGACCTGAAAGCCGCCATTTATGATAACCTGATTGCTGAATATGATTATTTGCAAGAGGGGCTGGACAGCGGCGAGGCGCGCATTGGCCCCTATACGGACTTTTGGGCCGAGCTGAACATGCTGCAATACCTGACCAAAATGGCGCACCCCGTGCTGCGCCGCGTCAGCCAGCTGGACATTGTGGCTGTGATGGACCTGATGGAAATGGCGCGCGAATACCGCCTGAAAGTTGCCAACCTGCAAAACGGCCAGCTGGTGGACCAGCGCAGCTATGATAACGTCTATTTCAAGCTGATGATCGATATCAGCCGCGAAAAATGGGACCCCATCTATGATGCCGCGCTCATTATCAACGTGCTGACCAACTTCAGCCATATTCATTTCAAGCTGTTTGGCAGCACCGCGGCTGCCGGGCGCGCGGTGTTTGTGGTCAAGGGCGATTTTGCCATTACCGGCCTGCTGGTCAGCCACAGCCGCTGCGCTGCCGTTACCGCCACCGAGGACCCGCAGAACTGCGAAAGCCTGTATGATAACTTCTCCAAGCTCTGCGTGCGGGATGACCAGCTTTTCCGCGATACCAGCATGCGCCAGCTGATCAGCCAGTACGACTATATGCACACGCTGCTGGCCTCCAATCTGCGGTGGATGTTCGGCCACCTGAATGAGCTTCTGCTGCCGGATGACTTGTTTGAAGAGATCCTGACCGCCCACGAGGCCGAGCTGAAAGATTTTTTGGGTGCTACCCCTGCGGAGCTGCGTAGCGTACACAACCTTGCCAAAGGTGTGGTGGAGGAAACAAACATCCGCATCCTGATTTATGAAGCTGCATTTTCCTCCATGGCGGTTTCCGGCGAGCTGGACTTTTTCAGTTACAAGGTCAGCCTTACCCCGGATCAGCGCAGCCGGTGCATCAGCTATGTGCTGCAGCTTTGCAAGCAGCGTGAAAAACTTGAATTCCGCTTGATCAGCGGCCGCATTGTGAACGATTTCCAGTATGTGGCGGACCCCAATATGTTCCTTTCTGGCGCTGCATCGTATCTTCGGCTGGATAACAACTGCCCCGTCAACCGGATTGCAATGGTCAACAACAGTGTGATGGAAGACCGCCTGAGTGAATATTTTGATCAGGTCTGGAATTTGGATGACCAGAACGTGACAAAAGAGCGCAACGCCATTGCGGAGCACATCCATCATGTCCTGCAGGGAATCCATCTGATTACCCGCGCCAAAAGTGATGAAATGGAAGAACTGCAAGAGAACTGGATGAACAAAGTCTAAAAATACAACATACATACGCATAAACATAAAGCCCTGGCTGCTGCGGCAACTGGGGCTTTTGTTGCACCGAGGAAAATGAAATTGCAATAAAACTCCATGCCAAAGCGTAAAAATCCATGTGAAAAAAGTGAATCATGCGGAATCAATTTCTGGAAATTTGTGCCATGGGATTCTCGTGCTTTCCGTAAACAGGAATGGTATACTATGTTCAGCACCGAAGATAATTATAGCATTATGGTTCGGCGACGCTGTGCAACGATGTGCACAGCAGGGGAAAGCGCCATAAAGGTTTGGCGTGATTTGATTTGGATAATTTAATTCCCTGCAACTATAAGGGAAAGACATTTGGAGGAAATTGCAATGAATAAAAACGCGATGTTGACTGGCAAGCCCAGCATTGACCGCCCCTGGATGAAGTTCTATCCAGATGTTCTGCGCGGTATCCAGGTTCCGGCCTGCACCGTGGAGCAGTACCTCTCCGTGCGCGCTGCAGACCCTAACGTGATTGCCATGCACTACTATGGCGTGGATATCACCTGGGCTACCGTGTTCCGTAAGGTAGACGCCACCGCCCGCGCTCTGCAGGTGCTTGGCATCAAGCAGGGGGACCAGATCCCCGTGTTCCTGCGTTCTGTGCCGGAATTCATTTATCTGCTGCTGGCAGCCGAGCGCATCGGCGCTTCGCTGCTGTGCCGTGACAACACCCTGGAAGAAAACATTGAAGCTGTTCAGAAAGCCAATGCCAAGGTGATTTTTGTTCACGACTTCTTCTCCAAGGCCGAAATCGAAGCCTACCGTGAGCAGACCAACGTGAATACCTATGTTATCGTTCCCGCTCTGGAAAGCGGCGACCGCGCCGCTATGCCGGTTTACCTGCAGCATTCCCTGGATGCCCTGTATCCGGATGTTCCCGCCCGTGGCTCTGATACCATGATGTGGGCTGATTTCTGTAACATGGGCCAGCGTTTTCGCGGCTTTGTGCCCGCTCCTGTCAACATTGACCGCCCGCTGCTGCGCGCCTACACCAGCGGTTCCACCGGCCCTTCCAAGCAGGTCATCCATTCTGCACACAGCATCATCGGCGTGCTGACCCAGATGAACTTTTATGGCTCTTCGGATAAATTCCGCCCCACCTGGCTGCTGACCATCCTGCCCCCGGCTCTGATCGCTGTTGTGGTTTCCATGATGCTGCTGCCCCTGGCCGGCGGTATGCTGCTCATTCTGGATCCGTTTGTGGATGTGTACGATGTTGACCTGGAAATGATGCGCTACCGCCCCAACAACTGGCCCCTGATCCCCATGTTTGTGGAGGTTATCCGCCGCAGCAAGCGTCTTCCGGCTGACTATGATATGTCCCACATGCTGGCCATCGGCGCCGGCTGCGAGGCATTCAACAACAAGCAGCTGCGCAATGTTGAGGAGTTCCTCAAGCAGCATAACTGCAACCTGCGCTTTACTGCCGGCTACGGCAGCAGCGAGGCCGGCTCCAACGCCACTCTGCCCATGGCTCCGTTCCCGGTGCGTGACGGCAACGTTGGTGTGCCGATGATCCACAGCATCATCAGCATCTTCAAGCCCGGCACCCAGGAAGAGCTGACCTACAATACCCCCGGTGAGATCTGCATCACGGGCCCCGGCGTGATGCTGGGCTATGACCGCCCCGAAGCAACCGCCAAGGCACTGCAGGTCCACGCAGACGGCAAGACCTGGCTGCACACCGGCGATATTGGCTATATGTCCGAGGACGGTGTGCTCTACACGATGACCCGCGGTGCATCCCCGCGCTTTGGCGGCGGCGACCTGATGGTGCAGCCGCTGGAGAACATCGTGGCCGATGCCGACATCAAGGGCATCAAGGACGAGTTCTTTGTTATCGTGCCGGATGATGAGCACGAGGGCTGCTTCCTGCCGTACCTGTACGTCCAGCTCAAAGATGGCTACACCTTGGACGATGTGCGCGATAAGATCAATGCCTGCCTGCCGGAACGTTACATGCGTCCGGTGGAGATTTTCACCGTACCGGAACGCCCGTTCTTCCACTTCAAGACCAACCGTATTGGCCTGTGCAAAGAAATCGTCGCCAAGCGCAACCAGCAGAAAGAGAAAGCCAAGCGCAACAGCTTTGCCGATGGCTGCATTGCCTGATGACTTTGGCGTGATAAAATCATGATAATGTAACGGCATGTGCCCACCTTATGATAGAGATAAGGGGGCACATGCCTTTTGTTTTGGGGTGGGGGAGCGGATGAAGATGAACGGTACGCGCGGTTGGGGGATAGGGGAGAAGGGCAATCGGATTCCGGTGTGGGGGAGATACTTGTGAAGTTGTAAAGGCAATACCGCATAATTCTAAGTGCCG
>ENA-OUQP01002143-OUQP01002143.1-human-gut-metagenome-genome-assembly--contig:-NODE-2143-length-11406-cov-4.459078_pt1 | contig 11406 bp, 10 predicted proteins | sample MGYA00237951_ERZ548836 | MGnify/ENA primary metagenome ERZ548836 (study PRJEB26490, sample SAMN05194702) | human gut metagenome | biome: terrestrial biome; feature: human-associated habitat; material...
TTTTGTCCGACAGAAAGTATTCTGCCATACAAAAACAACTTGCCCTCCCTAACGGTCGGGGGATTTTCCTCCAAAGTCGGAAAATTAATAAGAGTATATATTATAAAGAGACACAAAGTAGACTTTTGAATAAATTGACAATCTAAACTACAAAACTTCTACATCGTGTCATTTCTTTAATAGTATAAGTTTTATATTCGTCTCCTCGTTTTTCTCTTAGGATAAGAGTTGAGGATTATCATATCAAAAAACATTATCTATCGTTTCTATAAGACATACAGCTCATAAAATATGTGATTATAAAAAATATATTATTTACAGCTGCAGATTACTGGATATTATATTAGCTATCTCTTCGTCTGTAGTCGTTGATTCTTGCCTATTTTTTAATGCTACAGACGCTTTATTCACAGCGTCAACAGATGTATATGGGACTAGTCCTGAATAAATTATATTTTCAATCTGTTCTAACTGTATACGCTTTTCCGATATTTGTTCCTTTGTATACAGTCCAGCCTTTATATCTACCAAAAGGCCTGCATATCTGTTACGTAAATCATGCATAATAGCTGCAAACCTCTGATTGTCAGCGGCCTTCTTTTCTAGATTTTCAGCCTTATACTTAGTGGTGAAATAAGTTAATGCTAACGATAAAAATGCCATTAATGGAACTATTAAATCTTCTGGCAGCCATTTAAATATATTAGTAATGGCTGATGCAGATACTAGTACTGAGAATATAGATAAAATAAAATTTTGTCTTTTCTTTTCAGTCAAATAAATATCCATTTGACATAAATTAATCTTGTGTGTCCAAATTATTTTATTATAACGCTCAAGAATCTCTCGATAAAGAATTTTTGTTTGTTCGTCCATATCATTTATTCTTTTGACATATAATATAACACTTTGTTTAATGTTTCAACACAATCAGAAGTATTTACAAGCATACCACTGCCAGGTGCCGTAAGAGTAAAAGCCCAACTGGGACATGAATTATAAAGCCTATTCTCATATGTTCCTACAGGATGATTATTACTAGCTTCTCCTTCTCTTAGCCAATGCCAATCAGCAATATTATGATATACAAAACTGTCAATTACAATTCCCGGAAGATTATAACTTTTGAAATGATTATCACGAATTTCTCTCATGTGCTTACAGGTGTCAAATAACAAGCCGTTACTTTCCATATTTCTCTTTTTCATCGCTTGTTGTTCAATTTTAGGATTTGTTGTCAACCAGTTTCCACCCATATTTGAATCCGGATAATCATATTTTCCATTCCAATTTCCCCACCAATCTAATTGTTGAAAGGCAGGTAATACTTCAAACTTCATGCCATCAGAAAAATCTATTACTACGACTTGACCATCCCCACGAATATTACTTTTAGGATAAGTTTGCAAAATTGCATTTTTCAAAGCTTGTAATAATCTAGATTGGCCATTACCTTTTAAAGAGTCATATCTATTGTATTCTTCTTTAGGCAACTCAATAAGTATATCAATATCACTTGTATTAATAGCTGTACCTCTTCCATAAGAACCAACATACAAACTATGAGCTACCTCACTTGTACTATTCCAAGATTCTATATTAACAAATCGGGGTATTCGTTTATATCTCTGAGCTACCAAAGAACGTTGCTCTAGACTAATTACTTCTCCTCTTTTTTTAACTGAATCCATTTTACTTTCCTTTTATTATACACACAACCAAAATAAGCAATTTAATTAAGGTATAGAATATAATTCACTATATTTGCGTAATATAATTACATCTAAAAATGAAATTAAATAGAATAAAGGTTGTTTTATCGGAGAAAGGGATTTCACAAACGTGGTTAGCGAAAAGACTGGATAAAAGTTTTAGCATGGTCAATGCGTATGCTTGTAACAGAATCCAGCCTAATTTGGAAACCTTACAGCAAATTGCTGAAATTCTTCAAGTTGACCTGAAAGATTTGATAACGGACAAGGATGAACGCCAATAGTTTGTTCTTTGTAGATGTTATTTTTCTAGCATACAACTTCCGATAATATAAAAATATAGGAATATATGACACCAGAAGAAAAAGCGAGACAAAAAATAGATCAATGGTTTACTGATGCTGGATGGAAAGTGGTTGATAGAAACAACTACGAACCAAACTGTACTGCTGTAGCCATAAGGGAAGGACTTTTAAAAGGCAACCTAGAAGCTGACTATTTTCTTTTTATTAATGGAAAAGCTGTAGGTGTGCTTGAAGCCAAAAGAGAAGAGATAGATCCTTTTTCCAATACTGTGTGCGAACAGGCTGTTTTATATGCCCGGAATGTTCCTAATATCTATCAAGTATACCAAAAGCCTTTGCCTTTCATATTTACTTCAAATGGAAAAGACTTGTATTTCTGCGACTTTCGTAAAAAGGATTCTTGTTTCAAGCAAATTTTAACGATCCCATCTCCTCATGAATTGGTTAAGCTGTTGGGAATAAATGATTATTTTGCCGGACTCCCAACTTTGCGAAAAAAAGGATTACGTGATTGTCAATATGAGGCAGTTACTGAACTGGAAAAAAGTTTCAGAAGTGGGCAGAATCGCGCCTTGATGGTATTGGCAACAGGTGCAGGTAAGACATATACCGCATGTCTTGCTGCATATCGTCTTCTTTCATATACTCCAATGAGAAGAGTATTATTTCTTGTGGACAGAAATAACCTCGGGAAACAGGCGGAGGGAGAGTTTGGAACTTTCCGGTTGACAGAAAATGGAGATGCATTCAATACAATATTTACAGTGAATCGTCTTCGTTCCTCTTCTATACCATCTGATAGCAATGTCGTTATTTCAACAATACAGCGTCTTTTTTCTTTTCTGAAAGGCGATGTTATTGAGGATAATGACAACGATGATGATAATGATCCTACAGAAGAAGTTGTATTGCCTCCTAATCCCAATTTACCACATGATTATTTTGATCTGATTATCATAGATGAGTGTCACCGCTCCATTTATGGGAATTGGCGTAAGGTATTGGAATATTTTGATACAGCCAGACTTGTTGGATTGACAGCCACACCAATTCCTGAAACAATGGCATTCTTTAACAATAATCGTATAGTCAACTACACATTGGAAAAAAGTATCGTTGATGGTGTAAATGTAGATTGCCGTGTATATCGAATCAAAACTCAGGTTACAGAAAATGGCGGTGCTATATTAGAAGGAGAAAAAATCAAAGAAGAAACACGATATACCGGAGATGTAAAAACCATTTCCAATAAAGAAACGAAAACATATACCAATAAAGAGCTAAACAGAAGTGTCATTAATCCTGCGCAAATAAAACTTATTCTGTCTACTTATCGTGATGTAGTCTATACGGAGTTATTTAATGATCCACAGCGGGATGCCAATTTTGACTATCTGCCAAAAACTTTGATATTTGCTCTAAATGAGACTCATGCCAGCAATATCGTACAGATAGCTAAAGAGGTATTTGGACGTACAGATGACCGTTTTGTACAAAAAATAACTTATTCTGCGGGCGATAGTAATGAATTGATACGTCAGTTCCGGAATGACAAGGATTTCAGAATTGCCGTAACTTGTACATTGGTAGCAACTGGTACAGATGTTAAGCCTCTTGAAGTATTGGTTTTCATGCGTGATGTAGAATCTTTACCGCTCTATATACAGATGAAAGGACGTGGTGTACGCACAATTGGAGATGAGCAGTTACGAAATGTCACCCCAAATGCGTTCAGCAAAGACTGTTTCTATTTGATTGATGCCGTAGGTGTTACTGAACACGAAAAAACAATACCTACGATAACCGATGAGCCTACTACAAAGATTATCACTCTTAAAGAGCTGTTGGAACAGATTACCCATGGTTACCTTCCTGATGAGCATCTGAAACGTCTTGCTGCAACACTTTCCAGAATATACAACAAAGCAGATAATTCACAGCGGAATGAGTTCGTACGTTTGGCTAATGACGACATGAAAGAACTTGCTTCAAGGATTTACGAAGCATTTGAAAACAATACCCTGCCGCCATTCATAAGTACCAAAGAGCCTAATAACGAACGGAAAGGTTTAGTAGCTCCGCTTGTAAATCACGCAAATGCGCGCAGGTATCTGCTCATTCTTGCTGCCGGGTTTGTCAACACGCTGATGCCTGGTGAGGACACACTTATATCTAAAGGTTTTTCAATAGAAGAAGCTAAAAGTACAACAGAAGCCTTTGAAGATTTCTGCAAAGAACATTGTGATGAAATAGAGGCTCTACGTATAATTTATAATAATGAAGGCGAGCCAATTACCTATTCAATGCTAAAAGATTTGGAAAACAAACTCAAGATGGCTAACAATCATTTTACTTCCAAACAATTGTGGAATTCATATGCCATTCTGAATCCAAACAGTGTTCGACGTTCTTCTACAAAAGAAGAAAGCGATGCTTTGACTAATATCATACAGCTTGTACGTTTTGCTTTACACCAAATAGAACGATTAGATAGTGTAGTTTCTACCTCTAAACAGTATTTTAATCTATGGTTAGGACAAAATCAGCGCGAAATAACAGATAAACAACGTGAAGTTATCAGTCGTATTGTAGATTATATTGCTTCCAACGGAGCTTGTACGATCAAAGAGATTCGTGAAGATGATGCAACTCAGGCAGCACAAATGATTCGTGCTTTTGGCAATATGCAGAAAGCAAACGAAGCTTTACAGTCTCTATACACATTTGTGGTTTTAAGAAAAGCAGCATAATAATGGCAACCATACAAATAATAGATAGTATACGATTGAATAGAATAGGTTTGCAAACAAAAGATGCAAATGGAAAATGGGTCAATATACATAAACAACAAGGTGATTTAGATGGAGCATGTTCTATTTATTCACTCATAATGGCTATGCTATGCCAAGGGATGATTGAAGAGCAAGATATTCAACTATATAAATTTCCCGATAGGCGTACTCCCAAAGGCAAATTCTTATATCATTTTTTCTATGAGCAAGGATTTGTCCAAAATGGTTATAACTATACAGCATTAGCACGTGAAATCAACGAACAGCCATTTGAGATTAGAGCAATACACAAAAGACCAAGAACTAATGATGATAGGATTGAATTAATAGAACAATTCGTAGATCAAAATACCCCTGTAATAATCTCAACAGAATTCAATGGTGGTGCGCATGCTTTATTAGCCATAGGAATAGAACGCGATGAGGAGGATGTCATAACTAAAATTTTCTGTCTTGATCCGGGAGCTCCTTCTCCAAAGGTTTCCTCGTGGAATTGTTTTATTGATGTCTCAAAAGAAGGCAAATCGCAATATCCATTCTATTACGTAACTGAAATAAATACTTATAAGGTCACATTAGATGACATGCTTATAATAGAGCATAAAAGTTTTGATTAAAAATATGGCAACAAATAATACAACAGAGCAATCTCTCACCAAAAAAGTTTGGAATCTGGCAACGACTCTTGCCGGGCAAGGTATCGGTTTTACAGATTATATTACACAGCTCACCTATCTTCTATTTTTAAAGATGGACGCAGAGAATGTAGAAATGTTTGGAGAAGAATCAGCAATACCATCTGGTTATCAATGGAGTGATTTAATATCTCTTGACGGTCTAGATTTAGTAAAGCAATACGAAGATACTCTGAAACAACTGAGTGAACAGGAAAACCTTATCGGCACAATTTATACAAAAGCACAAAACAAGATTGACAAGCCAGTCTATTTGAAAAAAGTCATTACCATGATTGATGAGGAACAATGGCTGATCATGGATGGAGACGTGAAAGGTGCTATCTACGAAAGCATCCTTGAGAAGAATGGACAGGATAAGAAAAGTGGTGCCGGTCAGTACTTTACTCCACGCCCGCTCATCAAAGCAATGGTAGATTGCATAGCCCCACAAATTGGAGAAACGGTTTGTGACCCGGCCTGCGGCACCGGAGGTTTTCTCTTGACTGCATATGATTACATGAAAGAACAGTCTGCCAGTAAAGAAAAACGTGATTTCTTGCGTAACAAGGCACTGCATGGCGTAGATAACACACCATTGGTCGTAACGCTAGCTTCCATGAATCTATATTTGCATGGTGTAGGAACAGACCGGAGTCCGATTGTTTGTGAGGATTCTTTGGAGAAAGAGCCATCCTCCCTTGTAGATGTAATACTTGCCAATCCTCCTTTCGGTACTCGTCCAGCAGGTTCTGTGGATATTAACCGCCCGGATTTCTATGTAGAAACGAAGAACAATCAGTTGAACTTTCTTCAACACATGATGCTGATGCTCAAAACCGGAGGTCGTGCAGCCGTAGTATTACCAGACAATGTCCTTTTTGAAGGTGGTGCTGGAGAAACAATTCGCAAGAAGTTACTCTCAGACTTCAACTTACACACGATACTTCGTTTGCCTACAGGTATTTTCTATGCACAAGGCGTAAAAGCAAATGTATTGTTCTTTTCCAAAGGTCAACCGACAAAAGAGATTTGGTTCTATGATTATCGTACTGATATCAAACATACGCTTGCTACTAATAAATTAGAGAGACATCATTTGGATGATTTTGTTACATGCTATAATGCAGGAAATTTAGAAGGACGCAAAGAGTCATATGATGCAGAAAACAATCCTCAAGGGCGTTGGCGTAAATATCCGGTAGATGATATTCTCACTCGTGACAAGACAAGCCTTGATATAACCTGGATAAAACAAGGAGGAGAGTCTGATGACCGCTCCTTGGCTGAATTGATGGCTGACATAAAAGAGAAAAGTAAAACTATTAGCTCAGCTGTTGCAGAACTTGAGAAGCTGCTTGCAAACATAAATGAAGATTAAGCGTATGAAGAATAATGATATCGCAAAATCAATAGAACAACAATTCGGAGAAATCATAGATATTATTCTCCAACATAAAAGTAATGCTTCAAAAGCCGTCAATGAAGAGCTGCTACTCACAGCATGGCATGTAGGCGGATATGTATCTGCTAAACTGAAAAGCGAAGAATGGGGAAGTAAGGTCGTTTCGCAACTGTCTGAATATATACGTTCCCAACGCCCTGACATCAAAGGTTTTGGAAGAAGCAATATTTATAATATGGTGTTGTTTTATGAAGAATACTCTTCTGAAACATTTTATACAACAATAGTAAAATATCTGAACTCTGAATTTGTCCAGCCAATAACTGGACAAATTGAAGCAAGAAATCATACACAGGAAACTACTGTAATTGTGCAACCGTTGGCTACACAATTTGTCCAGCCAGCAATTGGACAAATGCCTAAGATATTGGAGTTAACGAGTTTGACTAATCATATAGAAATATTATGCCGATGCAAAAGTAATGAAGAACGTTTGTTTTATATACTCTATGCCAATAAAGAGCATTTAGTAAAACGAGAACTTCAGCGTTGTATTTCTAATCAGACTTATGCCGGGTTATTAGGTAATAAGGATAATATGTCAAAAGGATTGCTTGAAACATATCCTAATGCACCAATAATGTTCAAAGATACTCTATTTGTTGATTTTCTTAATTTGCCTAAAAAGCATAGTGAATCAAAGCTAAGAAGTAGTTTAGTAGAACACATGAAACAGTTTATTCTTGAACTGGGAAAGGACTTTATATTCATGGATCAGGAATATCGTCTTAATATAGGAACATCTACATTCAAGGCAGATCTATTATTCTTTCATCGTGGCTTACAGGCATTAGTTGCTGTGGAATTGAAAAAGACAAAGTTTCATCCTCGCGACCTTGGACAGTTGGAATTTTATTTGGAAGCACTTGACCGAGATGTAAAACGTTCTAACGAGAATCCGTCTATCGGTATTATTCTCTGCCCAGAAGCAGACCAGGTAGTAGTAGAATATGCCATGAGCAGAAGCATGAGTCCTACCATGATTGCTGAATACAAGCGTATTCTCATTCCACAGGAACGCATGCAGCAGCAACTGAATGAGTTTTGCAATCTATTCTTAAACAAAGACTAATCCAAATGGATACAAAGAAATTACGTCAAAAAATACTAGACCTTGCCATTCGTGGTAAACTTGTTCCTCAAGATCCGAATGATGAACCTGCATCCGTATTACTTGAACGCATTAAAGCAGAGAAAGAACGTTTAATAAAAGAGGGAAAAATAAAGCGTAGTAAAAAAACAGCTAAAACTTCTGATACGCCCCATTATGAGAATGTTCCATTTGAAGTGCCAAAGGGATGGGTGTGGACGACGATTGAAGAAATATGCTTAAAGATAGGTTCCGGTAGTACACCAAAAGGAAGTAACTATTCTGTGAAAGGGATTCCTTTTTTCCGATCGCAAAATGTATATAATGACAGGCTTGTTTATGATGACATCAAATATATTTCCGAAGAAGTTCATCAGAAGATGAAAGGTACGGAAGTTCTTGCTAACGATTTGTTGTTGAATATTACTGGAGGTTCATTGGGAAGATGTGCCGTGGTTCCTGCTGATTTTAATTGTGGCAATGTCAGTCAACACGTTTGTATTATGCGTTCTGTTTTAGTTGAACCTGAATATTTCCATGCGTTAGTTTTATCTTCATACTTTGCTAAATCTATGAAGATTACGGGTAGTGGTCGTGAAGGTTTACCAAAATACAATTTAGAACAGATGGGTTTTCCTTTGCCACCTTTAACTGAACAGCAACGCATAGTTACCGAGATTGAACATTGGTTTGCTTTACTAGGCCAAATAGAAAAGGGAAAATTAGACTTACAAAACATAATCAAGCAAACCAAAAGCAAAGTTCTTGACATCGCCATTCACGGTAAACTCGTACCACAAGATCCGAACGAAGAACCAGCTATCGAACTATTGAAACGCATAAATCCTGACTTCACACCTTGTGATAACGGACAGTATGGGAAGAGACCGTTTGAGATACCAAACTCATGGTGTTGGAGTAGGTTGGGAGATATAAACAATATAGCCAGAGGTGGTTCTCCTCGACCAATAAAAGATTACCTAACCGATGATAAAAATGGAATCAACTGGATTAAGATTGGCGACACAACAAGGGAAGGAAAGTATATTGACTCAGTAAAAGAAAAAATCCGTCCTGAAGGTATGAAAAAATCAAGATTTGTCCATAAAGGAGATTTTCTTTTGACAAATTCAATGAGCTTTGGTCGACCATATATATTAAATGTGGATGGTTGTATACATGACGGTTGGTTGGTTATCTCTCCAATTGGAGAAGTGTATACATCAGACTTCTTGTACCATCTACTTTCATCTTCTTTTGCTTTCGAACAATTTACTAATGTTGCAAGTGGTGGAGTCGTTACAAATCTAAATTCTGATAAAGTTGCAGATACGATATTTCCGGTTCCTCCCCTTGCAGAACAGCAACGCATAGTCGCAAAAATTGAAAAATTATTTGAGCAACTTGACTATATAGAAAATTCCTTAGAGGCGTAGGGCTAGCCTCTAAGGAGATGGACTTACCAATTTACAACCTTGTCCACAATCTTCTGCTGTTCGCTGGCAGTTCTACGAAGATAGATACGAGTGGTTTCTATGCTTTCATGCCCCATGAGGTCGGCAAGTAAAGCAAGGTCGTTAAAGCGGTCAAGGAAGTTCTTGGCAAAACGATGACGGAATGAATGAGGATAAACCACCTCCTTATTCATTCCGTATTTTTCGGCAAAATGCTTGAGTTGGGAAGCGATTCCACGAGTAGTAATACGCTGTCCGAAACGGTTCAGGAAGATATAGCCTGATGTCAAGCCTTGACTTTTCAACCATTTTTCTGCTTCTGTCCGTAAATTCTTGGGGATGTATAGTCGTCGAATCTTTCCGCCTTTACTATACAAATCAAGATAGCCCACTTTGATGTGTTCCGCTTTAATGTGGAGCAACTCACTAACACGTGATCCAGTCGCAGCCATGAACCACACGATGAAATACCACTCTTCGTATCCATCTGCTTTAAGCCGTGCTTTGAGAAATTTATAATCGGCATCGCTGATTACATTTTCCAAGAAGTTCTTTTGTTGCACCTTTACGAACTTTACTTTTAGTTTTTCTTGTTTCGTAAACTCCAAGAACTTATTGATACCTTGCAATCTCAGGTTCACTGTCTGCGGTTTGAAGTTCTCTACCAAATACCCCTTGTATGCCAAAAGGTTCTTTTTATTCACTTCTCCATAATGGTTGAAGAAATACTGCACCGTCCACACATAAGAGGTGACGGTGTTCTTGGCAAGATTAGTTTTTGCCAAATAATTTTTGAATTTTGTTACCATATTATATTGATTTATAATGAATACAGTAACAATATAGCAGAACGTATCGGACATTATACGCAGTTACCCGAAGGATGGCAAATTGTATCTATGCAAACCTTATGCAATTTAATTGATGGAGAAAAGCAAAGTGGCATTGAAAGAATTAATCTTGATGTTAAATATTTGCGCGGTGAGCGTGATGCTAAGAAGTTAATGGCAGGCAAATACATTCCGGCAAATTCTCTTTTGATATTGGTTGATGGCGAAAATTCGGGAGAAGTATTCAGAACTCCAATAGATGGCTATCAAGGTAGCACATTTAAGCAGCTATCTATAACAGATGAAATGAATGCTGATTATGTCTTACAAGTAATAAGCTTGCATCGCAAGACCCTACGAGAGAATAAGGTAGGTTCTGCAATTCCGCATCTTAACAAAAAACTATTCAAGGCAATAGAAGTACCTATACCTCCTTATAATCAACAGAAGAAGATTGTAGAAGCTATAAATATTATGTTTAAACATCTTGATGCAATAATGGAGAGTCTATAAACTCTCCATTATTGCATCTAATTGAGCAAATATCTTATTAACCACATTTATAATTCTTTTTTGTTCCGTAAATGGCGGCAAAGGAATATAGGTGTTTATTATTTTTTCTTTGGATATATTTGGCTGTGCTCCACCACCTCCCATTTTTATAAACTCTTCCCTATGGGATAATAAAAAGAGAAATATAAACTCTCTGTCTATCCCATTAAAGACTTCACAAGCACAACAGGCTTGATTTGTTGTAGCAGGAAATGTTAATATTCCAATCTTTCCTATTGTCGCTCCATACATAGCAATTAACACACTACCAGTAGGATTTAGTTTCACAGAAGTTTCATTCAAGGCTTTTTCTGTTATATATTCGGGAATATGTGTAATATATCCATCATTTAAATCTCCTGTTTTTAGCCAAGGAATATTCCCATTATAATAATCCTTATTCAGCCTATTTGGTGTACTACCCGACTGCCATTTGCCAATTTTTCCAAGTGTTGTCCAACTCCAATTTTGAGGTACTTCAAAAGGTAACTGCGTATAATGTCCGTTATCACAAGGTGTGAAGTCAGGATTT
>ENA-OUQP01002148-OUQP01002148.1-human-gut-metagenome-genome-assembly--contig:-NODE-2148-length-11387-cov-3.932051_pt1 | contig 11387 bp, 10 predicted proteins | sample MGYA00237951_ERZ548836 | MGnify/ENA primary metagenome ERZ548836 (study PRJEB26490, sample SAMN05194702) | human gut metagenome | biome: terrestrial biome; feature: human-associated habitat; material...
GATGAGGATTTCCCGACCGGAGAGCGCTGAAGAAAGCCAGGAGGCAAAGGCGGGAATTCTGCCGAGATTTCCGATGAAAATGAAAAATGCGAGAAACGTGGCGAGCAGGGAATAATCGACCTGTGCCAGCACTTTTTTATCTGCGATCAATGCGCCCAAAAGGACGAGGACAAAGACTGCCGGGTAGGGAAGCACATGCAAAACGGCAAGGAGGCAGAAGAAAAACAAAACGATGTAAAGCCGGATCAGCGCCGGCTTTTTTTGTGCAGCGTTTGTAGTCGGATTCTGGATTGAGGAAGAGACTGTTTGCTGCCGATGCGGATGTCCCAGATAGAAAATGCAGACAGAAAGCAGGATGGCAGACAGCAGCGTATAAGGGAGCATGAGCTGCAAAAAAGCGAAAAAGGACAGTTGGCTTTTGCCATACAGATATAAATTCTGAGGGTTCCCGATGGGAGTCAGCATGCTGCCGAGGTTGGCGGCAATCGTCTGCAGGCAAACAACGGGCGTCAGGAGTTTTTTACCGGATGCTTCCGGCAGCTGTCCCAGTACAGCAAAGGAGAACGGAACGAAGGTCAGGAGCGCAACGTCGTTCGTGATCAGCATACTGCAAAAAAAGCATAAACCGACCAGGACGAATACCAGGGAGGTGATGCTGTTTGTGCGGGACAGCAGGGAATATGCGAACCGTGTAAAAACGCCCTGACGCTGCAGCCCGGCCATGACAGTCATTAGGGAAAATAGGATGGCAAGCGTGCGAAAATCGATATAACCGAAATAGGATGCGTCCGGCAAAACGAAGCAGGCAGAGAGCAGGGCGAGCAAAACGGCAATCGACAGGACAGCCTCCTGGCGGATTTTGTAAAACAGTTTCTGACAGATGGAATATAGCATGGGAAAGCCTCTTTTTCTTTTTATTATGGGATATTTCTTGTAAATACTATAATTTTTACAAATAGGAAAGTCAAGGAACAATGAAAAAGGGATGACTTTTTGGAAAGATTATTGTAATATGGAGAAAGGTCAAAACAACGAATGTAAAGGAGTATTGACTGTATGAGATTTCGGGAAGAGGTTTTAGCAAAGATTTTTACCTATATTACTGTCGCCGTGCTGCTGGGAATCGTTGCATTCGAGGCATGGGGGCTTTCGCGAGAGCGAAGCCGCAGAAAAGATGCAGAGGACAATGCAGCAGTACTTCAGGAAGAAGTAGAGAACATGCGGGATATCAACAGCACCCTGAAAAAAGAAAACGGAGAGCTTTCTGCATTTCGCAACAAATGGAATGTATACGTTTCTTCTTTGACCAGCAGTGAGGTTTTAGAGCTTCAGCACGATTTGTTTATGCGGACAGATTTGATTCCGCAGGAGGCGAAGGAAGAAATCGCGGAACGGGAAGCCGGGCTTCTTGCGGAAGAAACAGACGGGAAAAGTAAGTCTGAGCAGAGCTCTTCCAAAAATAAAACGTCGAAAACGGATACCAAAAGCAAAACGACAGACAACGCCAGAACTGCAAAAATCGTCGTAGGGGAATATTCGTTTGACAATCCGAATGGGGAAAATATTTTTCTGCCGGTCAGCGCCAACACGGGCGACGGGGAGAATTGTCTGATCTACACGGCTGCCTATGAAGAGGAGGGAAGCCATGTGATCGAATTATTATATGAAATTACGCTGGATGAATCGGGTACGATCGCGCGCAGGGATACGACCGGGGAAGTGGAATGGTACTGTGTCGCCTATCAGGCGGGCGGAGGCTGGAAAGCGACAGCAACAAAGGAGGACGCAGGGAATGATGACAATTGACCAGATTTTAACAAAGCTGGATCATTATTATAAGGAGGATCAGCTGACAGAGGTAGAGCCGTTTCTCTTATCCTGTCTGGAGGATGCCAAAAAAGAGCAGGAGTATGGCATTTATATTTCCGTTGGCAACGAGCTTCTGGGCTTTTACAGAAGCATCGGACAGTTTGAGGCTGCATTTGCGGTCGGGGAGGACGTTCTTCTTTTGATGGAGGAGCTGCAGCTGGATCATACCGTCCATTTTGCAACGACCCTGTTCAATGTGGCGACTGCGTACCGCACGGCGGGAAAATACGAGGAAGCACTTGCAAATTATCGGCGTGCCCTTGAAATTTATCAAAAAGAGCTTCCCAAAGACGACTATCGTCTGGCAGAACTATATAGCAGCATCAGTATTTTATTGGAAAAGCTCAACGAAAATGAAAATGCGGTGCTGTTTTTGGAAAAAGCGATTCAGATTATGGAAAAACAGCCTGGAACAAGGGTTGAAGTGGCGACTTCCCGGACGAGTCTTGCACTGATCGAACTGAAAATGGACAAGCTGGAAGCGGCGGAAAAGCATCTCGAGCTTGCGATTTCCGCGTTTAAAGAGGATGGCGGCAAGACGGATACACACTACAGCGCAGCGCTTGCCGGACTCGGCGAGGTCTGCTACCGTCAGGGCAGACTGGAACGCTCCCTGGAAAATTATGAGCACGCGCTGTTTGAGGTGGAAAAGCATTTTGGCAGAAAAGAAGGCTACGGTCTGCTCTGCGGCAACTGCGCGGCGATCTGCAGAGAGCTTGGACAGAGCGCAAAAGCTGAAGAGTATGAGGTGCAGCGCAAAAAATACTGCCCGGAAGCCTGACAGGACGGGGAAATAAAACTTGAAACATACGTTCGAAAATGATACAATAAGCAGCGGCGAACACAGGAGGGATTTCCTTTTGATCGCCGCTGTTATACTGGCAGCGGCAGCAGCTGTCTTTTTCTTTCAGGTCAAAAACAGGACTTCCGGTACGGTTTATGCGATCGTGGAGCAGGACAGTAAAGAGCTGATGCGTCTGCCGCTGTCGGAACCCGGGGAATATCGGATTTCCGATGGAGGCAGCTATAACGTGATCGAAATTACAGAGGGTGGCGTCCGGATGAAGGAAGCGGACTGCCCGGATCAGATCTGCGTCAGCCGCGGACTGATTCAGAAAAGCGGACAGAGTATCGTCTGCCTGCCGCACCGGCTTGTCATCCGTCTGGAACAGCTGGGAGATCAGGAACTGGATGCGGTAGTGGAGTGAAACAATAGAATGCACGCTCTGCGAGCATTCTATTGTCATGAATAAAATGACTGAACCGGTCAACGAAATAGACCGAATGAGTCAATGACATATCCGGTGACATAGACAGATTGGATCCGCCAGAAAGGAGAAAAGCTTCATGAACAGCAACAGCACACGCAATCCTTCCGGAAAAGCAGCCTTTCTCGGTGTCATGACCGCGGCGGCACTGATGCTTTCCTATATAGAATCGCTGTTTATCCTTGTCCCGGGCATCCCAGGGATTAAACTGGGATTTGCGAATCTGGCAGTGGTATTGTGTCTGTACCGCTATGGCTGGAAGGAAGCCCTTTTTCTGAATGCGGTTCGGATTGCACTGGCAGCATTTTTGTTCGGGAGCATGTTTACGATGTTATACAGCCTGGCGGGGGCGGCATGTGCGTTTGCTGCGATGGTGCTTGCAAAGCGCCTGAAGCTGTTTTCTGTCGTCGGCGTGAGCGTTCTTGGCGGCGTGTGCCATAATCTGGGGCAGCTGGCGGTGGCGGTCGCAGTTCTCGGAGGCAGCTGGGCAGGCTGGTATCTGCCGTGGCTTATGCTGGCAGGCTGCGTGACCGGGATTTTTATTGGCGTGTGCGCAGGGGCGGTCAACCGGGCGCTGCCGCCGCAGAGATAGGATACGGCAGAGGGAGAACACATGATTGCATATTTAAACGGCATACTCGCCGAAATCGAAGAAGAAAATATTGTAATAGAAGTAAACGGTATTGGCTATAATGTCCGAATTCCGGCGGGAATGGCGGGACGACTTCCCCAGATCGGAGAAGTGGTTAAACTCTATACCTATACAAGCGTCCGGGAGGATGCGATCGGGCTGTATGGATTTTTGAGCCGGGACGACTTAAATATGTACCGGCAGCTGATTACGGTCAGCGGAATCGGGCCAAAGGGCGGTCTTTCGGTGCTCTCTGCGATGAGCGCGGACGAGCTTCGAATGGCAGTGATTTCCCAGGATGCAAAGGCGATTGCAAAAGCGCCCGGCGTTGGGACAAAAACCGCGCAGCGGATTATTTTGGAGTTAAAGGACAAGATTTCGTTAGAGGATACCGCAATGATGCGGGAGGTCAATCAGGTTCCGCAGGACAGTATGCTGACGGGCAAAAGCCAGGCACAGACAGAAGCGGTAGAGGCACTGACGGCGCTTGGATATTCCCCGTCAGAAGCGTTGCGCGCGGTAAAGGCGGTGCTGCAGGAAACTCCGGATCTGGATGTGGAAGCCCTGTTAAAGGCGGCCCTGAAAAAAATGTTCTAAAAAGAAACCGACAAGCAGGATGTTTTACCTGCGGCAGGCACAAAAGTGCCATGCTTTTTTTACCTGCTGCAGCGTGATTAACGGTAGAATGGAGGCAACATGCCAAGAGTCATCGAGACGAATCTGACGGAGGAAGATAAAAAGATCGAGAAAACATTGCGTCCGCAGTGTCTGGACGATTATATCGGTCAGGAAAAAGCGAAGTCGACCTTAAAAATTTATATTGAAGCGGCAAAGCAACGCCATGATTCGCTGGATCACGTTCTGTTTTACGGACCTCCCGGTCTTGGAAAGACGACGCTTGCGGGGATTATCGCCAACGAAATGGGCGTCAACATGAAGGTAACCAGCGGTCCGGCGATCGAAAAGCCCGGAGAAATGGCTGCAATTCTGAACAATCTGCAGGAGGGTGATCTTCTGTTTGTCGATGAAATTCATCGCTTAAACCGTCAGGTGGAGGAAGTGCTTTACCCTGCAATGGAGGATTTTGCAATCGATATCATGATCGGAAAGGGAAGCACAGCGCGTTCTGTGCGTCTGGACCTGCCGCATTTTACGCTGGTAGGCGCGACGACGAGGGCGGGACTTTTAACAGCGCCGCTGCGGGATCGCTTCGGGATGATCCACCATATGGAATTTTATACGGAGGATGAGCTGAAGCTGATTATCAAGCAGTCGGCAAAGGTTCTGAACGTAAAAATCGAGGATGCGGGGGCGACGGAGCTTGCGCGCAGAAGCCGCGGGACGCCGCGTCTGGCAAACCGGATTTTGAAACGGGTGCGCGATTTTGCGCAGGTCAAATATAACGGCGTGATTACGGAAACGGTGGCGCACACCGCCCTCGACCTGATGGATGTGGATACGCTCGGTCTGGATCGGGTGGATCGAAACATTCTCGTGACGATCATCGAAAAGTTTGGCGGCGGTCCGGTCGGACTGGACACGCTGGCAGCGTCGATCGGAGAGGATGCCGGTACGATCGAGGATGTTTATGAACCGTATCTTTTGATGAAAGGGCTGATTGACCGCACACCGCGCGGACGAGTTGCGACGCAGATTGCTTATACACATCTGGGACTTTAACGCTTGCAATTGGTGCTTTTTGCCCTTATAATGAAAAAGAATCGAACAGCGTTTTTTGAGTTCTGGCAACAGAGTGCGTACAAAATGTAGATGCTGTTGCTGACAGCGCTGTTCAGAAAGCGCGGATACGCGATACGAAAGGGTAGACAGTCATGGCGGTCAAGACAGATACAGAAGTGATCATCGGAGGCAGGGTGCTGACGCTCAGCGGCTACGAAAGCGAAGAATACCTGCAGAAGGTGGCTTCTTATATCAATAATAAACTGGCAGAATACAACCGGGTGGAAAGCTTTCGCCGTCAGCCGGCGGATATCCAGAACATTTTAGTGGAATTGAACATTGCGGACGATTATTTTAAGGCGAAAAAGCAGATCGAGGAGATGGAGGAAGAAGCAGCCTCCAAGGAAAAAGAGCTGTATGACTTAAAGCACGAGCTGATTGCTTCCCAGATCAAGCTGGATAATACGGAAAAGAGCCTGCGGACGCTGCAGCAGGATCAGCAGGAAAGTTCCAGACAGATCGTGCGCCTGGAAACCGAGATCCGCGGAATGAAGGATAAAAAGTGACAGAACACATGTTTTGTAATTGTTCTGTTGTCAGAAACTAAAGGAAACAGACGGTCAGGCTGTCAGCGATGACAGCCTGTTTCTTTATCGTATTGGAAACTTGTTTCCAATACGATAAAGACGCTCCGCGGAGATCGCACTGCGGCGGAATGGAAGAATGTCGCTTGCGCGACCCGCCGCAGGCGGAGAATGTGCCTCGGCACATTCTGAATCATATTTTCTTTATCAATGGAGGAAGAGGATGGAAGAATACAGAGGCGAGCTTTTGGCTCCTGCCGGAACTATGGACTGCTTAAAGGCAGCGATTGCAGCGGGGGCGGACGCCGTGTATCTGGGTGGACAGCGGTTCGGTGCGCGGGCGTTTGCCGGAAACTTTTCCAGGGAAGAGCTGTTAGAGGGACTTTCTCTCGCCCATCTGTGGAATCGGAAAATCTATTTAACTGTCAATACGCTGACAAAGCAGGACGAGCTTTCAGGACTTTGTGACTGGATCGCACCGTTTTATGAGGCGGGGCTGGATGGCGTCATCGTTCAGGATATGGGAGTTTTGGAGAAGCTGCGCAAAAATTTCCCCGGCATGGAGCTGCATGCCAGCACGCAGATGACGGTGACGGAGAGCAGAAGTGCCCTGTTTTTAAAATCGCTGGGCGTCTGTCGGATTGTCCCGGCGAGGGAATTGAGCCTGGAAGAAATTCGCCTGTTAAAAGAACAGACCGGTCTGGCAATGGAAGTATTTATCCATGGAGCCTTGTGCTATTGCTATTCCGGACAGTGCCTGTTTTCAAGCTTTCTGGGCGGAAGAAGCGGAAACCGGGGACGCTGTGCGCAGCCATGCAGACAGCCCTATACGGTGCTTGGACAGGAAGCAGGAGGGGGCAGGACAGGCAGAAAAAGTCAGCAAAAACCTCCGGCGTATCCGCTGAGCTTAAAAGATCTCTGCGTGCTGCCGTTTTTACCGGAGTTGATGGATGCAAAAATCGATTCCTTTAAAATAGAAGGGCGGATGAAGAGCCCGGAATATGTTGCCGGCGTTACTGCAATCTACCGCAAATATATGGATTTGTATCTGACGGATCGGGAGCATTGGCAAATCGATCCGAAGGATCAGGAGCTTTTGGCAAAGCTCTACGTTCGTTCGGAAACCGGCGGCGGATATTATCACAGGCATAACGGCAGAGAAATGCTGACGTTGGAAAAACCCGGATATCTGGCATGTCCACAGGAAATTTTGGAACGGGTGCATGGGATGATGGAGGATGGCAAGCTGCAAAAGCCAGTCAGCTTCCATGCGGCAATCCGTCCGGGCGAGCCGATTCATTTAACAGCGTCCTGCGAAGGCATTTCGGTTCAAAAAGAAGGCACAGTCGCACAGCCGGCACAGAAGCGCCCACTGGCAGAGGATGATGTCGTCAAGCAACTCAAAAAGACCGGCGGCTCATTCTACGGGGCAGATGATATTTCCGTAGAGCTGGACGGAGACAGCTTTGTCCCGGTTTCTGCGCTCAACGAGCTGCGTCGGGAAACGCTGGATGCGTTGACGGAGAAACTGCAGGATCGACAAAAAAGAACATATGTTCCAGAACACGGCCGGGAAGCAGAAACAGCGCAGTCCGAGGCCGGCGAATCGACTGCGACTGCAGCAGCTATGCCGCCCCTTCATTATGCGGATACCCAGCGTCCGCAGCCAACCCAATGTTATGTCTCTGTCCTGCAGGCAGAGCAGGCATTTGCCGCGCTGCGCACGACGGGCACAGATCGGTTGTACCTTTCTTCGGATTTGATGGACGATCCGAAAACCGGACAGCTGATGGAACTCGTAAGGAACGTGAAAGCAGACCGTCCCGGATTTGAATTGTTTGTGACGCTTCCGACGATCCTACGCTCGTACAGCGAACCGTATTTAAAACGTTTGTCGGGACAGGTGAAGGCCTATGACGGGCTGGTGGATGGATTTTTGGCGGGCAGCCTTGGTGGAATGTGCTGGGTGACAGAAAAATATCCGGAGAAAAAGCTCTCCCTGCAGCATAGCGTTTATACGTTTAACCGGGAAACCAGGCAACTGTATCAGGACTGTTTTGCACCGGACAGCTACACAGCGCCGTTAGAATTAAACCGCAGGGAGCTGGAAGCGCTTCCTCCCCAAAATCAGGAAATGGTGGTTTACGGAAGGGTGCCGATGATGGTCAGTGCCGGATGCGTCAAAAGAAGCCTGGGGGCCTGTCAGATTTCCCATACGCAAAAGCAACTGTCGCAGGGAATCCCTGCAGCAGCGTTTTCCTGTCGGTTAAAGGATCGCTACAATGTAGAATTTCCCGTATGGGTTAACTGCAGGCACTGCATGAACACGATTTACAATTCTGTGCCGCTTTCCCTGCATCAGTATCTTGCAGAGCAGAAAAGGCGCGGTATCCGTGCAATCCGTCTGGATTTTACGGACGAGACGGCGGAAAAAACGCGGGAAGTGCTCGAATTTTTCAGCGAAGGAAAAGGAACAGCACCGGCGCAGTATACGACCGGACATTATAAAAAAGGAGTACAGTAAGCGTGGCATATACGATTGTGATAGCATCCAGATATCTGATCCCGCTGTTTTTGTATCTGTTTCTTAGCTGCAGCATTTATGCGCTGTTTGTCGGGGACGTTCGCAAACAGTCTGGCGCTGCAGCGCTGCAGATGGTCTTTTTATTTCTGATGCAGTTTACGGCGTGGCTGACCATCGTGATCCGGACACAGCAAAGTAAATATCTGCTGTTTTATGCTTTTTTACAGATTCTGACGCTGGCGCTGCCGGTGTTGGCGTGGTTTATCTATCCGGGAATCAGCCGGATTGTTATGAATCATATGTGTATGCTTTTCAGTGCGGGGCTGATCGTGCTGACACGGCTCGATCTGACAAAGGCGATCAAACAGCTGATTATCGCGGGCGCATCCTTTGTCGTATTTCTGATTGTGCCGTGGATCTTGCGCAAATGCAGGTTTCTGGAAAAACTTTGCTGGATTTATGCCGGAATCGGAATTGCAGCCCTTGGAATCGTGCTGATTTTAGGACAGGTAACGCACGGCTCGAAGCTGTCCTGGTCGATAGGTGGAATTACCTTCCAGCCGTCGGAGTTTGTCAAACTGACGTTCGTATTTTTCCTGGCAGCGGTTCTTTCCGAAAAGACAGGAATCCGGCAGGTGGTCGCAGCTGGAATCGGAGCAACAGCGCATGTGCTGATTCTCGTACTGTCGAAGGATCTGGGCAGCGCGTTGATTCTTTTTATGGTGTATGTGTTTCTGATGACGATTTCTGCACATCAGCCACTGTATCTGGCTGGCGGGCTTGTCGCCGGGGCAGGCGCATCGTTGCTTGCGTACCGGATGTTTTCCCATGTACAGGTGCGCGTGCAGGCGTGGAGAGATCCATGGAGTGTGATTGATAAGCAGGGATATCAGATTGCACAGGCGCTGTTTGCGATGAGCCGCGGCGGACTGTTCGGACTGGGAATCGGAAAAGGCACGCCGCAGGATATTCCATATGTGGAGACGGATTTCATTTTTTCCGCAGTGATCGAAGAGCTGGGGCTGCTCTTTGGAATTGGAATTTTGCTGACAGCGGCAGTGCTGTTTGTCCTGATGATTCGTCTGGCGGGTGGTCTTGCAGACGGATTTTACAGAAATCTTGTAGTAGGATTTGCAATTTTATACCTGTTTCAGACGTTTCTGACTGTCGGCGGCGGAAGCAAATTTATCCCGCTGACCGGTGTGACGCTTCCTCTTGTCAGCTACGGTGGAAGCAGCGTGATGACGACGATCCTGATGTTTGGCGTCATAGAAGGCGTTTTTGTCTTGCGGTATGATGAGGAGCTTCGAATTGAAAAGCAAAGAAGAAAGAAAAAAAGACAAACAGAAGAAACAGAATAAATGGCAGATGAACCGCGAACTCTATCTGTGCAGCCTGCTGATGCTTGCAGTGTTTGCCGGGATGATCTGGTATCTGGCAGATTATGTGTCCTCCAATCAGGAAGCGCTGTTTAACAACAGCTACAATTCCCAGCAGCGCGTCCTCGCCCAGGAAAATACCCGCGGAACGATTTACGCTGGGACGGGAGAGGTGTTGGCACAGACTGTGATCGCAGAGGATGGAACATCGGTTCGGGAGTATCCCTATAAAAATATCTTTGCCCATGTGGTGGGTTACACGGATAAAGGAAAGACGGGGATCGAGGAGCTGGAAAATTATCAGTTGATTCATTCGGATATTTCTGACCGGGAAAAGCTGGATCATGAGCTGGCAGGAGAAAAAAATCCGGGAAACGATGTCTATACAACGCTGGACACCTCCCTGCAGCAGGCGGCGAGCGACGCGCTGGGGTTATACCGCGGTGCGATTGTTGTGACGGAGGTAAAAACGGGAAGAGTGCTCGCAATGGTCAGCAAGCCCGATTACGATCCGAACAAAATCGCAGAAAACTGGGAGACGCTCAGCACTGACAAGGACAAAGCAGCACTCGTAAACCGTGGGACGCAGGGACTGTATCCGCCTGGTTCGACCTTTAAAATCGTGACGGCGCTTGCCTATATCCGCCAAAATCCGGACAGCTGGCAAAATTATCATTATCAGTGTAACGGTGCATATATCAATGGAGATAATAAAATCAACTGCTATCACGGGAGCGTGCATGGCGATGTTAATCTGATGACCTCTTTTGCAAAATCATGCAATGCCTCTTTTGCCAACATCGGTATGTCGATGAATCGGGAAAAATTTGGCGAAACGATCGACGGTCTGCTGTTTAATCAGGAGCTTTCGTTCCCGCTTCCTTATAACCAGACGAAGGTAACGTTAGATCAGGACAGCACGGACGAGGACGTGATCCAGACATCGATCGGTCAGGGGAAGACGCAGATCACGCCGGTACAGTTAAACCTGATTACGGCGGCGATTGCAAACGGCGGCAAACTGATGCAGCCGATCGTTGTGGATCGGGTGCTGAATGCGGATGGGAAGATACTGGAGAAAAATGAGCCATCCGTTTATCGGGAGCTGATGTCGGAAAAAGAGGCGGAAGTGATGACTTCCCTGATGGAGGATGTTGTGCAGGAGGGAACCGGCAGAAAGCTAAAGGACCGTTCCTATACGGCTGCCGGAAAGACCGGAAGCGCTGAATTTTCCAGCGATAAGTCCGAATCCCATGCATGGTTTACCGGCTTTGCTCCGGCAGAGGACCCTGAGATTGCGGTGACAGTAATCGTGGAAAGCGCGGGTTCCGGAAGCGATTATGCAGTGCCCCTTGCCAGACAGGTGTTCGATGCATATTTTTCAGACTGACCGGACAATTTTGAATTTTCGGTAAATTCTTTTTGGAGAATAGGACTTGCCCTGTATCCGGA
>ENA-OUQP01002157-OUQP01002157.1-human-gut-metagenome-genome-assembly--contig:-NODE-2157-length-11336-cov-10.808705_pt1 | contig 11336 bp, 9 predicted proteins | sample MGYA00237951_ERZ548836 | MGnify/ENA primary metagenome ERZ548836 (study PRJEB26490, sample SAMN05194702) | human gut metagenome | biome: terrestrial biome; feature: human-associated habitat; material...
TGGGAGAAAGGAGAATAATCCATTAACCTCATAAGAGGATAACTGGATTATACGTAATGAGATGGTAAAAGTCGGGATTATAGGATGTGGAAAGATTGCACAGGTTCGTCATATTCCGGAATATCTGGATAATCCGAATGCAAAGCTGACTGGCCTTTATGATCTGAATCTGCAGCGGGCAAAAGAACTTGCTGAAAAATATGACTGTAAGTCTTATGAAAGCGTTGAGGAGATGCTGGCAGATCCGGAAATTGATGCAGTCAGTGTATGTGTGGCAAATCATGTGCATGCTGAAATTACGATTGCAGCATTAAAAGCCGGAAAACATGTACTTTGTGAAAAACCGATGGCAACAAAATTAAAAGACTGCCAGATGATGGTGGATACAGCAGAGCAGATGAGCAAAAAACTTATGATCGGTCAGAATCAGAGATTTGCAAAAGCCCATGCAGAAGCAAAAAAACTCATCGAGCGTGGAGATATCGGAAGCGTTCTTACTTTCAAAACAACATTCGGACATGGCGGTCCGGAAACATGGAGTGTAGATGCTGGTCCGCAAAACTGGTTCTTTGATAAGAAGAGAGCTGCAATGGGAGCAATGGCAGATCTTGGAGTACATAAGACAGACCTGATCCAGTACCTGCTTAATGATACAGTAGAGGAAACAACTGCAAAAGTTACGACTCTGGATAAGAAAGACAGTAATGGAAACCTGATTGGAGTAGATGACAATGCCATCTGTATTTACAAAATGAAGAGCGGAATCATCGGAACGATGACAGCCAGCTGGACGTATTATGGTGAGGAGGATAATTCCACGATCATCTATGGAACAGAAGGAATGCTCAAGATTTATCATGACCCGAAATATTGTATCGAACTGATCCGCAAAGATGGAGGAAAAGTGTTCTACGATATTGATCAGATTCAGACAAATGATAATCAGACAAAATCAGGAATCATTGATGCCTTTGTAGAATCTGTAGAAAATGATACAGAACCGGCTGTTCCGGGGAAAAGCGTACTCAGTGCAATGAAAGCAATTTTCGGAAGTCTGAAATCAAGCGAACTTGGAAGAACCGTTCGCGTAGATGAGGAGGAATTAGAGTGAAGATAGGGTTAGTCAGTGCAATACTGGAAGATTATGATTTCAAAAAAATGATCGATACGGTTTCAGAGATTGGCTATGAATGTGTGGAAGTTGCCTGCTGGCCGAAAGCCAAAGCAGAGCGCAGATATGCAGGAGTCAGCCACATCGACGTGGCAAATCTGGGAGACAAAGAAGCAGAAGAAATTCTTTCTTATTGCAAAGAGAAGAATGTGGAGATTTCTTCTCTGGCATTTTATCCGAATACCATGGATGGAAATCCGGAAAAAAGAGCTGCCAATATTGAACACTTATACAAAGTAATCGATGCAAGCAAAAAACTTGGAATTAACCTTGTTACAACCTTTATCGGAAGAGATCAGACAAAGACAGTAGAAGAAAATCTGGAACTGGTAAAAAAAATCTGGATTCCGATCGTGCGTTACGCAGAGGAAAAGAAAGTTCGTATTGCAATCGAAAACTGCCCGATGCTCTTTGACGGAGATCAGTGGCCAGGTGGACAGAACCTGATGACAACACCGGTAATCTGGAGAAAAGTCTTTGATATTCTTGACAGTGATTATATCGGAATCAATTATGATCCATCTCATTTTGTATGGCAGATGATTGATTACATCCAGCCGCTTTACGAGTTTAGAGATAAAATCTTCCATGTACATTACAAAGACATTAAACTTTTCAAAGAAAAACTGAAAGAGTGTGGAACAATGGCATATCCACTTCAGTACATGAAACCAAAGCTTCCGGGACTGGGAGATGTGGATTGGGGCAAATATGTGTCTGCATTAACAGACATTGGATTTGAAGGATATACCTGTATTGAAATTGAAGATAAATCTTTCGAAGGTTCCGAAGAAAGAGTTCTGGACAGCTTGAAACTTTCTCTGAGATATATGAGACAGTTTGTAATCTGAGAAGTTGCTCTGAATAATTGAATTATTAAATAAAATGCTGAAATAATGCGGGGGAAAACCGCTTATTAAAAACAAACATATTCCAAAAGGAGGAAATGAATTATGAAGAAAACAGTAGTTTGCATGCTGATCGCAGCTATGACAATGGGTAGTATGGTTACTCCAGTATTTGCGGACGGAGAAGGAGATGCTACACACATTTATGTACTGACAGCTCCGGAAGATCATGGCTGGACTGGTTCCGTAGCAACATTCGCAAAAGAAAAAATCGAAGAAGTAAATGACGCAGGAACTTACAGTGCAGAGCTGATCACATCTGCAGATGCAGCAGAACAGATTGTCAACATCGAAGATATCATCGCAGCTGGTGAAGACAACATCGCTGTTGTTATTCAGCCAATCGATGATACTGTTCAGTCTGCAATCCAGCAGCTGGTTGACGCTGAGATCCCATATGTAGCTTTTGACCGAATCATTGAAGGCGTAGCTGACAGTGCAGTATCCAACGTAAAAGGTGACAACGAAGGTATCGGTGCAGCATGTGCGGCTTACTATACAGAGCAGGGATTAAAACCTGGTGATGCAGTTTATGTATACGAAGGAGATACTTCTTCTGTAACAACTCTCCGTGATGAAGGATTCACAAAGTACCTTACCGGAGAACTGGAATACGATGGAAAAACAATTGCAGACGATGCAAAATGGTCTGAAGACGATCTGAAATCTATCACATATTCAGGTGCTATGAACTGGAGCCGTTCTGATACAAAGACAGCCTATGAATCTCTGCTCGGAGATGCATCCAACGCAGATATCAAATGGTTCTATGCAGAAGACGATGAACTTGCAATGGGTATCCTTGAAGCTCTTCAGGGCGGCGGAATCGACGATGCAACAAAAGAAAAATTCCTCGGAAATGCACCTTATCTGACAGGCTGTGGCGGACTGGATGAGCTTTATGCAGTACTTCGTGGTGAATCCTTCACAGATATCGCAGATCAGTTTGGTGGTATTGTATCTGTAACTTACAGTCCTGCAATGATCCAGACAGCAATCCAGGATATGGTTGATTATCTGGATGGAAAAGATGTAGAACAGGATCACGTAATTGCCTGCGAAATCGTAAATAAGGACAACGTAAAAGATTATCCTTCTTTCTAAATCGAGTAATTTTCGTGATATAATTCTTTTTAATAAGACAGAAATGGCGAAGGGAACTGTAAAGTTCCCTTCTGTCAGATAATTAAATGAATGCGTATCAGAGCAATGTATCAAAAAGCCCGGTAACTCGGGCGGGGAGGCGAGAATTATGAGTTTGCTGCAGATGAAGAACATCTGTAAGTCCTTCAGTGGGGTTCCGGTACTGAAAAATGTACAGCTTACAGTAGAAAAAGGAGAGGTGCATGCACTTCTTGGAGAAAATGGAGCGGGAAAATCAACACTTATGAATGTTTTGACAGGTGTATTTCCGCGTGATAAAGGCGAGATAGAATTTGATGGTAAGGAACTGAAAAATATTACAATAAAGCAGTCTGAAAACCTGGGAATAGCTTTTGTTCATCAGGAACTAAATCTGTTTAATGATCTGAAAGTATATGAAAATATTTTTCTTCAGAAAGAATATACGACTAAATTTGGATGTCTTGATAAGAAAAAAATGATTCAGGAGGCAGAGAGACTGTTCCAGGAACTGGGAGTGGATATTGATCCTACGCAGCAGGTTTCTAAACTGAAAACCAGTCAGAAACAGTTACTTGAAATATCAAAAGCACTGTTTTTTAAAGCAAAACTTCTGATTTTGGATGAGCCAACAACATCATTAAACAATGATGAGGTGGCACATCTGTTTGACATTGTCAATAATTTGAAGAAAAAGGGAACTTCCTTTATCTTTATTTCACATAAAATGCCGGAGATTTTCCGTCTGTCAGACCGATATACCGTATTCCAAAATGGAGAATTTATAGGTGCCGGAAATATAAAGGATACTACACCAGAAGATGTTACACGTATGATGGTTGGAGAGAAATATTCGGATCAGGATGTATATGAAAAAAGGTCGTTGGGTGATATAATCCTGGAACTGAAGGATTTCAGTGGAGAAGGTTTTCGCAATATCAATCTGGCAGTAAAAAAAGGCAGTATTGTTGGACTGACCGGCCTTCAGGGTGCCGGAAGCAGTGAACTGATGCAGTGTATGTTTGGTGTAACAAGAGCATACAGCGGCGAGATGCGGGCAATGGGCAAAGTTATGCGGGATCACTCTATTCATACAGCTATGAAAGATCAGATTGCGATGCTTGCTTCGAACAGAAAAGAAAATTCTGTGATTCCAGATATGAATATTCTGGAAAATATGTATCTGTCAGAACATACTCTTTCTGCATGGAAACCAGCTATTTCAAAAAAGAAAGAAATAGAGAGATATAAAAAATATAAAGAGATGCTGAATATAAAGGCAAATTCCTGCGAAGATTTAATTACATCATTAAGTGGTGGAAATCAGCAAAAAGTTTTTCTTGCACGTTGGCTGAATACAGATGCAGAAATTCTTCTTCTGGACAACCCGACACAGGGAATCGATGTAGGAGCAAAAGCAGAAATTTACAAACTGATCCTGGAACTTGCAAAACAGGGAAAAACAATTCTGATCAATACTTTAGAAATACCGGAGATCCAGAAAGTTGCCGATTACTGTGCAGTATTTTATAACGGTGAGATCATTAAAGTTCTGGAACATCAGGAAATTGATGAGATGACAGTCATGATGTATTCAACAAATGCGGCGCAGGCAGAGGAGGGAAAATAAGATGAGTAAAAAGAATACAGCAGTTCCTGGACGTATCGCAGGATTTTTGGGAGAAAATAGTTATATCATTGTTTTTGTGGCAATTTTTATCGTATATGCACTGACAACAAACGGACTGACCTGGAGCGGTATGATGAATGTATTTCGTCATTCTGCAGTAATTGGCATCATCGGATTGGGCATGGGACTGATCTGCATCACCGGTGAGATCGATCTTTCTGTTGGTTCCATGCTGGCTTTAGATGGTGGATTTTCTGTCATTATCTTTAACATGACAAACAGCATTATCCTCACATTTTTATTTGCAGTTCTGTTTGGCGCATTCTGCGGACTGATCAATGGCGTGATGGTAGGATGGATCCAGATGCCAGCATTTATCGTTACACTGGCAACGATGCTGATTTATCGTTCTTTTGCACAGTATTTCTGCCAGCATGTGGATAAAGCACTGATCGGGGGAGGAAGTTCTGTGTACAAGATGGCAAACAGCCAGTCCTCTTATCAGACACTTTATAATTTTGGTAATGGAAAAGTATCTACGATTCCGATCGTTGGTCTGATCCTTATTATCATGACACTTGTTTTTGTATATATCACAACAAGTACAAAATATGGCAAAAAAGTATATGCAGTAGGAAGTAACATGAAAGGTGCACAGATGGCGGGAATCAATACCGCGGTTGTGAAAATTTCTGTATTTGTGATCGCGGGTGCACTTGTTGGAATCGGTGCTTTTCTCTGGATTGCAATGAATGCTTCTGCTGACCCGGCAACGACAGGAAACAGTTATGAGATGTATGCTATCGCAGCAGCAGTCCTTGGTGGAATCAGTATGTCGGGTGGAAAAGGAAAATGTCTGGGAATTCTGTTTGGTGCAATGTCCTATACGATTATTGATAAAATTATTGTGTCCCTTAAAATGGACTCTCTTATTAACAACGCGATTAAAGGAATTATTCTGTTGATCGTCATCATGGTGCAGATTGTAGGTCCGCAGATCAAACAGAAATTCAAGAAGACAGAGTAGAAATACAGGAACATAAATATCTCTGTTAAACAGGCTCAAAATGCTTTATAATAGAAATGATTTTAACCTAAAACCTGAAAAAGAGAGAAAGTATGAAGAAGATAACTGTTTCGTTAATTGCTGAGAAAGCACAGGTATCACCGGCAACGGTATCAAGAGTTCTGAATCACAGAGAACTGGTGAAAGAGCCAACAATACGACGGGTAGAGGAAGCAATGCGTTCTCTGGGCTGTCAGATAGAAAATACAGTCACAGTTTCGAAGGAGACACAGCCGTTGATCGTTCTGAACATTCCGGGAATCGAGAATGTATTTTATCAGGAGATCATCCGGGGTGCGAGAGTATCTGCAAAGGCACATGGATGCCATCTGCTGATCCATGAATCACATCTGAATAAAGGGAATCTGCTGGATTTCTGCAATCTTCTGCGGAGAGTGGATGCAGCAGGCGTGATTCTTCTGAATCGTGTTTCGGAAGAGGGCCTGAATCAGATACGAGTGATCGCTCCGCTGGTACAGTGCTGTGAATATAATGACCATGCGGATTACCCATATGTCAGTATTGATGACGCCAGAGCTGCAGAACTTGCAACGGAATATCTTCTGTCAAATGGAGGAAGTAAGATCGCGCTGATCAACGGACCGGGAAACTTCAAATATGCAAGAAGACGTCAGGAAGGATTTATGAATGCACTTCGTAACGCGGAGGTCATGATCCCGAAGCAGTGGATCGTGCAGCTGCCGGAAGTAAGCTATGAGATGGCTTATGCAGCGGTGTGCAGACTTCTGAATTCTGACAGCAGACCGAATGCATTTTTTACCATATCCGATGTTTTTGCAGCGGCAGTGATCCGTGCGGCGAAGCGTTTTCACCTGCATGTACCGCGGGATATTCTGGTGGTTGGATTTGATAATATTGAGTTATCCTCTATGACCTCACCTTCGATCACAACTGTCAATCAGCCGAAATTTCAGATGGGATATACTGCCTGTGAGATGTTATTGGAACTGATGGAAGATCCTCATGGGGAAATGAAATCGCTTTTACTTGATACAGAACTGGTGATTAGGGAATCAACATAAGAATAGAACAGTTGGAGATATTCCGGCGAATTCTTTTGCAGCAGGTGTGCCGGCGAGGGTGATCTGTGAGATTACAGAAGAAGATTCTGTAAAAAATATGTTTGAGGAAATTTACTGACAGAATATGTGACTTTATAGAAAAACACCGGAGCAGGTTATGAAATCTGTTCCGGTGTTTTCCTGAATATGTGTGCATTCTTAAGATATCATATCTGATTGTCTGATGCAGTATCACATATTATAGAAACATTGCATATTTTCTATTTTTCGTTTCATTATAGAATTACATTCCATCTTTCAGCACATCATAGTCTCTCAATACTTTCTCGATCACCGTTCCCTTAATGAAGTGGAGCAGAGGTTTCTTAATGATGCCGGCTCCCGGAATATCAATTTCCAGTGGAGATTTACCATCCATCAGCTTCACACTGCTGCTTAAGAGTTCACGGATATCGTAAACGCTTCCCCATACTTCCGGTACGCCACGGTCAACGCCGAGGAGTCCGTAAACAGCTTCCATAGCGGTTCTGACAGAGTATTCTGTGGTGAATACTGTATCGCGAGGTGTGTCTGCGAACTGGCCGAGGAATGCGAAGTTTACACAGCCATCCGGGATTACGTCCGGGCGGTCACCTTTTGTTCTTGGCATGAAGAATGCGGTGATATAAGGCATCATGGTCGGTACGCACACTGCACTGTGTTCAGCAAGTTCATCAATCTGATCTTCCGGAACACCGAGATGATACAGCCACTCTGCGGTGATCTCTTTACCGGTACAGTCTTTCATAGGTTTCTTGATATAGTCGCCAGGTACATCTGTGAACAGACCATAAACCCATACGCAGACCTTATCTTTGTCCTGATCCTTGAACTGTCCCTGACGGTTGATGGTCCAGCTTAAGAGCCACTTGGAATCCTGACAGCTTACGATACCACCTGTAACAACTTTGCCGGTACGCGGATCACGTTTGCAGATGTCAGTAATATAAGGAATGATCTTGTCATCCAGAGTTGTGACGGTCGCGGATTCCCAGTTGGTCTTGTTGATATCGGAGCAGAATTTTTCCGGATGTCCGAAGGACGGATCCTGTGCTGCGATATTTTTCCAGAGTGACCAGCAGCCGCTTGTACGAACTTCCGCATCACCGTTTGGTGCATGGTTCTGATCACCGTAGATCGTGCCTTCTGTACAGCTTCCGTTGGTAACAAATACGAGGTCATTTTCAGTAAGGACAATGCCTTTTTCTACGCCGTTGACTTTGCATTCGATTGCAGAAGCAATCTTCTTGCCATCCTTGAAATCAAAGATAACGTTAGTAACTTCAGTATTAAACTGGAAGTCAACGCCAGCATCTTCCAGATATTTCTGCATAGGCAGGATCAGGGAATCATACTGGTTGTATTTTGTGAATTTAAGTGCACTGAAATCCGGAAGGCCTGCGATGTGATGAATGAAACGCTGGAAGTACAGCTTCATCTCCAGGGCACTGTGCCAGTTTTCGAATGCAAACATGGTTCTCCAGTACAGCCAGAAGGTGGAATTGAATACTTCATCATCGAAAACATCTTCGATGGTCTTATCGTAGAGGTCTTCATCTTTAGTCATAAAGAGCTTCATGATTTCCATACAGCCCTTCTGGCTGAGGTTGAATTTGCCGTCTGTATGAGCGTCTTCTCCGCGATTTACAGTTGCACGGCAAAGAGAATAGTTTGGGTCATGTTTGTTCAGCCAGTAGTATTCATCCAGTACGGAAACACCAGGTGTTTCAATAGAAGGAATGCTGCGGAACAGATCCCAGAGACACTCGAAATGGTTTTCCATTTCACGGCCGCCTCTCATGACATAGCCACGTGTTGGATCAAAGATACCATCGCAGGCACCACCGGTGATGTCCATAGCTTCCAGAATGTGGATATGGGAACCAGGCATCTGACCGTCACGAACGAGGAAGCAGGCAGCAGCGAGTGAAGCAAGTCCGCTGCCTACGATATAAGCGTTTTTGTCATCGACGCCTTCTGGCTTTTCCGGACGGGCGAATGCTTCGTAGTTACCGTTTGTATAATAAATACCTTTGCTGTTCTTTTCATATTTGCCGCGTTCTGTGTTGCGGTAATCAGATCTGGCAGATTCGGCTTTTTTGGCCTTTGTAGCTTTGATCTTTTTATTTTCCTGAGATGTTTTGGTAAGAATAGCTGCTGCGCCGGCTCCGGCTGCAAGTGCAACACCAAGTTTTAATCCTTTTTTAGACATGTAAAAAACCACCTTTCATTTGTTTGTGATGATGTGTAGCTTTCCTTTTCTGTCTCTTATAGTATTGCCATTTGCGTTTGAATTCAATTTACAAAAAATATGGAATGAGTAAAAACTTATCATTTGGCATGTTTTGTAAAGTTCTGAATGGAATTTGTGATATTTCCGTGGAGTGTAATGCACATATTTTTCCAGATGTCGGTATAGTCTGATTTCATTCCCTGTCGGATCCAGTCGAGCATGATGCCGACAAAACTGTATTTATAAAAATCTGCGATAAAACTTTTCTGTTCCTGCGTAAGGGAAGTGGATCTTGCCTGCTCTTCGACAACACTTATGATCAGGTCGTGGGTCAGCTGGAAGAGAAAATTCTCAATCTGTTCCCGACTGACTGCATTATAAGCATTTATAATGAACGGTTTGTTTTCGTAGACTGCTTCAAAAATCTGAAGAAGTCCTTCCTGCCAGGTATCATAGGTCTTTTTTCCCTGGAGAGCTTTACGTGATTCTTCGAGACATACCCATTCGACCAGATCGTAGATATCTTTGAAATGATAATAAAAAGCCATACGGCTGATGCCACAGTCGGTGGTCAGATCGTTGATCGTGATTTTGTTCAGCGGCTTTTTGAGAAGAAGTTTTTTCAGGGATTCTGCCAGAGCATGTTTGGTGATATTTGACATGGGATTCCTCCGTTTGTGTATTAGTTTTGAAGTGCATATTTCGGGATTTTGCCATATTTATGACAAAACACTTCACGGGATAGTGCCAGTGAGCAGTAACTGTTTATTATTATAATAGGATAACGGAATGTCTGCAAGGTTGACAGTTACTGGCACTGGTGAGAAAATTAGGATACAATTACTGTTTACTCAGTTGTTGTGAACGGTCAGATATAATGAACATCGGAGGCAGGATATATATGAGTGGATTAAAAATAAAACAGGAGTGGATGCAGAAAACAGTTGTTGTCTGGTTTGGCGCACTTTTATGTTGTCTGTTGTGGGGAAGTGCATTTCCCTGTATCAAAATCGGATATCGGCTGTTTGAAGTTGATGCAGTGGATACGGCATCGCAGATCCTTTTTGCCGGCTGCAGATTCACGCTGGCAGGAATTCTGGCAGCTGGGATTGGAAGTGTAATGGAGGGACGTTTTTTACGTCCGGAGAGAAAAGCAGCAAAAGAAATTATCTGGTTAAGTCTGCTTCAGACGATCATTCAGTATTTCTTTTTTTATATGGGACTTGCACATACCAGTGGAGTAAAAGCTTCTATTATAGAAGCGGTGAATGTATTTATTGCGATTCTGGTAGCCGGATTTTTGTTTCATCAGGAAAAGATTACATCAAGAAAAATCACCGGCTGTATTCTGGGATTTGCAGGAGTAGTATTGATTAATCTGAATGGAATGAACTTTCAGTTCGGTCTTGCAGGAGAGGGAGCCATTTTCTTTTCTACGATCGCTTATGCATTTTCTTCGGTGTTTGTAAAGAAATTTTCTCAGAAATTTAATCCGGTCATGCTCAGTGCTTATCAGTTTATTATCGGAGGAATCGTGCTTATGGCAGCAGGAGGCGTTATGGGCGGACATATTACAAAAGTGACACCAAGTGGAATCGGACTGCTGGTTTATCTGGCGCTGGTTTCAGCAGTGGCATATTCCCTCTGGGGCATTCTTCTGAAATATAATCCGGTTTCAAGAGTTACAGTATTTGGATTTATGAATCCGGTATTTGGCGTGCTTCTTTCGGCACTTCTGCTGGGCGAAACAGATCAGGCATCCGGAATATTGGGATTGCTTTCACTTCTGCTTGTAAGTGTTGGAATTTATGTAGTAAATAGTGGAAAGTGATCCTAGATGACCGACCATGAAATACAGCGAAAAAAACGTAAAAATTATGGAAAAAACTGTTGACATATGAATGCCCTTATAGTAAAATAACCCAATGTGACATAGTGCGATGACTCCTGAGCCAAAGCCCCGGCAAAGGTGTTTTTATCAGCGGTTTCGGACATTTCCGCAGTATAGATTTGCACTGTTCACCAGGAATTTTATACATGATATTACGGATGACCGTAATTACACAAATTATCGTTGATAAATAACAGGAGGTAAAACCATGCAGACTTATATGGCTAATCCAG
>ENA-OUQP01002169-OUQP01002169.1-human-gut-metagenome-genome-assembly--contig:-NODE-2169-length-11309-cov-3.775102_pt1 | contig 11309 bp, 10 predicted proteins | sample MGYA00237951_ERZ548836 | MGnify/ENA primary metagenome ERZ548836 (study PRJEB26490, sample SAMN05194702) | human gut metagenome | biome: terrestrial biome; feature: human-associated habitat; material...
AGTATACTTCCATCTGGTAGACAGCATCGGAAAGAAAGTACGCGTAGCCTCCGAAATAGCCAACAGCATCGGGCTGAAAAACGTCACCTTCCGTCATGCCCGCGCAGAAGAGGAAAAAGGGAAGTTCGACTTTGTGGTGAGCCGTGCCGTGATGCCGCTGACAGACCTACTGAAGATTATCCGCAAGAACATCTCCTCCAAACTGCAGAATGCATTGCCCAACGGACTGATTTGCCTCAAGGGGGGCGAATTGGGAAATGAAACCATGCCCGTCAAGAACAAGACCACGCTGTGGGACCTGAAGGAGTTCTTTGAAGAGGAGTTCTTCGAGACAAAGAAAGTAGTATATGTAGGGGGATAAATCTAAATACATAATATGAAAATAAAGAGATTCGAATTTAATATGTTCCCGGAGAACTGTTATGTGCTTTGGGACGAAACCAATGAAGCGGTCGTCATTGACCCGGGCTGTTTTTATGAGGAAGAAAAGCAGACCTTGAAAAACTTCATCATCAAGAATGGGCTGAATGTGAAACATCTGCTGAATACCCATCTGCATCTGGACCATATCTTCGGCAATCCTTTCATGCTGAAAGAGTTCGGTCTGAAGGCCGAAGCCAACCAGGCCGATGAGTTCTGGATTGACGAAGCGCCGAAACAAAGCCGCATGTTCGGCTTCCAACTGCAGGAAGCCCCCGTGCCCCTGGGCACTTATCTGCACGATGGAGACATCATCACCTTCGGCAATACGGAACTGGAAGCCATCCATGTGCCGGGACACTCGCCGGGCAGCCTGGTGTACTATTGCGCGGCAGACCACTGCATGTTCTCGGGGGATGTGCTGTTTCAAGGCAGCATCGGCCGTGCCGACCTTGCCGGCGGCAACTTCGACGAACTGATAGAGCATATTTGCAGCCGTCTGTTCATCCTGCCCAACGACACGATTGTCTATCCCGGACACGGAGCACCGACTACCATAGGAATAGAAAAAGCGGAGAATCCGTTCTTCCGGTAAATATACAGCAAACTTTTAAATCATTACAGCCATGAAAAACGACCTATTGGCCTACCGCCACATCGGCATCAGCGAAAAAGACGAGGAGAAGATGCTCCAAAAAATAGGAGTGAAAAGCCTGGACGAGCTGATTGATAAAACCATTCCTGCCAACATCCGCCTGAAAGAACCGCTGGCTCTGCCCAAGACAATGACGGAGTACGAATTCGGACAGCACATTGCAGGACTGGCTGCCAAAAACAAACTTTACACAACCTATATCGGTATGGGATGGTACAATACCATCACTCCTGCCGTTATCCAACGGAATGTATTCGAGAACCCCGTTTGGTACACTTCCTATACCCCCTATCAGACCGAAGTCTCACAAGGACGCCTGGAAGCCCTAATGAACTTCCAGACTGCCGTATGTGACCTCACCGGCATGCCCCTTGCCAACTGCTCCCTGCTGGACGAAGCGACTGCCGCAGCCGAAGCCGTGACGATGATGTACGCCCTGCGTCCGCGCGACATGCAGAAATCGGGTGCCAACGTGGTATTTGTAGACGAAGCCGTCTTCCCGCAGACACTGGCGGTAATGACTACCCGCGCCATTCCGCAAGGTATCGAGCTGCGTATAGGAAAATACCATGAAATGGAATTCACGCCGGACATCTTCGCCTGCGTACTGCAATATCCCAACGCCGCCGGCAACGTGGAAGATTATCGCGCCTTCGTGGAAAAAGCCCATGCAGCCAACTGCAAAGTGGCCGTTGCCGCCGACATTCTGAGTCTCGCCCTGCTCACCCCTCCGGGAGAATGGGGGGCTGACATCGTCTTCGGAACCACACAACGGCTCGGTACACCGATGTTCTACGGTGGGACGTCGGCAGCCTACTTTGCCACCCGTGACGAGTACAAGCGCAATATGCCGGGACGCATCATCGGCTGGTCGAAAGACAAATACGGCAAGCTGTGCTACCGCATGGCGCTGCAAACCCGCGAGCAACATATCAAGCGTGAAAAGGCGACTTCCAACATCTGTACCGCGCAGGCACTACTGGCTACAATGGCAGGATTCTATGCCGTATATCATGGTCCGGAAGGCATCCGCACCATTGCAGAACGCATCCACAGCATTGCCGTATTCCTGGAAGAAAGTATCAACAGACTGGGGTACAAGCAGGTCAATGCACAATATTTCGACACGCTCCGCTTTGCACTGCCCGACACCATTTCGGCACAGCAGATACGTACCATCGCCTTGAGCAAGGAAGTGAACCTGCGTTATTTCAAGAATGGGGACGTAGGTATGAGCATCGATGAGACTACGGACATCACTGCCGTCAACGTACTGCTCTCCATCTTTGCCATTGCCGCCGGAAGGGATTGGGAAAAGACAAGCGACGTACCCATGGCAAGCAGCATCAGCGCGGAGATGAAACGCCAAAGCACCTATCTGACACATGAAGTATTCAACAAATACCATACGGAAACGGAGATGATGCGCTACATCAAGCGTCTCGACCGCAAGGACATCTCACTGGCACACTCCATGATTTCCCTCGGCTCGTGCACCATGAAGCTGAACGCTGCCGCAGAGATGCTGCCGCTCAGCCGTCCGGAATTCATGAACATGCATCCCCTGGTGCCCGAGGACCAGGCCGAAGGTTACCGCGAACTGATAAGCAACCTCAGTGAAGAGCTGAAGATAATTACCGGCTTTGCCGGTGTCAGCCTGCAACCCAACTCCGGTGCGGCAGGCGAATATGCAGGACTCCGCGTCATCCGCGCCTATCTGGAAAGTATAGGACAAGGGCACCGCAATAAAATACTGATACCTGCATCCGCACACGGCACCAACCCGGCATCTGCCATCCAGGCAGGCTTTACCACCGTGACCTGCGCCTGCGACGCACAAGGCAATGTGGATATGGCCGACCTGCGCGCCAAAGCGGAAGAAAACAAGGCGGACCTCGCCGCCCTAATGATCACCTACCCTTCCACACACGGTATCTTTGAAACGGAAATTGTGGAAATCTGCCACATTATACACGCCTGCGGTGCGCAGGTATATATGGACGGCGCCAATATGAATGCCCAAGTAGGCTTGACGAATCCCGGCTTTATCGGTGCGGATGTCTGCCATTTGAATCTGCACAAAACGTTCGCCTCTCCTCACGGTGGCGGCGGACCGGGCGTAGGTCCCATCTGCGTGGCAGAGCATCTGGTTCCGTTCCTTCCGGGACACAAATTGTTCGGCAATGCCGCCAACCAGGTGTCCGGAGCTCCTTTCGGCAGTGCAGGTATCCTCCCCATTACTTACGGCTATATCCGCATGATGGGAACAGAAGGGCTGACACGGGCCACAAAGATAGCCATCCTCAGCGCCAACTACCTGGCAGCCTGCCTCAAGGATACATACGGCATCGTTTACCGCGGTGCTACCGGCTTCGTAGGACACGAAATGATATTGGAATGCCGTAAGGTGCACGAAGAGACGGGCATCAGCGAAAACGACATCGCCAAGCGCCTGATGGATTATGGATATCATGCCCCTACCCTCTCCTTCCCGGTACACGGCACACTGATGATTGAACCGACGGAGAGCGAAAGCCTTGCCGAACTCGACAACTTTGTCCACGTGATGCTGACCATCTGGGACGAGATTCAAGAGGTGAAGAACGGCGAAGTCGACAAGACGGACAACGTGCTGGTGAATGCCCCGCATCCCGAATACGAAGTGGTAGCCGACACATGGGAGCACAGCTATACCCGCCAAAAGGCAGCCTACCCGATAGAAAGCGTGCGCGAAAACAAGTTCTGGGTGAACGTGGCACGCGTAGACAACACGTTGGGAGACCGTAAACTGTTGCCCACATGCTATGGATGCTTCGACTGATGAAAAGAAAGCGTAACGGACTATTTTATAGTAAAAAAGAAGAAACCATCAATTCCATCTCCCATGGCATCGGCATTGCCATGGGAGTAATTGTAAGTACACTATTCCTGATAAAATGCTACCAGGCGCAGAATCTTTGGGCAGCATGCGGCGTATGGCTCTATCTGTTCGGCATGGGCGGTTCATATCTTGCCTCCACACTCTACCACTCCCTGAAACATCATAATCCGTGGAAACGGCGCTTGCGGCATTGGGACCATGCGGCCATCTATTGGCACATTGCAGGCAGTTACTCCCCCATCACGCTCATTGCATTGAGAGAGGACGGCGGTTGGGGATGGGAACTTTTCGGCTTCGTCTGGCTATACGCCATCATCGGCACTGTTGTCAGCTTCCGCAAGATGGAGGAGCACAGTTACGTGGAAACAGTGTGTTACATCCTGATGGGGCTGTCCGTACTGGTAGTATTCAAGCAGCTTTTCGCCCTCTCCCCCACAGCCTGCTACTGGATTATTGCCGAGGGGGTATGCTACATCACGGGAGCCGCCTTCTACTCCTTGCGCAAGGCACGGTACATGCATTCGGTTTTCCATTTCTTTGTATTGGGCGGTTCAGCCTGCCACATGGTGGCTGTATGGGACATACTGGTGAAGATGCTGTAAGCAAACGGCAAGCGCACAACCGCTAAAAGAAGTTAATAAGTATCTCTCCCCCTTGCTTTTCTCCATAACTTACCCTACGTTTGCAGTGTTGTACATCAGTGCAACACTAATAAAATTATGATAACGATAGAGAATACGAGCTACGGTTACAAGTCCAATCCACTTATTTTCAACAACATATCTTTGGAAATAGGAAACGGCATATATGGACTTCTGGGAGAAAACGGCGTAGGCAAAACGACGCTGATGCATCTCATCTGCGGACTACTCTTCCCCAAAAACGGAAAGTGCAGCATAGACGGAAGAAACACGGCGGAGAGACAGCCCGAAGGGTTGGCCCGTTACTTCTTCCTGCCCGAAGAGATGCAGATGCCAACCGAGAGTATCGTCAGCTTCGCTGCACGCCATTCCGTATTCTATCCACATTTCAATCAGGAAGAATTCGAGCTGAACCTGGAAGAGCTGAAAATCAACCGGAAACAAAAACTCTCTTCCGTCTCCTACGGACAACAGAAGAAGGCAATGCTGGCATACGCCTTTGCCCTGCATACTCCATACATCCTGCTCGACGAACCGACAAACGGGCTAGACATCACCTCCCGCCAAGCCTTGAAACGTATCATCAGCCGCAGCATGGACGATGAAAGCACGCTGCTCATCTCCACCCATCAGGCGCACGACTTCGAGAATCTGCTGGACCATCTCGTCATCCTTGGCAAAGGCGAAATATTACTGAACCGTTCGCTGGACGAAATCAGTAACCGGCTTCTCTTTGCCCGTACGGACATTCTGCCGGCAGAAAGCATCTACAGCGAACAAGACTTGGCAGGCCATTTCTCCATTCTCCCCAACGAGGACGGAGAAGAGAACACACCGGACATCGAGCTGCTGTATAAAGCGGTGTTGCAACAACCGGAAAAGATACAGAGCATGTTTCAATGAAAATCCATCATACAAACAGAACTATGAACGCAACTTTTAATCTGAAACGCTTCCTGCTACTGGAACAATATAAAAGGAATGAGACCGGCAGGCACCTGCTTTGGTCGGCAGCCGTCGTATCGTTCATCTGCATCCTATGCATCCTCTACGACATAAACCGCGGTGGAAGTTATTACGGCAAACATACCTCTGCCACCGAATTCTCCCGCTACATACTATGGTTTATCCTCATGGCCCCCTGCCTGCTGGAAACAAAATTCAGCAAACGCAGCTCCACTCTCGATATACTGCTGCCGACATCGGCATTCGAGAAGTTCCTGCATATCTGGATAAAATACCTGCTGCTGCTTCCCCTATTCTGCAGTCTGCTGATAGCCTGCCTCAAAGGTCTGCTGTCCTTAAGCGGCAGCGAGTTCCTGCAGTATTTTGCAACGCACATCACGATGTACCGGATACACAACACCCAGATACTGACCTATGTAATCCTGCATGCTTCCGCCTTCATCGGCTACTTCGCCTTCAGTCGGCAAGTCCTGCTGAAAAGTTTCACCATCTTTGTAGGCTCCATTGCCGTCTGCATAGGAATTGTAACTTTTGTGGCCTCCCTCATGCCCGAAGCCAGAGCGGACGGATACTGGATAGACAACATTGCCACATGGCCCAACACCAACTATCCGTTGTCGGCCGGTGCACAAGCCATCGTGACTTTCTGCAATTATGCGGCTCCCATCAGTGTGCTGCTCGGTTCATGGGTATCGAGCTACTTCCTGCTCAAAGAAAAACAACTGTAGCCTATGGACTTCAAGACCAACAAACCGATATACCAGCAGATTGTAGATTTCTGTTTCAGCAAGATTCTCACCCGCGAATGGCGGGCAGAAGAGCGGGTGGTATCCGTGAGGGAGCTCTCCACACAACTGGCAGTGAACTCGCGTACCGTGTTGAAGGCCTATGAATACCTCCAGGCAGAGGGCATCATCTACCCGGAACGGGGAATGGGGTTCTACCTCTCCAAAGATGCGGTGAAGAAAGTGATGCGAATACAGAAGAAAGAGTTTTTTGAAAACCAGCTTGCCAACATGTTCCGCAGCATGGAGCTGCTCGGCATCAGTATAGAAGAAATAACAGAACGATATAACAAACTTAAAAAAGACGGTTCATGAAGAGATACGCAAAGACTGCATTATGGATTACCTTCGGACTCCTCTTCGGACTTACGATTGTCAAAGTTTCGACACTGATGTACGAGATTTATTCCTTCATGCATTCCTGACTTTCATCGGACAGACGAGGAAAGTATAAACAACTGACATACAAGCTTCAGCATCTTCCCTCAACGGGAAGAGTGACTTTTACATCCCTATCCAACAGCAACAGACTAATACAAATAATTATGAAAAACCAACTTTTTTTACTATTGCTTGCCCTCTCCGTACTCCGTACGCAGGCACAGAGCCTCTCCATCAAAGGACGCGTCACGGACGCCTCGCAAGAAGCAGTTATAGCCGCCAATGTGTCATTATGGACCATAGACTCTACTTTGGTGACCGGAGTAACCTCGGATGCACAAGGCAAGTTCGCCCTCCATAAAATCAAGGCAGGCGATTACCGCCTTTCCATCTCCTTCATCGGCCTCCAAAGTGAAAACATACTGCTGAAACTGAATAAAAGCCTCGACCTGGGCGATGTACAGTTGCAGGAAGATGCCGTGAGCCTCGGTGAAGTGACGGTATCCGCCAGCAATGTGCTGCAACGGGTAGACCGGCAAATCATCCTGCCTTCCGAAAGCCAGCTGAAACGCTCGTTCGGTGCCTACGACCTGCTGAACAATCTCGGCATTGCCCGTCTGCAAGTGGACAATCTGAGCAACAGCATGAGCGTCAGCGGTGGCGGGTCCGTACAAACCCGTATCAACGGCATTAAAGTGACAGACAAGGAGATAGCGGCTGTCAGAGCCAAAGACGTACTGCGTGTGGAGTTCATCGAAGACCCCGGCAAGCAGTACGGAGACGATGAGCTGGGCGCCGTGGTCAACATTATCCTGCGCCGCCGCGAAACGGGCGGTGTCGTGAACTTCCAGCTCTCCGATTCGCCCCACACCCTATGGGGAGAGAATTTCCTGAGCGCGAAGTTCAATTACAAGAACTCCGAATGGGGCATCGACTACTTCAACAAGAACGGCAAGTATCACAGCCGCCTCGAATCCCACGAAACCTTCTATCTGGGCGACCGTACCATCGACCGCATCAAGGAAGGCATCGAAGACGAGTCTCCCTCCCTGAGCTTCATCAACAACCTGAATCTGACGTACAATCTGACGAAAGCGGACAAATATGTATTCAATGCCATCTTCCGTAACAACCTCAGCAATGCCCCCTACCAGAATGAACTGAACAAGATGTGGGCAGTGGGCAGCACGGAGTCCATCTATTCATACGTCAACAACCACACATCCAGCTACTCTCCGGCACTCGACCTTTACTTCCAGCATACCCTGCCCCATCAGCAGAGCATCCAGGTGAATGTAACGGGAACGCTCATCCATACCAAGAACAACCGGAAATACAAGGAGTACAAAGACGAGAACGCACCGCTGGCGGACATCCAGACATTGGTGGACGGTGACAAGCGCTCCGTCATTGGCGAAGCCATCTATGAAAAGAACTTCAAGGAGGTGAAGCTGAGCGGCGGTGCCCGCCACTATCAGATGCGGACAGAGAATGAGTATAAAGGTTCCAACCCTACCACTTCGAAGATGGACCAGTCGCAGACATCCGCTTTCTTCGAGGTGCAGGGCAAGGTAAAGGACTTCAGCTATGCGGGCAGTGTAGGAATGACACGTGCCTGGTTCAAGGAAAGTGAGGAAGACCATGCTTACTATACCTTCACGCCCACCGTGCGGTTGAGCTATAATCTGAAGAAGGCGGGATTCCTGCGCTACCGGTTCAACATCAGTCCTGCCATACCGTCACTCGGTTCGCTGACGGATGTGGAGCAGGCGATGGATACGATACAGATAGTCCGCGGCAACCCGTTGCTGAAAACGTATCAACAGTTCACGAACTCCTTGTCTTACAGCTATTCGAAGAAGCAGTTCAATGCCAATCTGAGCGTGCGCCACCAGTATTATGACAATCCCATCATGGAAAGCATCTTCGTGGAGGACGGCAAACTGATACTGAAGGATGAAAACCAGCGGTCGTTCCAAAGCCTGAATACGGAACTGATGGCCGGCATAAATGGCGCTACACTGTTCGGACTGAAAGATTTCCTGACGCTTTATGCTTCGGGAGGATATACGCGCAGTTGGTCGGAAGGCCTGAACTATAGCCATATGTACGATGAATTCTATTACAGCGTGATGGCGCAAGTGCAATATAAAGGCCTCTCGCTGCTCGGGCAGTTCCGGAAAGTGCAGAACAATTTCTTCGGCGAAACCATTAAAAAGAACGAAAACCAGACGGCATTCATGGCAATGTACACCCGGCAGAACCTTCAGGCGGGAATCGGTATTATGTTTCCCTTCACCAATAATTATAAAGTGGGAAAAGAAAGAATCAGCAAAGTGGCTCCTTTCCGTTCCGAGACATTCGTCAGGGAGACGGGACAGATGGTCGTGCTGCGCGTGGGTTATACATTCGAGTTCGGACGCAAGCACAAGGCAGGCAACAAGGGGCTGAACAACAGTGATACGGACAGCGGCATCATCAATATGCAGCGATAACCCATTTCCTCTGTGAAGAGGAAGCCCAACGGAGAGTGGCGGAATTATACGTTATTTTGCTTCATGTATGATTAATTACCTGACCGTCACCTCTCCTGCGGGTATCTCTGTTTAGCGGATGATGGTCACCGTACCTTCCTTCACCTTTTTCTCCTTCACCGGAGCATCGGCGGGAGCATATCCCAGGGCTGCGCAGCCATATACCTTATGGCTCTCGGGTACACCCAGCTTTGTCAAGAAAGCGCGGACATCGGGGTCGTCGCAGGTCTGCCCCAACTGGTTAATCCAGCAGGAACCGATGCCGAGGGACTTGGCTGCAAGGAAAATGTTCTCCAAGGCGCAAGCGCAATCCATAGCAGCCCACCATTGGGTAGGCTCGTTGGAGACAATGACCAGCGTGGGGGCATGATAGTAGCAGCAATAAGTCTGGCTATGTCCACGTTCCCGTGTATGAGGGTCGTCACTCTTGGCAAAGGCGCCTTTGATTTTATCATTCAACTCTTTCAGTACTTCCTTATTCTGAATGGCAGTGAAGTGCCACGTCTCCAAATGCATACCGTTGGGGGCATAAGTAGCCGCCTCAAGGATAAGATTCAAATCTTCTGCGGAAACCTGCTGTTCCATATAGGCACGGACGCTACGGCGTGCCTTGATAGTTTGTAATGTCTCGTTCATTTGTTTAATTGAGAATTGATAGTTGATTATTGATAATGCAAATCGGTGCGTATTCAGTAGGGCTGTTTCATCGTTTCACCAGTCCAATCTTCACATTCAGCTTGAAGTACCAGACGCCGTTCTCGCGCTCCAAGAAGCCGTATTTATCTTTCTCTACGGCACCTTTCTCCAAACGCGTGTTCTGATAAAGGAAGTCTGCAAAGACCTGCGGACGGGATTTGTGGTAGCAGAGTATCTGCCCGTTGCCGTCCGTCAGGAAGATGCCTTCGACGGCAGAGTCCGTACCGTTATAAATTTTGGCAGGGCGCATGCCGAGGGCAAGCGCCAGCAAGAACTGCTTCATCTTGAACTCGTAGAAGCGGTGCTTGTTTATCAACTCGTCCTTTATCTTCAGCGGATTCATCTCCTTGATGCGCTCCGTCAATTCGCTGATGCGGGTGATGCCGTCCAAGTGCATCAAGCGCACCATCTCGGCAAGCATGCGGGGGAAGTGGAGGTCTATCATCAGCAGGTTGCAGCGGAACACGCGGTCGGCAACGTCGGCATACTTCAGCACGCCGCCCAGTCGCTCAATCATCATCATGCGTTCTGCTACTTCCGTAGAAGATTCCGGCAGGGCATTCACCTTGTTCACCGTGGGCACGGCAAACTTGACACCGCTTTGCTCCAGCTTCAGATTCGCCGTGCGCCCTCCGTCCAGCAACGGATTCATCGGGGTAAGGCGACAACGGACATTGAAGCCCGTTAGAGGTGCTTCGGGATGCCAGAAGGCAACGGAGAAGTCGGTACGGTCCTCCGTCTTTGCTTCCAGGTCGAAGATGTTGACAGCATCCAAAAAGGCTTCCAAACCTTCGGATACTTCCACTTCCTCGCCCGAAACGTTCTTCAACAGATGCAGAACCAACTCTGCCGCATCACCAAAGTCTTCGCGGGGGAAACGCAGTTCCTCCTTCTCGCCCGGAACAAACGAACCGTCCTTCCCGGTAGTTCCGCTGACAATGCGCACTTCCTGCGCTTCGATATAGTAACGGCGCGTACCGTCATGCTCTTCCCTCTGTATCAAGGCAACGGGCCAGCGCAGGGTTTCGTCTTTTTCAGCTTTCGGTGTGCCCAATGACACGGCTCCATCCGCCAGCAGGCGAAAGAAGGTGTAGAGCTCGCCCAGTTCTCTTTTTGTTGCACTAAATGCCATAAATTTTCTTTTGTTTAAAGGAGGGAGTCAGCCTTTCATAAGAAGTGGTACCGTTTCCGCAAAGAAAACAGTCTGTTCCTCATAGGAAAACAACTTGTTCCGTTAAAGGAAACGAACAACTTCCCTATTAAAAGGGGCTCTTATCCCATTTGTTGTATTATTCAAACCTTAATGTTTCTACTTTCTCCAACCGTGCCCGCAACTTCGGCATCATGGAC
>ENA-OUQP01002177-OUQP01002177.1-human-gut-metagenome-genome-assembly--contig:-NODE-2177-length-11289-cov-6.014510_pt1 | contig 11289 bp, 7 predicted proteins | sample MGYA00237951_ERZ548836 | MGnify/ENA primary metagenome ERZ548836 (study PRJEB26490, sample SAMN05194702) | human gut metagenome | biome: terrestrial biome; feature: human-associated habitat; material...
CGACATTATCGAGCATTTTGGCAACGCAGATGCCGTGCCGCAGCCGCCGAAGCGGCGCTTAAGCCGTAAGGCGGGAATTATGCGGTGCTGCCCTAAACCAATCTTACCCCCATACAAAAACGGTGCAGCAAAGCCGCAGCCTGCTGCACCGTTTTGGGGCACTGCTGAAAACAAACTTATTCTCAGCGCTTGATATCGTAATTCATGTCCATCAGGTTGCGGATGGTGAAAACATCATCGGTGATGTTGGCATCGCCATGGATTGTGTGCTTGATGGCGGAGCTTGCCACCGCAAAGTTGACCATATCCATCGGCTTGTAGTTGTGCAGCATGGCGTAAATCAGGCCGCTGGCAAATGCATCGCCGCCGCCTACACGGTCCAGAATATTAAAGGTAAACAGCTTGCTTTCAAAGGTATGGTCCTCATACCACATAAAGGCTTTCAGGCTGTTCTCGGAGCCGGAGTGGGCATAACGCACATGGCGGGCAATGCACTTGATGTTGGGGTAACGCTCCACAAAGCGCTGGAAGATCTCATCCTGCTGTTCATAGCTGGGCTGTAGGGGCACGCCGTCTTTCCAGTCGCCTTGGGCGTGGTCGGCATCGTCTTTCCACAGGTGGTAAGGCTCAATGCCAAACAGAACATCCACATAGGGCAGGCACTTGGTGCAGTAGTCACGGGCTTCTTCCCAAGTCCACAGGGTGGAGCGGAAGTTGCCGTCAAAGCTGACGGTCAGGCCCTTTTCCTTGGCTTTTTTCAGGCAGGCCATCACAAAATCGGCGCAGTTCTGGCCCAAAGCCGGGGTAATGCCGGAAAGATGCAGCCAGTCAAAGCCGTCCAGCAGGGCGTCCAGATCCACTTTAGAAAGGTCATACTCAGTAAAAGCGGAGTGCTTGCGGTCGTAAGTGACCTTGCTGGGGCGGATGCCGTAACCGGTTTCCAGGTAATAGGTGCCCAGACGGTGGGTCGGGGTTTCCTCCGGGGTGGAAAGGATCATCGGGGTGCAGTGCACATCATTGGAGCGCAGCCAGCGCACCGCACTTTTGCCCAAAGAGTTGTTGGGCACCACGCTGAAAAACGTGCTGTCCACACCCAGGTTGGCAAGAGCCAGGGCAATGTTGGCCTCGCTGCCTCCATAGCTGGCTTCAAAGTTGGAAGCCATACGGATCTTTTCATAGTTCGGCGGGGTCAGACGCAGCATGACCTCACCAATCGTAATAAATTTAGCCGGGCTGTCGTTATGCAGGAGCAGGGGGTTAAAATGTTCCATAACATCTACCTCTCTTTTCTGGGCCCACGGGCAAAACCAGGTCATGGCCCGCCGCAGGGTTTGTTATGTCATATTTATTGTACCGTATTTTCGTCCCGGTTTCAACGATTTTTACACAAACTGCGCTCATATTTTGCGTTCCTTTTCACTGTTGCACAAAAAGGGCGGTACCGGGCGGCAAAAAACATCGCACACCCATGATTTTTTGCCGCCCGGTTCGAATTGCATTTTAATGTCTTTTATTGTATAATAGTAGAAATTGTGCCCTGGCGGCGGCTGCCGCGCGGGGTGTTGATACAAGTGCCGCACAAAACAGCGTTCTGACGTTTTATGCGGGCCATAAATCTGGAGGGAGCCAAACATGGCCGAAACAATGCAGGTCTCCGCGCAGCGCGCCTGGACCCACCTGAAAAAATACCAACCGCTGATCCATGAACTTGTCAGCCGCGATCTGAAAGTCAAATACCGCCGCAGCTTTCTGGGTTACATCTGGAGCATTTTGAACCCGCTGCTGATGATGCTGCTGCAAAGCATCATCTTTTCGTACATGTTCCGCAACGATATCCCAAACTTCCCGCTTTACCTGATCTGCGGCAACACCTTGTTTACCTTTTTCAATGAGACCACCAGCATGGGCCTGACTTCTGTTATCCAGAACGCCCCGCTGATCAAAAAGGTGTACATTCCCAAGTTCATCTTCCCCGTCAGCCAGGCGGTTTCCCGCTTTGTCACCATGCTGTTCAGCTTTGGTGCGGTTCTGCTGGTCATGATCTTTACCCGTGCCACCTTCTATTGGACCATCTTTTTGAGCTGGCTGCCGCTGGTGCTGCTCTTCTTTTTCAGCTGCGGGCTGGGGCTGCTGCTTTCCGCGCTGGCGGTGTATTTCCGTGATATGATGCACCTGTACAGTATCCTTACCATGGGTTGGATGTACGCCACCCCGCTGTTCTACCCCATCACCGCCCTGCCGGAAACCCTGCAGAAACTGATGAAGCTGAACCCGCTGTACCACTACATCAACCTGTTCCGCAACCTGATGATGTACGGCAACATTCCCGGCCCCAACACCTGGATTGCCTGCATTTTTTGCGCCGTTGCCTCTATGGCTATTGGCCTGTTGGTGTTCCGCAAGCTGCAAAAGAACTTTATCCTGTATATCTGACGTGAGGTAACGTATGGACGAGATTATTAAAGTCAATGACGTTTCCATGCGCTTTAACCTTGCGCAGGAAAAAACTGAGACCCTGAAAGAATACACCGTAAAACTGCTGACCCACAAGCTGTTTTTTAACGAATTTTACGCACTGAAACATGTTTCTTTCAGCATGAAGCGCGGCGAATCCCTGGCGCTGATCGGGCGCAACGGCAGCGGCAAAAGCACCATGCTGAAAGTGATTTCCGGCGTGATGTACCCCTCCGGCGGCAGCGTTGCCGTCAACGGCGAAATTGCCCCCATGATCGAGCTGGGCGCCGGTTTTGACATGGATCTGACCGCGCGGGAAAACATTTTTCTGAACGGCGCGGTGCTTGGCCACGACCGGGACTATATGATGGAGCATTTTGACCGCATCATTGAATTTTCGGAGCTGAAAGATTTTGTGGATGTTCCGGTCAAAAACTTTTCCAGCGGCATGATCGCTCGTTTGGGCTTTTCCATTGCCACTGAAGTACAGGCCGACATTCTGGTTTGTGACGAAGTGCTGGCCGTTGGCGACTTTATGTTCCAGCAGAAATGCCACCGCCGCATGGAAGAGATGCTTTCCAACGGCACCACGCTGCTGTTCGTCAGCCATGATATCAACCAGGTGCAGCAGCTGTGCCAGCGCTCCATCTGGCTGGATCACGGTGTTCTGCGCGGGGATGGGCCATCGCGTGTAGTCTGCGCGGACTATGTGCGCGCTATGGAGGCCGGTGAAACCTGATGGAAAAGCTGCTGACGGTTTCGGTTGCCGCCTATAACGGCGCTGCCACGCTGCAAAAAGCGCTTGAATCCTGCCTGGTGGCGGATGAAAGCCTGCAGGCGCTGCTGGATGTGATCATTATTGATGATGGCTCCACCGATGGCACCGCCGCGCTGGCGCAGGCCTTTGTGCAGGCACACCCCGGCAGTTTCCGGCTGGTGAGCAAGGTGAACGGCGGGTACGGCTCCACGCTGAATACCGCGGTAGAGCTGGCCTCCGGGCGGTATTTTCGCACGCTGGACTGCGATGACTGGTTTGACACCAATGCTTTGCAGACCCTTTTGCGCCGCCTGCAAAACTGCACGGCGGATGCGGTATACACCAACTACCGCACCGTGCAGGAAAACGGCAGCGGAAAGGCCTTTGATGTCTGCTGCAAATTTGATACAAACCGTGTGTATGCTGTGGGTGAAGTGCAGCAGGCCACACCTGATTTGTGCATGGAGATGCACGCGTTGACCCTCTGCACCAAAACTCTGCGCGCCGCATGGCGCCCCATGCCGGAGCATTGCAACTACACGGATATGGGCTATACGTTTGTTGGCATGGCTGCGGCGCAGACCATCTGCTTTGTGCCGGTGGTTCTGTACCAGTACCGCCTGGGGCGGGATGGCCAGAGCGTGAGCATGGCCAGCTACCGCGCCCACACGCAGGATTACATCCGCGTAGCGCGCATTCTGTTGGATGTTGCCGAACCGCTGGCCGCACAGCCTGCCCCCGCCGGGCGGGACCTGCTGGTGCAGCGGGCGCGGGATGTGGCGCAGTACCTGATTGAGCTGTACCTGCGCTTTCCCCCCGACCGTGAAACCGGCCTGGCCCTGCGCCGGTATGACGAGATGCTGTGCCAGACTTACCCACACATCGCTGCCATGATGACCAACAAAAACACCCGTCTGCTGCGAGCCGGGCGTTACCTGCCCTACCGCACATTGAGCGCATGGGCGCGCGGAAAACAATCCAACGGCGGCATTTTATAATGCTGTGCCGGATACTTGAATACTTTGCCGGATATGATAAGGCAAAAAGTGAAAGGAGAATACCGTATGCTGCTGCAAAAGCTGCTTTGGCCCCGCGTGGGCATATGCACCGAGGACCGACTGTATTACCGTATGAAAGCCCCCAGCTTCCGCGATGAGGGGGATATCCTGCGCATTGAGCAGGGCGAACGCGTCTGCTTTGATACCTACTTTAACAGCGTCAGCGCAGACAAATGGCGCCGCTACACCGCCGCGCAGAATTTTTCGCTGCGGCTGAAACTGAGCGGCAAGCTGCGCGTTGTGCTGTGCAGCCGCCATTTCATCAACAGCCAGAGCGTGCGCGCCGTGCTGGCCGAAAAAGTAGTGCAGGCGGATTCCGTGCAGGAATTCTGCTTCGATTTTCCCAAGGGCGCTGACGGCATGCTGTTTTTTGAGCTGCAGGCCCTGAGCGGCAATGCCGCCTATTGCGGCGGCGCTTATGAGTGCGATGCCGCTGAAAAGGATGTGCAGCCCGTCAAAATCGGCGTGGATATCTGCACCTTCCGCCGGGAGCCGTTCGTTATGGGCAACATTGCCCGCATGCGCAGCGATATTTTGGAAAACGCCGCCAGCCCGCTGCACAACCACCTGGAAGTGTTTGTTTCCGATAACGGCCAGACGCTGGATTACGATAAGCTGAACAGCGATACCGTGCATGTTGTGCCCAACGCCAATGTGGGCGGTGCCGGCGGCTTTACCCGCGGCATGATCGAGATCCTGAAAGCCAACGAAAATGGCGCAGGCGTTACCCATGTACTGGTCATGGATGATGACATTGTGCTGGATACCGATGTGCTGCTGCGCACCTACACTCTGCTGAGCCTGCGCAAGCCGGAATATGCGGATGTATTTGTCGGCGGTGCCATGCTGCGGCTGGACCGCCCTAACATTCAGGTAGAAAACGGCGCCGCCTGGAATCAGGGCCAGTTGATCAGCCACAAAGCCAACTTTGATCTGACCAAGGTTGACCTGTGCGTTGCCAATGAGCTGGAAGAACGCCATGAGTATAACGCCTGGTGGTACTGCTGCATCCCCATTGCCGTTGTGCGGCCGGACAACCTGCCCATGCCCATCTTTATCCGCGGCGATGACATTGAATACGGCCTACGCAACTGCAAACGCCTGGTCACCCTGAACGGCATCTGCGTATGGCATGAGCCGTTTGAGAGCAAGTATTCTTCCTCGATGTACTACTACATCCTGCGCAACCAGTGCATTGACAACAGCATGCACTGCCCCGGCTATGATGCCAACGCCCTGAAAGCCGACCTGCGCAGCCAGGTGATGGGCGAAGTGAACCGCTACCGCTATAAGAATGCTGACCTGCTGATCCGCGGCGTGCGCGACTTTTTGAAAGGCATTGACTGGCTGGAACAGACCGATGCCGAAGCCCTGCACAAAGAGATTATGGCATATGGCTACAAGGCCCAGCCGGTGGACCAGCTGGATGTTCCGTTTGATTATTCCCGCTACCTGTACGCCACCAAAGAGGAAGAAAAAAGCAAGGGCAAGCTGAAAAAACTCAAGGTCAAGCTGACCCGCAACGGCTGGCTGGTTCCCCCCACCCGCGAAAACACCGTTGTGAGCATGATGCACATGACCGCCTACAATGCTTACCGCGTGCAAAAGGTGCTGAACTATGATTCCAACTCCCAGAAAGGCTTTGTGACCGAGCGCAGCAAGGAAGAATACAGCCGCTGCGTGCGCGAGATGAAAGCCTGCATGAAGGAGATTGACGCCCAGTTTGATGCTGCCGCCCAGAGCTACCGCGAGCGCTGCGGCGAAGTGCGCAGTCTGGACTTCTGGAAAAAGTATCTGAACCTGGACAAGTAATTTTACCGGGCCTATCCCCGGTTTTCCCTGGAAAGGAATCTTACACTTATGGCCAAAAAAAAGGCAAATTCGTTTGTTCTTACCATTGCGGGCATTACTGCTGCCACCGTGATCGGCGTGGTCGGGGTCAATCTGACCCCTGCCCCGCATGTGATTTTCAGCCTGGCCCCCAGCGCAGAACCACAGGCTACCGCTGAGCCGGAGCCCATCGGCTGCGTGCTGGCCGGTACCGGGCAGGTTGTGGATTTTGCGGATCCCGGCGCAGAGGAATATGTTTCCCTGCTGGATACCGACAGCCAGAGCCTGACCGAGCGCTATGCCCTGCCCGCTTTGGAGCGGATGACCCAGTCCGACACCGAAAGCCTGATTGCCCCTTTGCAGGTCATCCAGCGCATTCAGACCCTCGGTATTGACCCTGCCACCTTTGATACCCCGGAGGCCAACTGGAAAAACCTGTACAACTCTGTCATGACCCGGCTGGCCCCCCTGGCCACCGCCGAAACCGCCCAGGCTGTGAATTTTACCGGTTCCAGCCTGGCAGAACTGAATGACTTTCTGGCAGCCAACCCCGGCAGCACGGTGGAGGTCATCTCCCCTGCTCTGGTGATGGATGCCACCCTGGTGGTACCCACTGGTACGATCCTGCACGGCAACGGCGCAGTGCTGACCCCCGGCAATGAAACGCTGGACAAAGCCATTGTTCTGGACCAGGCGGAAAATACCGCCGTAACCGGCTTTGTCATCAACGGCGGGTGCAATTACGGTGTGTATGTCAAGAATTCCAGCAGTTTCTATCTGGCTGACCTTGACATCAGCAATGTTTCCCTCAAGGGCCTTTGCGTTATGGGGGAGAACACCGGCTTTGCACTGGTCAATAACAGCATCCATGAAAACCAGAATGGTGCCATCTTCCTGAACGGCGAGATCAGCAATGGCGTGATCGAGGGCAACCGCATTGAAAATAACTCTGGTGCCCGCAACCTGACCGCCGGGCTGGTGCTCTGCTCCATGCCCATTGAGGACATTGAGACCGCCTACAATCCGTTCCCGGATGAAATGCTGTACGATATTTTACAGTCTCCCCATCAGCTGGTTGTGCGCGGCAACACGGTTGCGCAGAACCATTCCTCCGGCATTTATTCGGAAAGCGGCTACCTGAACTATTATGTAGAGAACACGATCTACAAGAACGAAAAAGAGGGCATGTGCCTGGATTACGGCTCCTTCGGCAACTACATTACCGGATGTGAGATCCGCCAGAACGGCGGCCGCAACCGCATGAGTGATGAGGATCTGGAAGCTGACTTTATTCTGGATCAGGGCCGCATGGCGGATGGTTCCTCCCCCGCCAAGCTGCCCGGCATCTCGCTGGATAACACCGCCTACAACACCATTTACGGCAACATTGTGCGGGACAATTACGGTTCCGGCATCAAGGCTGTGCGCTCGGCGTTCAGCAACACCATTCTGTGCAACCAGATCATTGACAACAACCGGGGTGCCAGCGATACCTTCCACTTCTTTGGTATTGAGCTCAGCACTGACCTGAACGCGGACGAAGCCGTGCAGGGCCTGGATTTTACCCCCTGCTATGAGAACATCATTGCCCGCAACACCATTTCCGGCGGGCATTACGCCGGGGTGTTTATGGGCGAAGATGCGTTCATGAATGATATTTTTGACAATACCTTTATGGACTGCACTGACTGGGCTATGGAATCCCTGAGTGAAAAATACAACTCTACCCTGAACAATATGGCAAACATGCCCACCCGCGGGATCGAACTTTCTAACGGTCAGGGCTGATGCCGCGAGGCTGCTACATGAAACAAACACTGCAAAACCGTTTCCCGCGCCGGTGGCTGCTGCTGGCTTTTGTGCTGAACTTTGCCATTGCCGCGGCTGCACTGCTGCCCTACATGATACGGGACGGCGGCCTGCTGTTGGTTGCGGCGGATTTTGACGCAGAACAGCTCTCCTACAACATGCTGTGCAACAACGCCATCAAAAGCGGCGAGGTGCTGTGGAACTGGCGCATTGATATTGGTTCGGACTTTGTATCCTCGTTCAGCTTTTACACCCTTGGCAGCCCGTTTTTCTGGCTGAGCTTTCTCTTCCCCGCCAGCGCGTTTCCCTATCTGGTCGGCTGGATCTATATGCTCAAATATGCTGTTGCCGGGCTGACCTCGTTTGCCTACTTCCGCCGCAGCGCCAGTGAGAAAAGTGCCCTTCTTGGCAGTGTGTTGTATGCATTTTCCGGTTTTTCCTGCATCAACGTGGTGTTCTATCACTTCCATGATGTGATCGCCCTGTTCCCGCTTTTGATGCTGGGGCTGGACAAACGCATGCAGGAGGGCAAAAAAGCTCCGTTCCTGTTTGCCGTTGCCATCAACGCGCTGGTCAACTATTACTTCTTTATCGGGGAAGTTTTCTTCCTGGTGTTTTACTATATTACGCGGTATCTTTTTGGCGGCGAGGACGCACGCCCCGGGGCGGATCTGCGCAAAAATGCCCGCAAAATTCCGGCCTGCATCCTGGAAGGCTGTCTGGGCGTCGGCATGGCGGGGGTACTGTTCATCCCCTCCATTGCGGCGGTGCTCAATAATCCCCGCGTATCGGATCACATCAGCTTGAGCCAACTGACCTTTGACTGGCCCAATTACCTGCAAATGCTGCGGGCGCTCTTCTTCCCGGCGGAGAATATGTTCAATTTTTCCGCTGTGGTGCATGATAACTGGTATTCCATCGCGGCGTACCTGCCCTTGGTAGGCGTCTGCCTGGTTCTGGCTTATCTGCTGCGCTGGAAGTGGGACTGGCTGCATGTGCTGCTGGTGGGGCTGTTCCTTGTAGCAGCCAACCCGGTCAGCAACAGTCTGTTCGTCATGTTCACCAGCGAGCCGTACCGCCGCTGGTATTACATGCTGGTGTTCCTGCTGGTGCTGGCCACCATCAAGGTGCTGGACCATCTGCAGGACTACCCTTGGCGTGCAGGCTGCGGTATTTCGGCTGCGGTCATCGCCGCCATCACGCTGTATCTGTACGTCAAGCGCGATACCATGGTGTACCGCAAATACTGGCTGGTTGTGTTGACATTGATTGCCATCGGCGGCGTGGTTCTGCTGTTTGCTGCCCTGGGCGGGGTGCGGCGGCTGCGCCTGCGCCGCCCCATGGCTGCCCTGACGACCTGCACTGCTCTGGTTGCTGCACTGACCACCGGTTTTACCGTGGGCACCTATCAGCGTGCCTACACCCAGACGATCGGCCTGACCACCACAGAAATTTATGGTGACGTTATCCACAGCGGCGACGGTCTGACGGATGCCCTGCCTTACCGCTATTATTTCTGGGAGCCGTATTCCAACCGCGGCATGGCGGCTTACCTGCCGGACCGTACCAGCTTTTTGAGCACGCTTTCCCCCTCCATCTTTACACTGTATGATGCCCTGGGAGACGAGCGCCACGCCATTACCCCCGCCGGGCCGGAGGGCACCAACGAGCTGCTTTCCGTTGGGTATTATATCCGCAACAACTCCGACTGGCCGGATGAAATCTACACCAGTTTTTCCAACGGTCACGAGCAGATCAACGTCTATCAGGATTCCCACGCCCTGCCCATCGGCTTCTGCTATGATACCTACATGACCCGCAGTGAGTTTGACGAGATTGACCCCGCCGAGCGCGCCCATGCCATGTTAAAGACCCTTGTGGTGACAGACGAGGACGAAGCCACGGTTTCCACCATACTGCGCCACTATGATGCCGCGCTGGATGGTGAGATCAGCCAGGAAACCAAGTATGCCGACATGGACAAGCGCCGCGAAGCCTGCACCGATGTGTTTGATTATGGCACAGACTATTTTTATTCCGAAATCACATCCGGCAGCGAGCAGTACGCGTTTTTCAGTGTTCCCTATGACAAAGCGTGGAGCGCCACGGTCAACGGCAAATCTGCAGAGATCCTGAACATCAACGGCCTGATGGCCGTCAAGGTGGATGCCGGTAAAAACTGTATTCGTTTCCACTACTCCCCCACCCCGCTCTGGTGCGGGATCGGGGTCAGCGCCATCAGCATTCTGCTGACGGCAATTTACCTGCTGGCCGGGCGGCGCAGCAGAAAAAGCAAAAAAGAGGTGCTGTAAACCATGAAGGCTACCCGCGAAAATCCGATCCTGTACATCGTGATCCCCTGCTATAACGAGCAGGAGGTTCTGCCCATTACCAGCAAGCTGTTTTTGAAAAAGATCACCGACCTGGTTGCCGCCGGTAAAATCAGCGATGACAGCCGCGTGCTGTTTGTCAACGATGGCTCCAAGGACAAAACCTGGTCCATCATCTGCGACCTGGCCAAGAGCGACAAGCACTACATCGGCATCAGCCAGAGCCGCAACCGCGGTCACCAGAACGCAGTGCTGGCCGGTTTGATGGAAGCCAAGGACAAGTGCGATATCACCATCTCCATTGACTGCGACGGTCAGGACGACATCAACGCCATGGACGCCATGGTGGATGCCTATGTGAACGATGGTTGCGAGGTGGTGTACGGTGTGCGCTCCAAGCGCGATACGGATACCTTCTTCAAGCGCTTTACGGCAGAAAGCTTCTACAAGCTGCTGAACGCCATGGGGGCCGAGGTCGTTTACAACCACGCGGACTACCGCCTGATGAGCGCCCGCGTGCTGCATGAGTTTGCCAATTTCAAGGAGGTCAACCTGTTCCTGCGCGGCATGGTGCCGCTGGTGGGCTTTAAATCCACCAGCGTTGCTTACGAGCGCCACGAGCGCATTGCGGGTGAAAGCCACTATCCCCTGTCCAAAATGCTGTCCCTTGCGTTTGACGGCATCACCAGCCTTTCCGTCAAGCCCATCCGGTTCATTACCGGGTTTGGCGTTATTGTGGCGCTCATCAGCTTTATCGGCGTGATCTGGGCCATTGTGGAAGCGCTGCTGGGTGCCACCGTATCCGGCTGGGCCAGCATGACCAGCATCATCTGCTTTGTTTCCGGCGTACAGCTGATCTGCCTGGGCGTGATCGGCGAATACATCGGCAAAATCTACATGGAAACCAAGCGCCGTCCCCGCTACATCATCAGTGACCGCACGTGGGATGAGGATGAGAAGTAACCGGCTGGGCAGAGTTACGCCTGTTTGCTTTACCTAAGGCAATACCGCATAATTCTAAGTGCCGATACGGCGAGCGAGGTGCGGCAGA
>ENA-OUQP01002180-OUQP01002180.1-human-gut-metagenome-genome-assembly--contig:-NODE-2180-length-11273-cov-17.079158_pt1 | contig 11273 bp, 13 predicted proteins | sample MGYA00237951_ERZ548836 | MGnify/ENA primary metagenome ERZ548836 (study PRJEB26490, sample SAMN05194702) | human gut metagenome | biome: terrestrial biome; feature: human-associated habitat...
TGCAGATTGTACTTTCCTGCGTTTTAAGCAGTAATCTGAAAAAGGAAACGCTGGTAGAAAGAATAAGGTATCAGGGATAGCAAGTAATATGTAATGAACTAGGTCTTAACGAAGAGGAGAAATAGATAACTTCCAATTTATGTATGGTAAGGATTCAATTGATGACGAGAAAGTAAGCAGGCAGAAACAATTTGACCGGTTCTGTTATTACTTAGGTGGGGTAAAACAGTTTCTGGACAAAAAGGCTGCATAGGCAGCTGGCATCCTGTAGATAATATGCTACGGGATGTATACATATATTACGGGACTTCATTCATAAGAGTGGAGTCTTTTTGTTTTATTCTTTCATCTTGGAAATAGTTTTGGTTGAACAGAGGTTGGAATGATGATAAGATTTTGTTGGGACAATAGTGAACACATGTGTTCACATTTTATAACTAAGAAGTAATGGATTGGAGAGGTGCTTATGGCAGATAAAATTGGAACTGATGAATATGGGGAAATACTTATATATCAGACTGATGATGGGCAGACAAATATAGAAGTTAAAATAGAAGATGATACAGTGTGGCTGACGCAACAGCAGCTTACTGAATTATATCAATGCAGTAAATCAAATATAAGTGAACATATAAAGCATATATTCGAAGAAGGGGAGCTGGATAAGGATTCAGTTGTTCGGAAATTCCGAACAACTGCAGATGATGGAAAAGCAGCAGAAATGTTACATATACACAAGAGTTTCTACTTCCATGCAGGTAGAAGGCTACAGCCTTGATGCACAGAAGGACAAGCTTAGAAAATATGCAGATTATCAGGAAATGTCTATCGTCGGTGAATATTCTGATGAGGGTAAATCTGGCAAAAGTGTAGAGGGCAGACCACAGTTTAAGCAGATGCTTGCGGATATAGAAAGTGACAAAGACAATGTTGATTATGTGCTGGTATTTAAGCTGTCACGATTTGGAAGAAATGCAGCAGATGTTTTATCATCATTGCAGAAAATGCAGGATTATGGGGTTAAGAAGTAAAAATAATGTAGTAAATAAAAGGCTTTTCAGAGAGCTATCGTTATTGAGTACGATTGGCTGCTGGAAAGCCTTTCTTTTTATGCTTGAAAATGGCTTTGTGGGAATTGGTCCATAATGCAGGGTTGACACTAGGGGATAGATAACAAGAGAAAATGAACCCTGGGGTTCATCTTATAACGATAGTAGAAATAAGAAAAACAGCGACCGGAGAGATGGAGTGTCCGGCCGCTGATTGTAAATTAACGATAATTCTTGTTGTAGAGTTCTTTAGCGTATGCCTGCATTTTCTTTACGTATGTAAAAGAATGGTAATAATATCTAAATAGAGAAGATACATTTTTAGTAAAAACCGCTTTTGCAATAAAAATGAAATAGTTTTATAATAAAATTAACAGTGGGGAGCGTAATGATGCGGGAAAGTAATATGTATGCTGATCGTTAAAAAATGAATCTCAGGAGGAACCGTTACATGCATGAGTATGAAATTTTTATTGAAGAAATAAATCCATGTGGAGGAGAAAAATACAGTAAAAAACTTTGGTCGAGGCAGAAGCAGCTAGTCCGGAAGCTTATGTAAAGGAAAATGGGAGATTTCCAGTTCCGGAATCCACACATAATGAAAGTGGAGACATTGTAATAGTAACGGGAGATAATCAAGGCTCTTTTGTACGTTATACTTTTACGGAATAAAAGTGTTGGTCAGTAAGGAGAGAAGTTTATGAAATATGAAATTGGGGACTTTGTCAGTAAACCAGTTACAGGTATTTGTAAAATAGAGGATATTTTATATTTGAATCCGCAGGACGAAAGAAATAATAAATTGTATTATCTGATGAAACCAATTGAAGATGAAAAAGAAAAAATATATGTTCCGGTTTCAAACGCAGATTCAAGGCTGAGACTGTGTATGACAAAGAAAATGGCATGGAGTTTGATTAAACGAATTCCAGAGATTCCAACAGCATGGATCAATAATGAAAAAATGAGAGAGCAGAATTATAAAGAAGCAGTAAAAGCAAATGATCCAGAAGCCTTAGTTTCTATTATAAAAATGATTTATCAGAGGAAACAGAAAAGACTTGCTCAGGGAAAAAAATGTACCGCAACGGATGCAAGATATTTTCAGACAGCAGAGAATTTATTATATATGGAATTGGGAGTGGCACTTGGAAAACCAAAGCAGGAAATATGTAAAACAATTATCGAGTATATTAACCAGAGCAAACTGTGAAATTGAAAGAAAATATATAGGAAGATCAATAGCTTGATTCAGATAACTGGTTTTAAAATATATGAAACAAAGGAAAAACAGGATTAAATAAATGAAAGGGCATAAATCTTCTGTTGGATTTATGCCCTTTTGAGATTTGAAATTAAGAAATATAGTGGACTCGTTTGAAATCAAAACGATCTTGTTGAGAGTGTAGCGAATCTGGATAACCACATGGTACAATTGCAAAGGCAACTAAATCTTGAGAAATTTGCAGTACATTGTGGACTGCTTCCATATGTTCTTTTAGTGGTGCGATTCCAAGCCACACAGCGCCAAGCCCAAGCGAATCTGCTTCCAATAAAAGATTTTCAACAGAGGCACTCATATCTATCTGAGCATATTCTGGCATTTTGCAAGCTGTTCTGTAACAAGCGACAAAAGCGAGAGGAGCAGATGCGGTACATCTGGCATAAGGACTTGTTTTGGATAATTTTTTCAGTATGGAAGGATTAGTGACGACGTAATATTCCCATGGCTGCTGATTTCCGGCAGATGGAGCTGCCATAGCTGCCCGGAGCAGCTGTTCTACTTTTTCCTGCTCTATTTGTCTGTCCAGATAATTTCGGATACTTGTTCTGTGAAAAATTTCGTTCATTTTCTTACCTCCAATTTGTGTGCGAAAATTGTTTTTAGTAATTTATGTGACATGCAATAACTATAAATGCAGGCAACGATTTCTGTAATCCAGACTGCATACCAGCCATGTGAAATGCCAGAGATTTTTATGAAAATCAAGAGGCAGGGAACTAATAAAATAAGTTGCCTTATAACAGCACTGACCATATTAATGATGCCGTTTCCGAGTCCGGAAGCAAAATATCCGCACAGGATTGTAATTGCAGCCATAACAAAGGAAACGGAGATGATTCGCAGTGCCGGAATACCGAGAGTCAGCATTTCCTGGCTTGCAGAAAATAATTGCAATAATTGTCCGGGAAAACACCAGAATATGACGGTTCCGCATAAGGCAATAATTGCTCTGGTAGGAAGTAAAACTTTCCATGTCTGCGGTACTCGATGATATTTTCTATTGCCGTAATTATATCCGACAATAGGAATGGCAGCCTGTCCAAGACCATTGATAGGCATCATCAGGAAATTTTGCAATTTATAGTAGACACCGAAAAAAGCAACTGCTGTTGCAGAAACAGGCAGGAGAATACTGTTTACTGCAAATGTCATAATACTTCCAATGACCTGCATGATAATTGTAGGAAGCCCCACCCGGTAAATATCGGCAACATCTCGCCACCTGAAATGATAGTTTTTCAGATGGGCATGGATGAGCGGATTTCGGAAACGGTTAAACAATAAAGCAGCGATGGCTTCCACCATTTGTCTGATGACAGTTGCGATTGCTGTACCACGGATTCCCATTGCAGGGCAGCCAAACAGACCGAAAATCATAATGGGATCAAGAATAATATTCAAAATAGCACCTATGATCAGAGAAATCATAGATAAAACAATATCTCCAACAGCCTGTAGCAGTCTTTGCCCATAAGTTTGCAAAAAGATTCCACAGCAATACACGAGATTGATGGAAAGATATTGTTTACAGAGAGTTTGCAATTCTGGATTTGCAGCCATTTTAAAGGCAATCGTATCGGACAGAAAAATGCCAGAAAAATTTATTTGACTTTTGGAAAAACTGGAAATATAATTATAGAAGACGAGTAGCAGGTAAGCGTAAATCCAGTTTAGTAGCTACTCGTTTTTCGTTTTGTTAAAATAATATATTTGCTATGAAAAAGTGTGTAGCTTGTCAGCGTAAGTCCAGCTTATAAGACAAGGTGCGCACTTTTTTTGCGTCAAAAAGAGAGGAGTTTAAACAGAATGGCAGAAAGCAACAAGATGAAGGAAATGCCGGTGAATAAGCTGATGATCCAAATGGGAATCCCAATGATCTTATCCATGGCATTACAGGCAGTCTATAATATTGTAGACAGTGCATTTGTAGGAAATATGAAAGTAGGCAGTGAAGCAGCACTAAATGCTTTGACGCTGGTATTTCCGGTGCAGATGCTCATGGTAGCAGTAGGAATCGGAACCGGTGTAGGAACCAATGCACTTCTGGCAAGGACACTTGGACAGGGGAACACTAAAAAAGCTGCGAAAGTAGCTGGTAACAGTCTGTTTCTTGGCGTGATCATTTATGTGCTTTGTTTATTATTTGGTTTCTTTGGAGTGAGAGCATACATTTCATCTCAGACAGTAGATGCAGAAGTACTTGAAATGGGAGTCGGTTATCTGAGGATATGCTGTGTGAGTTCTTTTGGAATTATCTTTTTTTCGTTATTTGAGAAATTACTTCAGGCGACAGGACGCTCTCTTTATTCAACAATCGGACAGGTAGTCGGAGCTGTGGTAAATATTATCTTTGATCCGATCATGATCTATGGTATTGGACCTTGTCCCGAAATGGGAGTAAAAGGTGCAGCTTACGCAACTGTAATTGGTCAGGTGGCATCTGCAGTGTTATTGTTCATCTTTCACATGAAATTGAACAAGGAGTTTGAGCATGGTGTGAAATACATGAAACCGAATAAAGACATCATAAAAGAAATTTATACGATTGGACTTCCGGCTATTATTGCACAGGCATTGATGTCCATTATGGTTTATGTGATGAACCTAATCCTGAAATTTAATCCGTCTGCACAGACAGCGTATGGTTTATTCTATAAAGTACAGCAGTTTGTTCTGTTCCTTGCGTTTGGACTTCGAGATGCAATCACCCCGATCATTGCATTTGCCTATGGAATGCGAAATAAAAAGAGAATCCAGGATGGAGTTAAATATGGACTTATTTATACGATCGCATTAATGATTTTGGGTATTGCAATTACAGAGATTTTTCCAGGGGCATTTGCAACATTATTTAATGCCGGACAGTCGAGAACAGATTTTATCAGTGCGATGAGAGTAATTTCTATCAGTTTTCTGTTTGCTGGAATCAATGTTGCCTATCAGGGAATTTATCAGGCATTGGATGGTGGCGTGGAATCGCTGGTTATTTCACTTCTGCGACAGCTTGTAATTATCTTACCACTGGCTGGATTTTTTTCTGTATTTGTCAGAAATGCTCAGATGGGAGTTACACTGATCTGGTGGGCATTTCCAATTACAGAAGCAATCTCATGTCTGGTGGGATATGCATTTTTAAAGAAAATCAGAAAAAATAAAGTGAATGTTCTGAAGTAAGGAGGAAGAAGTGATGGCAAAAAGAATCATTACAATCAGCAGAGAGTTTGGAAGTGGCGGGCGCCTTATCGGGGAAGAAGTAGCAAGGAAACTTGGAATTGCCTGCTATGATAAAAATATTATCAGCCAGATTGCAGAAAAGTCCGGTTTAGCACCAGAATATATTCAGGAAAGTGCAGAATTGTCTCCGAAAAAAGGCTTATTTTCATATGCACTTGCAGGGCGTGATATTACAGGAAAATCAGTAGAAGATATGGTGTATGAGGCACAGAGAAAGGTTATTTTAGAATTGGCTGATAAGGAACCCTGTGTGATCATTGGAAGAAATGCAGATTATATTCTGAAAGACCGGGATGATATATTGAATATATTTATTCATGGAGATATGCCAGAAAAAATACAGCGTATCACTCGTTTATACAAGGTAGAAGAGCAGGAAGCTGTCAAAATGATGACAGATACAGACAAAAGGCGTATGACAAATTACAACTTTTATACAGAACAGAAATGGGGAAAAGCGAGTAATTATACACTATGTCTGAACAGCTCTCAGCTTGGATATGACCGATGTGAAGCAATAATTATAGAGTGTGCAAAATAAAAATTTGCTTACATTTTTGAAAAAATATGCAGGACAGGGACATGCAGTGGAAGTACTCTTGGTTTAGGAAAAGTTCTCGGACATAATCTGGATCTGGAGGCACACAAAACGAAAATACGTTCGACTAATTGTTGCATATTTTCTTTCACTGTGTTATACATATGTGTATGAAAGAAAATCTAATACATTATAGAAGTATTAAAGAGGTTTCCCAAGAAGTAAGGAGAAAAATCAAATGAATATTACAGTATATCTTGGTGCAAATGAAGGTAACAATCCATCGTTAAAAAGGGCAGTCAAAGAACTGGGAACTTGGATCGGACAAAGTGGCAACGCACTTATTTACGGAGGTTCTAAAAGTGGGTTGATGGGAGTATTAGCTGATAGTGTATTGAATGCAGGCGGTAATGTTACAGGTGTTGAGCCACAATTTTTTATCGAAAATGAATTTCAGCACGAAGAAATTACAAAACTGATCGTAACTAAGGATATGTCGGAACGAAAAAACAAAATGATTGAACTTGGAAATGCATTTATTGCACTTCCTGGAGGAACAGGTACTTTAGAAGAAATAACGGAGATTATGTCAAAGGTATCACTGAATCAGTTAAATGCACCGTGTATTGTATATAATCTTGATGGTTACTATGATAGCTTAAAAGCAATGCTTAAACATATGATTGAAATGGGATTATCATCAGAAGAAAGACAAAAAGGAATATATTTTACAGAAAGCTTGGAGCAAATAACAGACATTTTATGCTCTTTGAAAGAGGATTAGCAGAAACCAGATTCAAATGTTGGGATAGAAATAAAAGCAACAGCAACGGATTCTTTAAGTCCCTTCCGATCTAAATCATAGAAAGGAAGGGGGAAGTGCATATGTACTTATCGGTATTCAACAATATCTGTGAATGGCTTCCGTGGTCTTTTAGCTGGAGCTTCATTTGCAAATCCAACAGCAACAATTCCGGTTAACTGGTTGTCTGTTTTGATAAAATCTACAAGTTCATTATACGCAAAACACGTATTTGCAATCCATAATGTACCTAATCCATGTTCTGTTGCTGTCAATATCATGTTTTCAATAGCAGCGCCTATGGATAGTGAATCGCAAATTTCCACGATGCGTTTTTCATTTTCAATACATTCAAATGGAGTTTTCTGATTTGTGTTAAGCACTGCTATAAGACATGGCGCCTCTTCCATAATTCTGACAGAATTCTCAGCATCTGGTATGGCAAACGCCCATTCTTTCATAAGTGCATGCGTGATTTTTTCTGAATTTATGCCCTGGCGCATAACATCAACCAATTTCTCTTTTTCTTTGCCTTGATATACAATAAACTTCCAAGGCTGCCTGTTTTTGGCAGACGGAGCAAGAGTCGCACTATATATTATATCTTCAATTAATTCCTTGTTAATTTCATCTGTTTTATATTTTCTTATACTTCTTCTGTTCTCAATTTCCTGAATCATAGATATCCCTCCTGAAGCTTAGCAATTCTACGCCTTTTGGCAATATCTACATTATAGCCTCTGAACTATCTTTTTTCCACCCAATATCACTTGCTGTTTCCATGAGTTTTGTGTGAAAAGATGCACTATATGACTTATGCTATGGTATACTTAAATAGTATGAAACTATTGAGAAAGGTGCTTTTCTGGTGAAGGATGAACATACAATGTAGTCCGTCACAAGATTTAGATTTCCTTTAAGTCCAACGTGTTCCGAAAGATAGAGATGCTCCGGTTTAAGATTCCGTTCATATAAGCAATCGCAGTTCCATAGTTTGTCATAGGAATGTGTGCATCTTCGGCACATTTTAGACGATATTTCATTTCTCGTTCATTTAACATACAGCCTCCGCAGTGGATAATGAGCTGATATTCGGAAAGATTCAGCGGAAATTCAGTTCCGCTTGTAAATTCAAATTCAAAATCTTTTCCGGTGTATCGGCGAATCAGATTTGGAAGCTTAACAGTTCCGATATCACCACATTGGCGGTGATGTGTGCATCCTTCGCTGATCAGAATTTTGTCACCTTTTTTTAATTTATCCAGTGTATATGCGCCATGCACTACTGTTTTCAGGTTTCCTTTATATCTTGCAAATAGTATGGAAAATGAAGTTAATGGTACATGTTCAGGAACAATGGCAGATACTTGTTTGAAGGCCTGACTGTCTGTGATGACCAGATCTGGATCGCGACCGAGTTTTTTTAATGTATCAGCCAGTTCTGTTTCTCTTACAACAATGGAAACGGCACCGGACTCCAGAATATCACGGATGGTCTGCTGCTGTGGAAGAATCAGTCTGCCTTTTGGTGCAGCAGAATCGATTGGCACAACAAGAACAATCAGGTCCATTGGCCGGATCAGGTCGCGTACGATATACCGGTCATTATCAGAAGAAGGAATGAGCTTTCCGATTAATTCCTTCAGTTCCTGGATATTGCTGTGATCCTGTGCACTGACCCACAAAATGTGTTCAGAAGGAATTTGACAGGATTCGACAATAGAATCAGACTGGTTGCCCGGACAGACTTTGGAGACAGCCAGATCTGCTTTATTCAATACAACAATATAAGGAATATTCTTATCCTGAATGTGGGTAAGAATTTTTTTGTCTTCTTCAGTCATACCGACAGTTCCGTCTATAACAAGAATTGCGATGTCGGTTTTATTCAACATCTGATAGGCTTTCTGAATGCGCAGTTCTCCCAAAATATCTGCATCATCATCAAGTCCCGGAGTATCGATGATGACGACTGGACCCAAAGGTAAAAGCTCCATAGATTTTAAGACAGGATCTGTCGTTGTGCCTTTGATATCAGACACAATGGCAAGATTCTGCCCGGTTAATGCATTGATGACACTGGATTTTCCAGCATTTCGTTTTCCAAAGATACCGATATGAAGCCGCTCGGCAGACGGTGTATTATTTAAGCTCATAATGGAACTCCTTATAACAAAGAATGTGCCAAAGCACATTCTTGAATAGATATAAAATAGTGACGTTGTAAATGATTTTGTACGTGTGTTCAACTTTAAATATTGAGTGAGTCTCCTCTGGAAGTCACCACTTGGTATCCGACAGATGCCATGCGGCGTTCCAGACAGTGCCGGCATTGTGCCGATTCGTCACCGGTACAGATTTTATTATCGTAGAGCAGATAGTCCTTTCGCACTTCTGTCGGTGACAGGTTCGGCATGACAACATTTGCACCTGCAAGGATTCCAAGCTCACGGCCTTTCGGGTGAATGGTTCCAAGCGCGGTTGTAGCCGGAAGTAGGACTTTTGGCAGCATCAGCCGGATCAGGCCAAGCATAAAGAGCGTAAGCTCTAGTGTACCGGCAGGCTGGTCTGCAAATGGCGTATCATGATGCGGAATGAAAGGTCCGATTCCTACCATATGTGGATTGAGTTCTTTTAAAAACTGCATATCTTCCGCCAGATATTCTGGTGTCTGAAAGGGAGCACCCACCATAAATCCGGTTCCGACCTGATATCCGATATCTTTCAAATCCCAGAGACACTGCTGTCTGTGAGCAGCACTTAAGATTGGCGGGTGGAGCTTAGCGTAATGTTCAGGATTGTAAGTCTCATGGCGCAAGAGATAACGGTCTGCGCCAGCATCAAAGAATGCCTGATAACTGTCTTTTTTCCACTCTCCAATGGAAAGAGTGATCGCACATTGTGGAAAATGTTCTCGGATTCGTCTGACAATGTGGATAATCCGCTCTTCTGTAAAATATCCATCTTCTCCACCTTGCAGGACAAATGTGCGAAATCCCAGATTATAGCCTTCCTGGCAGCAGCGAAGAATGGTATCCTCGTCCAGACGATACCGGTGTGCTGCTGCATTACTTTTTCGAATACCACAATAGAGGCAGTCGTTTCGACAATAGTTTGTAAACTCTATCAGACCACGGACATAAACGTCATGCCCATAGTATTTGTGGCGTTCTTCTCTGGCAAGTTCGAAAAGGTACTCGGAAAGTTCCGGCGTGCGATTCTTAATCAGTTCGGTCCACTCTTCAAGTGAAAGCTCCTGATTTTTATGTAATTTGTCAATAAGTTCCTTCGGTCCGGTCATAGTACCTCCTGCATGTAATTACCATATTTGTAAAAACTGCCACATAGCTGGTGTGGGTTGATAAAGAATGCTTCTGCAACGTTATTTTCCACCATCTTGTAGCAGCATAAAAGTTTATTTCAAAGTCTATTTATTTTTCTGCGCTTCCAGATAATCATTCAACTCAGAATTCAGGATATCTGTAATAAACATATGTCCCGGTGCATGTGTGATTACGATTGGAAGTTTTGCATTTTCGATGGCAGCCTGAGGTGTAACTCCGCATGGCCAGAATACAGGGATTTCACCTTCGTAGATATCAACAGCTTCGCCGTAATCCGGTTTCATGACATCCATAACACCGACTTCTTCCGGATTGCCCATCTGTACCGGAGCACCGTGTACATTTGGCATCTTCACTGTAATATCATAAGCTTTCTGTGCATTTTCCGGAGTCATCGGGCGCATGGAGCATACCATAGGACCGGAAAATGGTCCAACAGGAACGGTTTGGATATTCGTCTTAAACATTGGTACGTTACGTCCCTGGGAAATGTGACGGATTTCGATTCCTTCTTTGATCAATGTTTCTTCAAAAGAGAAAGAGCAGCCAATCAGGAAGCCGACATAGCCTTCTTTCCAATAAGAAGATACGTCAGTCAGTTCTTTTGTAAATACGCCGTTTTCGTAGATACGGTATCTTGGAATATCAGTGCAGATATTACCGCCTTCGCCCATGGCGTGTGTGTCGGGCGTTCCTTTGATGATTTCAAGAATCGGACAAGGAAATGGATTCTTTTTTGCAAATTCTTCGAAATCTGCTGCGTATTCCGGAGGCAGGATTACAAGGTTTGCCTGTGCGTAACCGCGGCACATTCCTGCGGTCGGGAAGTCAATAACTCCATCTCGGCAGAGTGCCCGAACCTCCGCTGGTGTCTTGTCTACATAAGGTGTGATGTCAAATGCCATGATGATAGTCTCCTTTCAATTTTGCAAAATTATTATATCAGCTGGGAGATGGCTCCCACCTCTATAGGTGGTGAGAAACAAGCTGGTATCAGTGGTGGGAGTCAATCCCCCAGCTG
>ENA-OUQP01002181-OUQP01002181.1-human-gut-metagenome-genome-assembly--contig:-NODE-2181-length-11273-cov-12.790248_pt1 | contig 11273 bp, 14 predicted proteins | sample MGYA00237951_ERZ548836 | MGnify/ENA primary metagenome ERZ548836 (study PRJEB26490, sample SAMN05194702) | human gut metagenome | biome: terrestrial biome; feature: human-associated habitat...
TGTCCGGTGGACAATGGTTTTGCGCCGACCGAAACGGAGTGTAGACTTGCAGAGGCATTCTTGAATCTGACACTAATTCAAAATAATCCACATGACTTCTTTTGCTCCCTATGTTATACTTGCATCTGGTGATTTCATTTTAAGAGAGGATTTTTACAAATGATACGAAAATTATACACATTTTTCCAGAAAGAGACTGTTTTATCTATCTCTGTGATTCTGGCTGTTTTTTCGATGTTCTGGATAAAACCGGACCACACTTATATTTCTTATATTGATTTTCGGACCCTCGGTCTTTTATTTTGTCTGATGACAATTGTAGCAGGACTGAAAGAGATTGGCGTTTTTGATTTTCTGGCAGAAAAAATGTTGTCAAAAGCCCACGGAACAAAAGCAATTGTAACACTGCTCGTACTGTTGTGTTTTTTCTTTTCTATGGTAATTACAAATGATGTTGCTCTGATTACATTTGTGCCTTTAGCACTCATCATGTTGCATAAATTGCCGGAAGAACTGATCGAATACTGGCTTATAAAAGTAGTTGTCATGCAGACGATTGCTGCAAATCTCGGAAGTATGCTGACTCCTATCGGAAATCCACAGAATCTTTATCTTTACGCCCAGGCTGATATGTCTGCTTTCGCATTAATACGATTAATGCTTCCTTATTCTGTCGTTTCCTTGATATTGTTACTGATCTGGATTAGGTTTGCCGCATCCAAAGCTCCAAAAATGAGCAAAAAGAACAATATATCCCTGTCATTTTCTAATACTTCCGAACATCATAGGGAAAATGTTCTGAAAAGTATTGCAAACCGAAAAACAGAATATCTCATTGCATACTTGTTACTTTTTGCAGCCTGTCTCCTGACCGTTGCACATATTCTCGACTTTCGGATTCCGCTCCTTTTGGTTGTTCTTTATGTCATAATTCGCAACCACACTTTGCTTGGGAAAGTCGATTACTCTCTTCTGGCAACCTTTACTGCATTATTTATTTTTATTGGAAACCTTGGACGTATTTCTCAGTTCAGCCATTTCCTCAGCAGTATTATGACCGGACGTGAGACAATCACTGCAATTCTGGCAAGCCAGGTCATGAGCAATGTGCCAGCTGCGATTCTGCTGTCTGGTTTTGCGAATAACTACACATCCTTGATCATCGGCACCAATATCGGCGGACTTGGAACACTGATTGCCTCTATGGCAAGCCTCATTAGCTTTAAATACATTGCAAAAGAGAATCCTCACCTGCGTGGAAAATATTTTACTTTATTTACAGTTGCAAACATTCTATTCCTGGCAATTTTACTTTTGCTAATCAAATGCCTTGCAGCATTTTAAGCCAGCCATTTTGGATCTTATACTTTTTATTTCGCCGCCTTTGTTGAGCAGCTACCATAATTTTTCACTTTATTTTTCTTTATATTTCTCTGTCAGTTCTGCTACTTTTTTGCTGTAAGCATCGCCCTGTTTCTGCTGTTTGATCTGGCTCTTGATCTGTTCTTTCACCTCGTCAAAGCTGGATTCTGCAGCATCTTTTTTCTCCTCAACTTTAATCAGGTGATATCCGAACTGAGTTTTCACAGGTCCGACTACATGCCCGATCTCTGCTGCAAATGCTGCATCCTCAAATTCCTTGACCATCTGTCCTTTGCCGAATTCTCCAAGGTCTCCGCCTCTCTGTCCGGAAGGGCATGTAGAAAATTCTTTTGCTGCGTCTTCGAATACTTTCTCACCGCTTACAATAGATTCCAGAATCTGATTACATTTTTCCTCAGAATCTGTAAGGATATGCTTTGCGTGAACAGTCGCCCCTTTTTTAAACTGAGACTTATTTGCTTCATAATAATCTTTGACTTCCTCGTCAGTCACTTTCACACTATCAAATAACTGCTTCATAGCAAGGCGTGCAAGAATATCTTTTCTTGCATTCTCCATTACACTCTTGTATTCTTCCGTCTCATCTAACTTCAGATCTTCTCCGTATTTTGCAAATGAATAAAGTGCTTCCAACTGCTCCTGGCACTGTGCACGGAACTGCGGATTAGATGCATATGCCTGCTGCTCTCTCGGAAGGCTCTTTATAAATGCATCGACCTCTTTATCTGTAATTTCGTGTCCGCCTACAACGGCTAATACTTTCTGATCCATAATCTTATATTCTCCTTTTATCATGTCAAAGGTCTTATTCATAATCTGTCCGCCGCCCCTGACATTTCATTCATATACGTAAAGCGGACAACTCCTGTATATTATACTACATACCCGTACCTGAATACCAGTCTAATTTTCCACCACGTTCCTCACGCCACAGCTCCTCTTTGCACAAGCCAAGACATCCACAGAAGCACTGCCACGCCTATTGTGATAAAGAACCAGCCAAACGCTACCATCCAGATTGGATAAAAGACGACAATCCCAACCGGAAATCCCCAGATCATCCATAAAAGCAGGGTCCGTGGAAGTCTTCCGAACGCAAGAAGTAATGCATTTTCGACATACAGTACATTCCCGCAGTCACACTCGCTCCGATCGTAACAACAGGGATACACCCTAAAAGCACAAGAAAATTGAGCAGAATAAACTGCCCAATCTTCCCTAATATCCAGATTACTTTATTCTCAGAAGTCAACTGCTTCATAACTACTTATTCCTTTACTCCACCGAGCGATACACCTTCGACAATAAACCGTGACAAGATAATATACATCACAAGCATTGGCAAGATTGTAATCGCAAGACCCAGGAACACAACACCGTAATCGGTCCGGAATGATTCGCTGGTCAGCATCTGTACGAACATAGTCAACGTCTTTTTCTTAGAACTGCTGATGATCAGTGTCGGCATGAACAGATTGTTCCAGCTTGCTACGAACTGAAAAATTGCCTGTGTCGCAATAGCCGGTTTCATAAGTGGAATAACAATTGTATTAAATGTCCTTATCTCACTGGATCCATCAATTCTGGCTGCCTCTACAAGTTCTTTGGAAAGTGCTCCCTCCATATACTGTTTCATAAAGAATACCACAGCCGGAGTCGTAATTCCAGGAATAATCAATGGCCAGTATGTATCCAGCAGATTGATTTTCATCATGAACTGGTAAAATCCAATTGCAAATACCTGCGTTGGCACCATCATAACTGCCATGATAAATGCCCATGCTGCTTTCTTGCCTTTGAATTCATAATTGTGGATTCCATAAGCGGTTGCAGAGGAAAAATATACCGACAACAAGGTAAATGGAACGGCTACTTTAAAGGAGTTGAACATACTCTTAAATACGGTAATTCCAAATTGGTGCTAGAATATAAATAATACAAGCCAAAATGAGAAATTCCAAATACACATAAGCATAGTACAATAGAAACATGCTGAAGGAGGATCTCATATGGCAAAGCAACATGACAAACAATTTAAACTTGATGCAATCCAGTACTATCCTGCCCTAAATTGATATTTTTCATATCCGGGCATAAAAATAACCAGGCAATTTCCCATTCAGGAAACCACCCAGTTATGTAGCATTTTCATGCTAAGCAATCACTTTTTCGTCCAGAGCTTTGACTTCATCTATGGACAATTCTGCTATTTCAGCTATTTCTTCATATGATAATTTACCAGACTGCAACATACCTTTTGCAACCTTAATTGCTTTTGCATGTTCTGTTTCACGTGCAGTTTCATTTCTCATTTCTTCCATCGCTCTACACATAGTCGCTACTCCTTTCTCATCTTCTTTAAAATATCGAACTCGATCTGCTAGGATTTTATATTTCATATCCTTGGCATCGGTACAGGAAAAATCATGCATCAACTTTCCTAATGCAGATTCGTCTTTAATTTGTGAGTTCACATATATAATATGCGATTCATCACCAAACAATTCGCCTGTTTCTTTTACCATTCTGTCAATATGATAGATTGGTAATCCTGCTTTCATTATATCATTTTCTGTAATAAAAATAACATAGGATTCACACAAATTTTCATATTTTTCACCCGGCTCTGTCACATTTGCGTCGATAAGGCTACTGTTATATCTCGCTCTTTTCACTCCGGCACCCTTATCACTTCTCTGTATCTCAATGTTGTAAACTCTGTTATTCGCATCAACTGCCAAGATATCCAGTCTTACCGAACGTCCCTGAAGATTCTTAATATCCTGCTGTCCGTTCACTCGCAATACTTTCAAATCTGTACGATTTAAAATAATCTGAAGCAAAAACTCTGTACACGCTTTATCTTCAAATACCTTTTGCATGAAATCATCGTCCAACAATCTTAATCCCCGCAGACGCTGTAAATCTTCTTCATGTTTCCGGTCAAAATCTAATTCTTTTGTATTATTCTCTGCCATAGTATCACCTCTTTCTTTTTCCGTATCTTCCTTTTCTTCCGTTTGTTTATAACAGATTAACATAGTTTCTTCTCCTATACAAGCTCCATATTTTTACTAATCCAACTTCAATAACTCAATTATCCCCATTGCATGTGCTATCCCTAATAAATACATCTGCAACCGTTTCCAACAGTTTATATCTTCTTCCACTAAACAAAATTTCGCCAAGGCTTCTGTCTCTGCATAATTCAAATCCAATGCTTTCGTGATTCCATTGCTGTCGGTAATCATATTTAGGAATGGATATTCGTCCATCAACTCATGGTCTTCTCTCTGCAATTCAGTAAATTGCGGCGATTCCTGCAGCAATCTTTCACATTCATCTTCAAGATAATCTACAAACATTCCCATTAAAGGCGGTAAGTGATAAATATCAAAATCACTGATTTTCATGTTTTACTTCCTCCTGTTCTTTTTGCTAACTATAACAAGTTTCTCAGGAGAAAACGACTGTGCGATTTTCACATTCAATCTGCCAGAAACTCTCTGGCAGACTGAATCCTTTCTACCGCTCACGCTCTTTTTTCTTTTGTTCCGGTTCTATCTCCACTCCTTCTCCATCGTCCAACAACACATGGTCTTTCTTATCCATGTCCAGAAGTACATTTAATTCTCCAAGCCTTGCTACCTTTTCTTCCAATTCTTCTTCCTGCGGGAACTCTTTCTGTGCTTCCTCTTTTGCATTCTCCAACTGTACCTTGAGGTTTTCCAACTCGTCCTGCCACCGTAACATCTTGTCTGGCAGTTCCTGAAGCTTATTATCCAGACGTGTGATATTACCATGAATATCTAATCCAAGCAGTACATGGTACACTTGTTTTCCATACATGGAAATTACAAACACCTTCTGAAAAGAATCATACGACAATTTCATTGGAAAACCACGATATCTTCCAATCAATACTGCTTCTGCCGGTTTCATTGCTTTACACGCTTCTATGATTGCCTGTCCTGCTTCTTTCTTTTCTGTATATACCACATCATGAATCTGCATCTCCGGAAATGCCTCCCAATCTGGCGGCGTATTTGCCTTTGCCAGTGCAATATCAGATTCATAATCATAATCCTCTATTCTTTGTTCGCACTGCTTTATCTTCCATTTCATACTTCTGACTGAGAAAGCTCTGCTTTAATAATTGAAGCTTTGATACCTGAATATCCAAGTCATGAGGTAAGCACAGTCTGTCATCTACTTCGACAGTACCATACTCCCTCCAAAACCGTACGTACACCTCTCGATGTATACGGCTCGCCATAAGTTCAACTTATCGTTTTTCATCACAGGAATGAATTTGTTCGTGGCACTTAGGGCATACTGCAAGTGTTTTTCTCCTACGCTTTAGCATAAGTCTTTCCCACTCACTGTTACCTTTGAGACTTTTAAGCTTCTTAACTTGATGAATTTCCAACTCTGTACAATAACCACCGCACAATTCACACGTTTTGGTTTTCAATTTTCTTGCAAGGCTGTTTGGTCTGTCATATCTCTTATATTGTGGTAATAATTCCACCTGCCCAGCAACAGAGCTGTCTCTTTTACCATAGCCTTGATTATAAAATACAGAAGTTTTCAAACCCTGCTTTGTTTCATAACTAACAGTAAAATCTCCATTCTTTACATATTTCTTTTTAATTTTGGAGACTTTTGTCTTGTACTTGAACGCAAAAGTTTTCATCATGCTGTATTTCATTGCCCTGCCAAATTTTCCTATTACATAGGCATTATCAGCAATACAATAATAATTAAATAAGCCTCTTACCTTTGCATTGTAGTCACTTAAAATCTCAATGTCGCTCTTGTTCAGAGCTTTGCCACTATGCATGGCTTTCCATTTCTCGTTACCATCTTCATCAGTTACAATTTTAATTGCTTCATATTCAAGCAGTTTCTTAACCCAATTTTCTTTCGGAACATATAGTTTTACCACTCCACTGAAAGGTCTGGATTTTATTCCGTCCTTTCTTCTTTTGATACCTTCATTTCTTGAAACCTTAATCTTATACCCAAGAAAATCTGCACATTCACTTGTGTGGGTAATTTTTGTTTTTTCGTCCGAAAGTGTCAGGTTTAATTCTTCCGCAAGGAATTTCTTCACTTCTGCTTTTATCATTTCTGCATCTTCCTTGCTTCCGATTACTCCAATCAGAAAATCATCACAGTATCTTGTGTACTGTATCTTCTTGAAGTTTTCGTCCCGTGCTTCATAGCGTGGCAGTTTTGTATAAATTGCCCTTAATTCTCTAATCTCCTTTGCACGACGATTACGTTCTTCTTCACTGACTTCATTCCAATCCTTGGCATATTTCTTTTTCAAGCGTTTTGCCCTGCCCCTTACACTTTCATATTCATAGGACACTATACGTCTGTTACAGTCTCCAACATCAAACTTATCCTTTAATTCCTGCATAAACTCATCCAATTCATTCAGATAAATGTTTGCAAGTATCGGACTACAGCCCGAACCCTGTGGAATACCGAAATAAGTTTTATTAAATGTCCACTGTTCCATATATCCTGCTTTTAAGAATTTACATATCAGATTTAGAAATACTTCATCTTCAATACGTTTTCTCAAAATACGGATAAGCACCGCATGGTCAAAGCTGTCGAAGCACGCCTTAATATCGCCCTCAACAAACCATTTAGCACCTGTAAAAGTTTTCCTAATCTGTATCAGTGCTGTGTGACAGCTTTTGTTTGGTCTGAAACCATGTGATTTTACAGAAAAACTTCCCTCATAGATACTTTCCAGTATCATTCTGACTACTTCCTGCACCAGTTTGTCATCAGCGGAAGAAATACCAAGTGGTCTTTTCTTATTGCCTGTTTTCTTCTTGATATACTCACGTCTTGCAGGTTTTGGCTGGTAACTTTGGTTTCGCATACTCTCAATAATTCTGTTAATTCGAGCCATGCTGATACCGTCAATGGTCATGCCATCTACTCCCGGTGTCATACTGCCTTTGTTGGCATAAATATTTTGATATGCCAGCAGATAAAACTCCGGATTGTATAAGTTCCTGTATAACCTTTGGTACTTATACGATTTTTCCTGCGATTTCTCGCTTAAGCTTTTCAATACGTTAATTGGATTTCTCAATGCCTCTCGCACCTTCCTTTCTTTGTATTTTCCAAACTTACTGCTTCCCTTCGCCATGTGGGCGGCTTTCCCGCATCTGTTTTTACAGCTTTCCCTGTTGATTCAGGTTCCTCGGACTACTATGGAAGCTCTGTTACCATGCCCTTTCGGGTTTAGGTAATCTCCGTTTAGCCTAATTAAAACATTAGCTTTTCGTATTGTCGGAGTACGACTTTCGCCATTTACACACTACTCATGGTTGCTTTATCCTGAGTATTCCACAGTTATACAAAATGGAAATATAACTGCCAAGATACTGCACGTTTCAATTCCGTTCGTGCAGGGGCAAAGGCTATACCCAAGCTCTGGCTATCGTTAAAGCAATCCAGCTTTTACCCTCATATACGAATTTTCATTCTCACAGCAAAACAACTTATTAGGAATTTTAATCGTTACTCTGCTGTCTGCCTGTATACAGACAACAACATGCTACACTCCCTGTTTTGTTTCCAAAATCAGATAAGTTGTAGAATGATAGGTTGTGGATTTCTCCACGTTAATACTCTTACCTACTCCTTGCTAAAGGGAGTATTTTAACTAGACCGCACCGCCAAAAAAACGTGGCGGTTTACGGACGCACCATCTTCTCTTTTATATACGGATTTCCAACAGCCAAGGCTTTAATTTCTGCATATGACAGTGCCACTTCATCAATGTCCTCTACTGACCTTGCCGGACTTTTACTGGTCATGATTTGAGATATAAATTTTTGCTTATTCTCTATAATCTGATATAGATAAGCATCGAACGTTCCTTCTGTAACATAACGGACAATATCGACTTTCGGATTTTTGTTTCCCTGTCGGACGGTTCGCCCTGCTCTCTGCTCTAGATTTCTCGGACGCCATGGGCAGTCCAGGTCATGGCTTGCAATGATTAAATCCTGTACGTTCGTCCCTGCGCCCATTTTAAAAGTGCTGCCCATTAAAATACGGACAGCACCTCTTCTTACTTTGGAAAATAATTCTTTTTTTCGGACTTCAGTATTAGCATCATGAATAAATGCAATCTCCTCCGGCGGAACCCCTTTGGCAATCAATTTATCCCTTACATCATTGTAAATACTGAAACTTCCATCTGTTTTCGGGTAGATAAATCACAAAATACCAACTGTGTCAATCTTTTTTCCTGCCCCTGCTCCCAGAACTGATAGACTTCCTCCACACATGCATTAACTTTACTATCCGGGTAATCTGCTAACAGTTCATTCATCATTCACTGATCCAACGCCAGTTTTCTTCCGTCATTGGTGATCAGCAGCATGTTATCTCCGGTTGCATTGACTATTCCTTCCCTTACTCGCTCCGCACGTTCTCCCAGTTCTGCAACCATTTCACGTTGCATTTCGCTTGGTTTTACAGATACAACCCGATATTCTGCTTCTGGTACTGGAAGATTCAGCATGTCAGCAGTCTGAATATCTGCCACCTCCCGGAACATCTGCATAAGTTCCGGAAGATTATAAAATTTTGCAAACCTTGTTTTCAAACGATAGCCTGTCCCTTCGGGGTCGAGTTTGTCAATATACTTTTTGTGGATTTTCTAAATTAAACGATTTGTCCGTAAAGAAGCCGCCCAAAGCCTCGTGCTTGCAGATGTCCTGAAACACCGTATTCAAAGGCTTTTTGGCACTTTCGGACTGCTTTACATTTACGATGAATGTTGTCTTTCCAATGCGTTGTGAATAAGAATGTTTCTGTTCTTTCATTAGCTTGCTTTTTCCATCGCCGGGATCACCCTGCAACAGCATAACCTTGCCAACCAGAATATATGGATACCATAGCCATTTCACTTCTTTCGGCTCGATTTCACTTGCCTTGACAACTTCAAGAGGTACGCTGACAGTTATTTCATTTTCAATCATTTTTCTTTGTTCTCCTTTTCGATAAATATTTCGGGCAAAGCACCACAATACAGCGGAAACTCTGCTTACAGTCATTCCTGCATTTTCTGCAAAGTTCGTTGTAGGTAATGCGATTTCTTTCATTCAGAAACAACGCCCACTCTTGTTTCCGTTTCTTGCTCATCCTCGGCATATCAATCCTCCTTTCCGCCTGAAAACAAAAAAACCACAGGGAAGATACTTACTGCCTTGTTTCTGTCATTTTTCGGGGCGAAAATCGGGCAAAATTGCCTTTCTAAGCCTTTCAAAAAATCACACAAGGTATTCGTACTAACCTGTGGTTATGTATGAAATTGTAGGTTTTGGGTAACAAAAAACACCGTATTTCTACGATGTTTTTGTCTGATATATTTTTTGTGTGAGGCGATATAATGGGTAACTTTTCAGTTTTTCATTTGGCATCGCAGGTGTTACTCGCCTATTTTTTCAAGCATTGTATCATAAATTGCTTGAGTATCTTCGACATCGTTCATTCCAATAACAAGGGTTTTCGTTCCAGATGTTAGTACAACAAATTCTTTGGCACCCGTATATGCGTACAAGGTATAAGAACCAAACTCGTCATTCTGAAAAATGCCCATCAACAATCTTGCCGAGCCAAACCCGTTTGTTCGTACTCCCACATCTAAATCTTTGCGATACTCGATGGTATCTACCTCGGAATAATCAATCTCTAAATCTGACCAATAAGTTGCATTGATGGTAAACGAGGTGTCCTCACAATGAACTTCTATATTACCTGTAAACATCAAAACTGCAACGCCAATGAGAATGATAGGTACGATGATAGCGGATATTTTAACTGCAATCTTTTCTGCTTTGCTTCGTGGTGGTGTAGTATATACAATACCTTCTTTTTGATGTTGCTTATAAATGTAATAGGAATAAACAATAGGAACAATCACCATAACGGCAATCACGCAGACCATAATCCACACCATTGCTGTAAGTGGGAGGAAAACTGAAAACAGCATAATCAGTCCGCCGACAACCCAGACCTTACCGCCAAATCTATGTGTTTTATTCCAATTCTCCTCGTTATTCAAGGTCCAAGAAATCTTGATACCCAGCGTTCTGTTTTGCTTAACTTTGGGTAAGTAATTGCCTATAAAGATGAACATTACTCCGAGCAGAGCAGGCACAAAAACTGCTAAATCAAATTCTTTTCCAAATGCAGTACGATACATTATTCCATTTGTGAAAAGAGATACAACAGGCAAAATCCAGAAAATCATACCTAATGCCTTGGGATTCTGCTCTTTCTGCTTCTTGTCAAAAAGTGTAAACAACAAGCAAACAAAATGCAATATCAAAGTAATGGCTGGCAAACCGAAAACAGCGAAAACCTTTCCGCTGAACCCATCAGCATTTCCATCTGCTCCCCAGTGGGTTGTCATAGTATCAGGTAACTTATCCCACATAATGAGACCAAATATCATCGGCAGTAAAATAATGATGGATGAAATTATGATTCTTGATTTATTCTTTTTAAGCATTGTCGCCATCTCCTTTCAAAGCTGCAATCCAAAGCATTGTTTCCTCCAAAACAGAGGTGTTAATTTCGTAGAAAATGAATTTTCCCTCTCTTGTATCTCTGATTAAATCAGCATCTTTCAGTACCGATAAATGTCTTGAAATAGATGGGGCTGTTACGGAAAAATGCTCGGTAATTTCACCTGCTGACATTCGCCTTTTTTTCAGCATATTCAGAATTTCACGACGAATCGGGTCAGCAAGAGCTTTTAGTGTCTGCTGTAATCCCATTTATACAACCTCCTTTAACAATTAACCTAATTGTTAATTATTATTATATGCACAAAGCAAGTA
>ENA-OUQP01002184-OUQP01002184.1-human-gut-metagenome-genome-assembly--contig:-NODE-2184-length-11252-cov-3.632580_pt1 | contig 11252 bp, 10 predicted proteins | sample MGYA00237951_ERZ548836 | MGnify/ENA primary metagenome ERZ548836 (study PRJEB26490, sample SAMN05194702) | human gut metagenome | biome: terrestrial biome; feature: human-associated habitat; material...
TATGAATTGCACTTGCGCGACTTTACGGCTACGAGTGACATTAACGGTGCGATGGGAAAGCTTTCTTACTTGAAAGAAATGGGTGTCAACGCTATTGAGTTGATGCCGGTGCAGGAGTTTGACGGCAATGACAGTTGGGGGTATAATCCTTGTTTTTTCTTTGCGATGGATAAAGCTTATGGGACAAAAACAATGTATAAGCAGTTCATTGATGCTTGTCATGAGGCTGGTATGGCAGTTATTCTGGATGTGGTTTATAATCATGCTACAGGAAATAATCCGCTGGCTAAACTCTATTGGGATGGTGATAAGACTGCAAAGAATAATCCATACTTCAATGTGGAAGCACCTCATCCTTATAGCGTGTTCCATGATTTCAATCATGAAAGCCCATTGGTGCGTAAGTTTGTGAAGCGTAATCTGCAATTCTTGTTGAAGGAATATAAGGTGGATGGCTTTCGTTTTGATTTGACGAAAGGGTTCACACAAACCTCTTGCACTGAAAGTACAGCATCCAATTACGATGCGGGTCGCATTGCCGTCCTAAAGGATTATAATGCGGCCATCAAGGAAGTGAAAAAGGACTCTTATGTTATCTTGGAGCATTTCTGTGATTCAAAGGAAGAAAATGAACTGGCAGCTGATGGTATGCACTTATGGCGTAACTTGAATAATGCCTATTGTCAGTCGGCTATGGGGTATGCTGAAAATAGTTCTTTTAGTAGCCTTTATGAGAAAAACACTGCATGGGTAGGTTTTATGGAAAGCCATGATGAAGAACGCACAGCTTACAAACAGTCGCAATGGGGTGATGGTGTGCTGAAAACCGACCTTGATGCCCGTATGAATCAGTTGGCACTAAATACAACTTTCTTCCTTACCGTTCCTGGTCCTAAGATGGTTTGGCAGTTCGGAGAGATGGGATATGACATCTCTATTGAAGAGAATGGCCGTACCGGTAGGAAGCCTTTGCATTGGGAATATTTAGATAACGCCGATCGTAAAGGGCTGCACGATGTTTATGCAGCTTTGATGAAGCTGCGCAATGCTCATCCGGAGTTGTTTGATGCAAATGCAACTTTGACATGGAAGGTGGAAACTTCTGATTGGGACAACGGTCGTACATTATTGGTAAAAAGTATAACGGGTAAGCAACTGGTGGTGGTGGGTAACTTTACACATACCGCTACTGATATTGTTTTCCCTGCCACTCCTGGTAACTGGACCAATTACTTTACAGGAAAAAGTGAAACCGTAAATAAACAGGTTAATGTACCGGCTCATGGATATGTGGTCTACACTAATTTCTGATTTCGGTAAGAATCATTCATACATCTTTATCAGCACCCGATTCAGCCAGTTCCAACGGAAACGGAACCAGCGTCGGGTGCTGCTTTGTTTTCCTCCAAAGCGGAGAACGAACTCACGGTAGCCATGTTTACGGAAGGGAAGTCCCACGTCCATGAACTCTAAGTGGCGGTATCCGCGTTGTTTGGCATCATCCAGTGCTTTCCATACGGCAAGAATCCCCGGATATTGCAGGGCATAAGTCTTGCGCATGCCACCTGAGAACCATAGATAGGCGCTATCATCTGAATAAATGCATGCGCTGCCACCGATAATCTTCTCCTTATAAATGACGATGAAGATTTTGCTTTGCTGCCCTTTTGTCAACTGGTTTTCGAGATGCTGAAAGAACTTGATGCTGGGGAAGTGGCGCCGTATCTTGGAAGAATATACGTGGCGCAACATCTGGGCAAAACAGAGAATCTCCTCTTTGGTACGTGCTTCCCGTACTTGGGCGCCGTTTTTGAGCCCTTTCTTTATTTGCCGGATACGTGACGGGCTGAAACGCTCTTCCACCTTTTCGACGCTGTGCAGCGAGTTGCGTACCCGCAGCCAATTGATGGCGATGTATTGGTTGTCTCGGAAAGATTTGTATCCGAACATGGCATTTTCCAGGTTGCGGAACTCGATGAGAAAAGAATCGCGCAATGCTTCATTGGTAAGCCTTTGCAGCATGTCACTGAAGATAATCTCTTTGTCTGCCTCGTTATTGAAATATTCTCCCGTACCGTACACCTCACATCTTTTGATGATGCCGGGTGGAAACATGCGGACACTTTTACGTATGGCGGCAAGCAGTTTCGCAACGGGCTTGTCATCTTCGGATGCCACAATGAGTATGGGGGTATACCCCGGAGTTTCCTCGTAGATTCGGAACAACTCTGTGGAATGGAAGGTGTTGGTGCCTGGCAGGTCAGGAACCTTGCTCCCACGGTAATATGTAGTGAGTTTGAGGGGCATTGCTTGCAAACTTAACAAAAAAACTGAAATTTCGGTTGGCATGGGTAGGCTTTTTTATTAAATTTGTCACTATAGCTGAAGTCTTACATAAAAAGAATGGATATGATTTTTAAGAAAAAGAAAACGGTTCTCGAAGAACAGCCGCTGTGCTACTGGGAAGAGTCCTCTTATATGATGGCAGTGCCTAAGGGGGGTGGAATGGATTTGTCGGTACGGCTTTTTGAGCGCGTGGCTGCTATCTCTGGAGTGGAATTGTTGAAAAAACGTTTGCCTGATGAAGACGAACCGGGATATATGGAAGTAGGATATGATGGCGAAGTGTATGAAATAGGTTTCTATGAAGGTGATTTTTCAATGCCTGATATGTTTAATCGTCGGGATTATTATTTCACTGACGAAGAACTATATGCTATTGGCAGAGCCGATAGGGCACTTACGGTGTTCATGAAGTTCGGCGTTGACGGGCAGAAGTCCTACCATCTGCAACTGAAGATTGCTGTAGCTATGGTGCCCGACCTGCTTGCCATTGTGGACGAAAGTGCCGAGAAACTGGTTTGTGCTCGGTGGGCCACTCTGGCTGCCGACTCGGCGGTAGTTCCCGGAACGAGTGTTTTGTTCACGGTACATGCTGTGACCGATGAAGGAGGCGAGGTGTGGTTGCATACGCACGGATTGAACCGTTGCGGTTTGTATGAACTTGAGATTCTGAAATCAGACAAGGAGAATTACAACAACCATTATTACTTGATTTCCGCCCTTGCTAGTCATCTGCTCGATAAAGACGATAGGACTTCCGAACCTGGTGTTGGCGTATATATCGGGATGTTGAATGACCGTTTGCCGATAGTGGCCACCTACGTTTCGTGGACAAAGGCGCTGGATGAGTACCGAAGCCTCGTTCTTGGCAGTGCGGACGACCGTGAGGAGGGACACAACGGCCGCACGGCACCCGTGTTCATCTATACGAGTGAGGACGACGAGAAGAAAGGCAGACTGCGGAAGGTGTCCGAATACGATAGCATGTGGGGTGAGAATCCGCTATTCTTTATTAGTACCCGTGAAACCAATCGCATGAGTGCGTTGGCTCGCGAGCGTTTCGGTCTTGTGAAATACATGGCAAAGAAGGACGAAGACTCTATCTTGCTTAAAATTGGCTTGAAGACAGACAGTGCCGAGCAGGCTGACGACCGCGAACATATTTGGTTTAAGCTGTTGGAGTTTGATGGAGAGCGTTTCAAGGGACAGCTTATACAAGAACCTTACGACGTCAGCCACATGCACGAGGGTGATGAAGGGTGGTTTACGGTAGAGGATGTGACCGACTGGATAATCTATTTAGAGGAATTTTCGGTTGCTCCGGATACCGCCTATCTGCTTGTCTGATACAAAAGGAAGCGGGGAGAAGATTGTAAGGGCTTTTATTCGCCATTCCCGGATATTTTATCTAAATTTGCCTTCGCTAAACACGAATATGTTATGGAAAGTTTCAGTGAATTGATAAAAGCACGCCGCAGCATGCGGAAGTTTACAGAAGAAGAATTGACACAAGAACAAGTCGTCACTTTGATGAAAGCTGCTTTGATGGCACCCACGTCGAAGCGTAGCAATGCATGGCAGTTCATAGTGGTGGACGAGAAGGATAAATTGAAGGAATTGTCCTATTGCAAGGAGCAGGCATCGCAGTTTATTGCCGATGCGGCACTGGCAGTAGTGGTTGTTGCCGACCCGCTGGCAAGCGATGTGTGGATAGAAGATGCCTCCATTGCTTCCATCTACCTGCAACTTCAGGCCGAAGATATGGGGCTGGGAAGCTGCTGGGTGCAGGTGCGCGAACGTTTTACGGCTTCCGGTATGCCTTCCGGCGAGTATGTGCACGAGGTGTTGGATATTCCTTTGCAGTTGCAGGTGCTTAGTGTTATTGCTATCGGCCATAAGGGGATGGAGCGCAAGCCTTTCAACGAAGACAATCTGCAGTGGGAAAAGATACATATCAATAAGTACGGAGGAAAGTAACAGTGAGTGCAGCAAAAGCAAACAATAACCGTGATACATATAAGGCCACTGCCATCACACTGATTGTATTCGGCATTCTTTACTTGGTGGACAAATTGGTGCATTTTTCTGCAATCGGCTTGCCGTGGGTGATGAATAAGGATAATTTTCTATTGTATACCGCAGTGATTTTTCTGCTGTTCAAGCATGACAAGTCAGTGGGATTGGTATTGATAGGTTTGTGGCTGATATTGAACTTCGGGTTGATAACTGCCTTACTCGGTACGATGTCCGCTTATCTGCTGCCGTTGGCGTTGCTGGCATTAGGGGCTATTCTGTATTGGTTGGCAACAAGATAAGCGTATGGCAGGAAGAAGTATAGAAGATATGTCCATTGCCTTTATCGGTGCCGGAAATCTAGCTACTAATCTGGCAAAAGCTCTTTATCGGAAAGGGTTTCGTATTGTGCAGGTCTACAGTCGTACAAAAGAATCAGCGCAGGAATTGGCACAGACGGTGGAGGCGGTATATACCACGGAGCTGCAGGCGGTTACGAAGGAGGCGCAGCTTTATATCGTTTCGCTGAAGGACGCGGCTTTTGTAGAATTATTACCCCAGATTGTTTCTGGAAAGGAGAATGCTTTATGGGTGCATACAGCCGGCAGTATTCCTATGAATATTTGGCAGGGGCATGTTGCGCGTTATGGAGTGCTTTATCCGATGCAGACTTTCAGTAAGCAGCGTGAAGTGGATTTTGGACAGATACCGTGTTTTGTGGAAAGCAACTCGGAAGAGGATGTGCAGCTTCTGAAGGACATTGCTTCCGCCCTATCGGAAAAAGTGTATGAAGCAAGTTCTGAGCAGCGCAAAAGTTTGCATCTGGCGGCTGTGTTTACGTGCAATTTTACCAATCACATGTATGTGTTGGCTGCTGAACTGCTGAAAAAGTACGGGTTGCCGTTCGAGGCAATGCTCCCCTTGATAGACGAGACGGCCCGCAAGGTGCATGAGCTGGAACCGCTTGCCGCACAGACAGGACCGGCTGTGCGCTATGATGAGAATGTCATTGACGAGCATCTGCGGATGCTTGCCGATGAGCCGCAAATGCTGGAACTATATCGGGAGATTAGCGAGAATATACATCGGTTGGCAATAAGATAACCGGATGCCGATGCTTGCCTCTTTTGAACTAATGTTTTGCTGCATATAGGTATATTATAATGAACAAGAAAAAAGTGCAATGAGTACCATAAACTATGATTTGAAAAAGATAAAAGCCCTTGTTTTTGATGTGGACGGTGTGCTGAGTGCCAATGTTATCCCTATGAGTTCGGAGGGTGAACCTCTGCGTACGGTCAACATAAAGGATGGTTATTCCCTGCATCTGGCCGCTAAGCAAGGTGTGTTGCTGGGTATAATTACGGGTGGACGTACAGAAGCAGTCCGCAAGCGTTTTACTTCTTTAGGTTTTGAGGATGGAAATATCTATATGGGTTCTTCTGTTAAAATCCATGATTACCATGACTTCCGTGACCGTCATGGCTTGAAGGACGAGGAAATATTGTATGTAGGTGATGATATTCCCGACTTGGAGGTGATGCGTGAGTGTGGTTTGCCGTGTTGTCCTAAGGATGCTGTGCCTGAGGTAAAGGCTGTGGCTCGCTATATTTCGTATGCAGAAGGCGGTTATGGCTGTGGTCGCGACATTGTGGAACAGGTATTGAAAGTGCAAGGGCTTTGGATGGCAGATGAAAAAGCTTTTGGTTGGTAGTTGTTTCAATCGTTAAATTGTAAATCGTCAAATCGTAAATGATATGATGTTAGATAATCTGAAGAAATATAAGGTGATTCTTGCCTCTAACTCTCCGCGAAGGAAAGAATTGCTGGCTGGTTTGGGAGTGGAATATGAAGTAAGAACTTTGCCCGATGTGGACGAGTCTTATCCCGAAACGTTGCGGGGAGCGGATATTCCTCTCTACATATCCAGGGAAAAGGCAGATGCCTACCGTGATATGATGCATCCGGACGAATTGATGATTACAGCAGATACCATTGTCTGGCTGGATGGACAAGTTCTCGGAAAACCCAAGAATAGGGAAGAAGCTATGCAGATGTTGCGCGACATGTCCGGACGTACCCATGAAGTGTTTACCGGTGTATGCATCACTACCACTGAGTGGCAACGCAGTTTTGCGGCGGCAACAGAAGTGCGTTTTGCCAAACTGAACGAAGAGGAAATTGCCTATTATGTGGACAAATACCACCCCATGGATAAAGCCGGAGCTTATGGTGTACAAGAGTGGATTGGATTCATCGGGGTGGAAAACATATCCGGGAGTTACTATAATATAATGGGGCTCCCCGTACAGAGGCTGTACAGGGAGTTGTTGGAGGTCTAAACCAGATCCATCATTAGAGGGATATCTTTTTCACTGATTCCTTGTCTGACAAGTGTTTCTTTGTCTTTACCGAACATTTCTCTAAAAATCTCCTGCCCGCCATATTCCAAAGCTGCTTTACTGTAAAGTTCTGCAGCTTTTTCTATTTTGCCCGTTCTCCAAGCAACATGTCCGGCATTGAGATAGTCTGCTGCGAGTGGTTTGGAGGCGAGTATCTTTTCGTAATACTTCATTGCTTGCTCATACTTGCCGTTGACAAACGAACACCAGCCTATAGCACGCCATGCTTTGATACAATTGCTTTCGATGAAATCAAGCTTGAAGAAATATTGCAGAGCCTCTTCATATCTTTCCAGTTCGGCAAGGCAGCTTCCGGCGTAGAAAAGGATATTATGGTTTTCCGGCTGGATTGCCTCCACTTTCTTGTAGTATTCCAGTGCAGAGGCAAAGTCCCTTATCTGCCTGTAGCACGTAGCGAGATGGCGGATTGTCCAGACATGGTCGGGCTTTAGTACATCGGCTTTCAGGTAGGCGTCTATCGCTTCCTTATACCTCTTTTCCTTTTGCAGGCAATAGCCAGCCTTTTGGAAAATGTCTGCATTTGCATGGTTCAAGGCTATCAATTCCTTATAAAGCTCCAATGCTTCTGCCGGGTGTTCTTTGCGGAAGTGGAAATCGGCGATGGTAATCAGCAGCTCGGGTTTGCACAGAATATCTTTGAGTGCCGGGATACGGTGCAGGGCAATCTCTTCCTTGAAGATGTCACGGAACTCGTGTCTGCGCTGGCTTAACTTGAAGAAACGGTATAAGTCGTGGACATACTGGTTGCTGATGACATCCGGTCGTTCGGCATACTGCCGTAAAGCGGAAGATTTGCTTTCGTCCATGAGTGCATCCAAATCCTGGGAAGTCATCTGGCTGAGCATCATCGTACGCTGTGACTGTGGTATATGTGCCATTGTAAAGCAAAGGGAATACTTGTCACTATTGCAGAAGAAACCGGATTGGAGGATAAGGGAGAGGATGGCATTGTCTCCGGTAGGCTTGAATCCGAATTCCTTGATGATGCTGGAGTGATGCATGTCGAACGGATAGAACCAGTTGTACGGTTCCTTAAAGAACGGATAAGTCTTGAGTTGTGCAAACGTACTCATATAGACGTCAGCGCCTTCCAGCTGTAATTCGTTCATCTCCCGTATCTTGTCTCCCAGTCCGGAACTTTCAAAAGCTTTCTCCCAATCCGGATTAAGATCGTTTTCCTCAGGGTTCTCTTCAAAACCGAACTTCATGTTGCGCATGATGTTCACATTCCTCATCATCTCCGGAATGATTTCTTCACGCATCTTCTTGTCTATCTTTTCCGTTTCCTGGCTACGGAGCAGCTCGATGTAAATACGGTTCAGTTGCTTGCCGAAACTGCCGTCTTCGTTGAGCAGGGAAAGGCGGGCTGTCAATTCGGGATAAAGCGACAGACGGGTGGGATGAAAAAGAAGTGCGAAAGCGATACCTACCAAAGCCCGTTGGTTTACTTGCGTATTTGCATGCGTTACGGCGTCTAGCAACCATGAGAATTTGCGGGTATCGAAGCATTCCATCAGACTGAGCATGACGGCACTGGTGAACAGGCACAAATCATTGACGGGAAGCATTTCTGATTCCAGTAATCCTTTGGCTTGCTGTTCGTCTTCTGCAGACCAGTCACTGTTACTCCATGTGGAAAGGAAAAGAACCTGGGCGGTTTGTTCGTGCCGTTGCAGTACGGCGTCCATGCCTTGGTTATCCGGCATCAGCTGACAAACGGCCAGGTCATCAGGGAAAGATTCCAATACCTTCTGCAGTGCGGCAATATTGTATTCTTTGGGGAGGCGTTCCCGGTTATTGCGCAGGGAATGGTAATAGTGCGTGGAAACTCCGTCAAGGAGAGACAGACGTGCCTGGTCAGCGACTTCCCAAGTTTCGGTCAGAATCTGGCGATATAGTTTCTGTCGTTCAGGATCGTCGATTCCCTGGCGCATGTATTGCAGCATGTACTGATAGGATGTCTGAGCTTGTTCCAAGCGGTTGCGGAGTGTCCAGTCACCGCTGTTCCAAAGAAAGGCTTCCAGTTGGGATTGTGCTTCCTTCAGCCGTTGCTGCTTGAGTAGAGTAACGATATGCTGATATTGTTCTTGTATGGCTTGTTCGTTCATAAATCAGTCTCTTTTTGGGTATGTATCTTATAAAACTACAAAAAGGATGCCAAAAAGTTCATAAATTTCCATTTCCCCAGCTCAGAAACGAACTTGCAACTGTGCTTGAAGCAGGTTTGAGTTTTCTCCTTTATGGCGGTTACAGTATGTATACTGGGCTTGCAGACGGCATTTGGGATAGAACCAATACTGTACACCTGCTACATAATTGGTCTGTTTATCGGAAATAGTTTTATTTTTGTTGAAATAGTCATAAGAGGCTATTACGTCAAATTTGGGAAGCACATGGGCAGATACGGTTGCATAGTAACCGTCACTTTTAACGTGTCCGTCTTTTCCGGCCAAGTATTCTGTACGTACATCTACGGATTTTGTTTTGATGGTGGCACCTGCCGACCAGCGGTTTCGGGTGTAATTCTCTCCTATGGCTATGTCTGGATTAATGGAAGAAACGGCTACGGCGCATCCTTTCCCTTTAACAAAGGAACCGCCGACGGACAACCATTTCAATGGATGTACCATAAGGCTGCCTACAATATCTTTCTGATTGTTTTTATCTTTTAGGTTGATGCCTTGTCCGTTCATGATGGCAAGGTTATAAGTCATCAAAGAGTCGAACAAGTCTCCATAAATTAACAATCCCATATCACGACCGCTTGCAGAGCCATACAACGGATCACTGCCATTGATACCGGCCAGGTAATTGACGGCTTGAGAATAACAGTTTATTAATTCGACAAAGCAGGGAGACATCGGGTTCTCAATGGTATACATGGTTTTGAACTGTCCGATACGTGCTGTGAGTTGAGGGAGAAAGCGGTATTCCGTGTAGGCTTCCAGAATTTTTCCGGTATTGGCAAAGCTGTACATGAAGTAAGCCGACCATTTATCGGTGATTTTACCGCGCGCCATAAAGATAACTCTCTTTATATCGAAAGTATTGCTGGTACCTTCGCCCGCATCATCGTATGTATATCCCACTTGGGCATAGCCGGAGAGTGAAATGCGGTCTTTTAAAGTGTTGACTACATCATTCAGACAAGCATCTTGTGCTTTCAGGATGCATGTGGCTGATAAAAGGATGCAGGATAGTAGAATTCGTCTCATTATAGGGATGGATAGTAGTAAAAAAGGCAACCCTTTTTTCAAAGAGCTGCCTTTGGGTGTTATTTTGCTTGTTTTTATTCGTTGATAGCAGCGATACCCGGAAGGATTTTTCCTTCGATTGCTTCAAGCAATGCACCGCCACCGGTAGATACGTAAGACACGCCGCTTGCCAAGCCGAACTTGTTGACACAAGCTACAGAGTCACCGCCACCTACGAGTGAGAAAGCACCGTTCTTGGTAGCTTCTACGATAGCTTCGCCTACAGCGCGTGAACCGTGAGTGAAGTTCTCGAATTCGAATACACCCGTCGGACCGTTCCAAAGGATAGTCTTGGAGTTCTTGATGACATCTGCAAAGATCTTTTCAGTCTCAGGACCGATATCAAGACCTTCCCAGCCATCAGGAATTTCGTCAACCGGGCAGAACTTGGTGTTGGCATCGTTGGAGAAAGAATCGGCAATCTTGGCATCAACAGCCAAAACAAGGTTTACGCCTTTTTCTTTTGCTTTCTTCACCAGGTCAAGAGCCAAATCCAGTTTGTCATCTTCGCAGATAGAAATACCGATTTTGCCGCCCATGGCTTTGGTGAAAGTATAAGTCATACCGCCGGCAATAATCAGGTTGTCTACCTTGTTCAGCAGGTTTTCAATGATTTCAATCTTGGAAGAAACTTTGGAACCACCCATGATGGCAGTAAACGGACGTTGGATATCGTTCAAAACTTTATCAACAGCCTTTACTTCTTTTTCCATCAGGTAACCGAACATTTTGTTGTCCTTGTCGAAATATTTAGCGATCAATGCAGTAGAAGCGTGTGCACGGTGAGCGGTACCGAAAGCGTCGTTTACATAGCAATCTGCATAAGAAGCCAATTTCTTGGTGAATTCTTTTTGGCTTTCATTGACAGCCTTCTTTGCAGCAGCCTTTTTCACTGCTGTTTTTGTTGCTGCTTCTACCTTTTCTGTTGCTTTCTTTGCAGTATCTTTTACTGTTTCCTTTGCTGCTGCGGCTACCTCTTTAGTATCAGCTTCAACTGCTTTTTCAGCCTTTGGTTCTACTTCCTTAACAGCTGCATCTTTTACTTCTTCTACTGCTTCTGCTGCTTTTGTAGTAGCTTTAGCTGCTGTAGCTGCCTTTGCTGCTGCTTTCTTCTTTGCTGTTCTTGCTGTTGTTCTTGCCATAATTAGTTCCTCCTAAATTATTAGATATACCTTCTAAAATCTTTTAAAAAATTCTGAAAGTAGATTAAGGTTTGTTT
>ENA-OUQP01002186-OUQP01002186.1-human-gut-metagenome-genome-assembly--contig:-NODE-2186-length-11247-cov-3.333363_pt1 | contig 11247 bp, 9 predicted proteins | sample MGYA00237951_ERZ548836 | MGnify/ENA primary metagenome ERZ548836 (study PRJEB26490, sample SAMN05194702) | human gut metagenome | biome: terrestrial biome; feature: human-associated habitat; material...
GCGCCGCCTGTGGCGGAAGCAACAAGGCGGTTTCGAGGAAGTGTCCCGGTTTTCACGCCACAACGTGGCTGGAAACCGGCTGACACGACGGTGACAGCGGAGCACCCGTGGCGATCCGTTCCCCCACGGTAGAACAACAGACTTCTTCAACTGGTAGGGTAGCGGTAGCGATAGTAGAAGTACGCCAATTCCCTGCTTCGGCGGGATTTAGGATGCAGCTCTTGCCCAGCAAAAGAGGAAGTCTTGAAACCTAAGGTTTCAAGTGGCGTTCTTTGGGAAACCGCCGCAGTGCCGCCTGTGGCGGAAGCAGCAAGGCGGTTTCGAGGAAGTGTCCCGGTTTCCATGCCACAACGTGGCTGGAAACCGGCTGACACGACGGTGAATCTTTCTGCCGCTATTGGCAGAAAGTTACCCGCCGGAGGCAAGAAAGAGGCTGTTGGAAAAAAGTAGGCCGTCGGAGACAAAAGAGGAAAGAACTGCCGGAGAGTAGGGTGCCGACAACATACCATCGATGAACAAGGGCAAGTACGCCTGCCACCGATGGTAACAAAAGGGGAGGAGAACGGCGCAGGCATTCTCCTCCCCTTGATCTATGAAAGCGTTATCTCTTCCAGCGCACACCACCGGGGATGTCCGTGATCTCCACGCCCATGGCCTTCAGATCGTCCCGGATGCGGTCCGCCTCGGTGAAGTCCTTGGCCTTCTTGGCGTCGTAGCGGGCCTGCAGCAGAGCCTCCACCTGAGCGTCCGTCTCGCCGCTCTCGCTGACGATCTGGAACCCGCCGGAGGCCGGAGCGGTCTGCTTCTGCTCTGCCTTTTTCCGGGCGGCATTCTCCAGCAGATCCAGACTCAGCACCCGGTCGAAGTCCGCCAGCACATACCGCTTGGTGGCCCCGTTGGTCTTGGCCTTCAGCACGTCATACAGCACCGTCACCGCCATGGAGGTGTTCAGGTCGTTGTCCATGGCCGTGCGGAACTTCTGCTGCAAGGCCGCTGCCGCCGCCATATCCACCGCACCGTCCTCCCCCGGCAGGGCGACGATCCTGGCGATGAGCTTGCCATAGGCCACGGCGGCGTTGTCCAGATTCTCCCAGCTGAACACCAGGCTCTTGCGGTAGTGGCTCTGGAGGCAGAAGAACCGGTATACCACCGGCGCATAGCCCTTCTCCTCCAGCAGGGACACCGTCAGGAACTCGCCCTTGGACTTGCTCATCTTGCCGCTGCTGGTGTTGAGGTGGGCCACATGGCACCACTGGGGGCACCAAGGGTGGCCCAGATAGCTCTCCGACTGGGCGATCTCATTGGTGTGGTGGGGGAAGGCGTTGTCCACGCCGCCGCAGTGGAGATCCAGATACTCACCGTTGTACTTCATGGAGATACCGGAGCACTCGATGTGCCAGCCGGGGTAGCCCACGCCCCACGGGGAATCCCACTTCAGGGCCTGATCCTCAAACTTGGACTTGGTGAACCACAGCACAAAGTCGTTCTTGTTGCGCTTGTTCACGTCTTCCTCCACGCCCTCCCGGACGCCTACGGCCAGATCCTCCTCGTTGTGGTCGTTGAACACGTAGTACCGCTCCAGCTTGCTGGTGTCGAAGTACACGTTGCCGCCGGCCACATAGGCGTAGCCCTTCTCCAGCAGGCGGGAGATGATGCGGATGTAGTCATCAATGAGCCCCGTGGCGGGCTGCACCACGTCGGGGCGCTTGATGTTCAGCTTGCGGCAGTCCTCGAAGAAGGCGTCGGTGTAGAACTGGGCGATCTCCATGACGGTCTTGTGCTCCCGGCGGGCGCCCTTGAGCATCTTGTCCTCGCCCTCGTCGGCATCGGAGGTCAGGTGGCCCACGTCGGTGATGTTCATGACCCGGTTCACATCGTAGCCCACATAGCGCAGGTACTTCTCCAGCACATCCTCCATGATGTAGCTGCGGAGGTTGCCGATGTGGGCAAAGTGATACACCGTGGGGCCGCAGGTATACATCTCCACGTGGCCCGGCGTGTGGGTCCGGAACTCCTCCTTCTTATGGGTGACAGAATTATACAGATACATAGTCAAGCTCCTTTTGGCTGCAAATTTTAGCTGCAAAATTCGGAAAGCTCCGTGCAGAACAGAAAACGCCTCCCATGCCCGCAGGCATGAGAGGCGAAGCGGCTGCTCCACGGTTCCACTCTCGTTTATCGCTCTATGGCCGGTGACGGCGGCCTGCCGGAGGGCGTCTGCATCCCCCGCACTCCCGGACGCACTTTCGGCCCTTGCTCCGCAGGACGGCTTGCAGCCGGTGGCCATCCCTCTCTGCCCGGAGCGCCGGGCGTACTCTTTCCGATCAACGTGCTATGTTACGATGCTTATGGTATCAGGATTTCCCGCCGGTGTCAAGTACGGCTTTTCCCGGCGGGGTACGGTTGACGCTGATCCGTCAGGCCCAGCAGATACAGGGTCTTCAAGACATATTGCCCCTCACCCGTACGTTTTCTCAGCCGTCTATGACATCGATGGTCTGAAGTCCGGAGCGCATCACCAGATGCCGCAGGGTCGGCCGGTACATGAAGGGGCTTTTCAGGAGCTTTGCAGCGATCTTCCTCCGCAGATGGCCGGTGGCCCGCCGATAGGCCTGATGGAGATCCGCCGGTGCGGCGGTCAGCACCTCTGCCAGCAGTCGGGCTGAGTCCATGGCGAAGCTGATGCCCTCAAAGGAGCTGGTGCTGATGAAGCCGGCGGCCTCTCCGATGAGGAAGGCGCCGTCCCGGCCCAGTGAGACGTCTCCGGGATGGGAGGGACGCAGCACCATGCAGGCCTCGGTTTTCAGCGGCTCGCCGAATACAAAGGCGAACCGCTCCTGCAGGCGCTGCTTCTGCCGGTCGAACATCTCCCGGCAGCTCCGGGGGGCAAAGGCACCGCCGAAGATGAATACCTGATCCTTGGAGATGGACCAGGAGCAGGCATCGCTGGTGTCGGGGTCAAAGATACAGGAATAAAAGGGCTTGGGGTGCCGCTCCGGGAACCACTGCTGGATGGCGGTATAGCTGCGGATGCGCTTTTCTGGGTACAGAGCCCGCCGTACCACGGAGTTGGCACCGTCCGCCCCCACCAGATACCGGCAGGTCATCTGCTGTCCGCCGACCAGAGTCACCCGATATCCCTCCGTCAGACGTTCCACGGCTATGACCTGCCCGTCGATGCGCTGGCAGGGGACCATATCCAGCAGCCACGCATCGAACTTCTGCCGGTCCATGTTCAGGTAGGTGCGCTGATAGTGCCGCACCAGTCCGGCCTCCAGATCGATGGTCTTGACGGAGAAGATCTGCGGGTCCACCAGAACGTCCTTAGGGAGGGTGATATCATACCGGGCCAGAGAGCGCTGGGCATCCTCCGAGAGTAGACCGCCGCAGGGCTTGGAGAGGTCGCTCCGATAGATGACGGCACAGCGCATTTTCCGAGGCAGTAGTCGGGCCAAGGTGGCTCCGGCAGGTCCGCCGCCGACGATGACAAGATCAAAATTCATAGGGATACGGTTACTTGTTCTCTTGGAATACGTCCCAGTTTTTGGCGAAGTACTCCACGCCGGAGTAGACGGTGGTCACCAGAATGACGCCCTGGCACACCAGATTCAGCCAGTGGGGGATGCCGAAGAGCATCAGGCAGATGCACACCATGGTGCTGGCGGTCTTGACCTTGCCGGACCAGCCTGCGGCGATGACCCGGCCCTTCTCCACGGCAATGAGCCGCATCCCGGACACGGCGAATTCCCGCAGCAGCACCACAGCCAGTACCCAGCCCACCATGTCGCCGGTCTCCACGAACCAGCACAGCGCCGCCATTACCAGACACTTATCCGCCAGCGGATCGGCAAACTTGCCAAAGTCCGACACCTGATTATAGTGTCGGGCCACATATCCGTCCAGCAGGTCCGTCAGGCAGGCCAGAATGTATACCCCCAGCGCCACATAGCGGCTGCCGGGGAAGCCCCAGTATACGATCACAAGAAACAGCGGGATCATAAACACCCGTGCAAGGGTCAGCTTGTTGGCAGTGTTCATAGGCATAGCTTTATTCCTCCTCAGAAAGTTCCTCCACCGCTTCGCCGGTGAGGTCGCCGTCCATGGCGCCGGTGATACGCACCATGACAAAGTCTCCGGGCTCCACATCCCGCCGTAAAGAAGATGCACCCGTCGATGCCGGGGCTCTCGGCGTAGCTGCGGCCCACATAGCTCATGGCCTGAACGTCATAGCCGTCGCACAGCACCTCCACGGTGTCGCCCATGCGGCTGTCGTTGAACTCGTCCATGACCTGTGTTTGAATCTCCATTACCAGCTCCGCCCGGCGCTGGGCCTCCTCGGTGTCCACCCGGTTCAGCATTCTGGCCGCCGGAGTCCCCTCCTCCGGAGAGTAGGGGAAGGCCCCCACCCGCTGGAGCTTCTGCTCACCCAAAAAGTCGCACAGCTCCTCGAAGGCCGCCTCGTCCTCATAGGGCAGTCCCGTGATGAGGCTGGTCCGCAGCACCACGCCGGGGATGCGCTCCCGCACCCGGCGGAACAGCTCCTCCAGCCCGGCCTTGGTCTCCCGGCGGCGCATGGCCTTGAGAACGGTGTCGTTGCAGTGCTGGATAGGGATATCCAGATAGTTGCAGATCTTTGCCTCCCCGGCGATGGTGTCAATGAGCTCGTCGGAGAGATTGTCGGGGTAGAGATAGTGGAGCCGCACCCAGTGGAAGGGAAGCCTGCACAGCTCCCGCAGCAGCTCCGGAAGCCGCCGCTCGCCGTACAGATCCACGCCGTAGCGGGTGATATCCTGAGCGATGACGATGCACTCCTGCACCCCGTCCTCCGCCAGCGCACGGGCCTCCTCCAGAATGTCCTCCATCCGGCGGCTGCGGTAGTTTCCCCGCAGGGAGGGGATCACGCAGTAGGCGCAGCGGTTGCTGCACCCCTCAGCAATGCGGAGATAGGCGTACTGCCGGGGGGTGGACAACACACGGGGCAGCTCCTCCACGGGGCCGTTGATGTCGGCAAAATGGCGGCACTCCTGACCGTTCACCACCTGCTCCAGCGCCGTGACGATGTCACCGAAGCAGCCGGTTCCCATGATGCCGTCGATCTCCGGCAACTCCTCCAGAATGTCCGCCTGATACCGCTGGCTGAGACAGCCCGTTACCAGAATTTTGCCCACCTCACCGGCGGCCTTCAGCTCCGCCGCCGCCAGAATGGTATCGATGGCCTCGCTCTTGGCGCTGTCGATGAAGCCGCAGGTGTTGATGACCACCACGTCGCTGCCGGAGCAATCCTCCTGCACGGTATGTCCGGCCTGCAGGCACAGGGCCATCATCTGCTCGGTGTTCACCCGGTTTTTGTCGCAGCCCAGGGATATAAATGATACATTCATGCTGTGTTTCCTCTGATGTTTGGTATGTGGATTTGTGATCTTGCAAGGGAGCATTCAAGGAGATGCTCTCTGGATAGACGATAAAAATGTGATCTGCTCCCGCCGGAGGAAATAAGAAGAATGATCGGCAAAAATATGCCGCCGGAGGTGGTTTTGCATAGGAGCAATTTACCTTTGGGAAGGGATCCTCCCTATTCCTCCGCCATTTCCTCGCCCAGACGGTTCAGCACCGGACGGATCTCCTGCCAGGAAAAGCCCCGCCGCTGGAGAGCGGCAGCCAGCTTGCGCTGCGTCTCTCGATCAAGGGGCTTCCCTTTACACTTGCTGCGGATAAAGCGCTCGATGGCCTCCTCGCCCTCCGGCAGCAGGGCCAGCGCATCGTCCCACAGCTCCTGCGGGATGCCCCGGCGCTGCAGCTCCTGCCGCACCCGGCCGGGGCCGTAGCCCATGGCGGCATAGTGCCGGGCAATGGCGGCGGCGTAGGCCGACTCGTCCACGGCCCCCAACTCCTCCAGCCACTGGGCTGTATCCTCCGCCAGCTCCCGGTCGCCGCCCTTACGGGTCAGGTGCTCCATCACCTGCTTTTTCGACAGCATTCGGCTGCCGGTGAGTCGGGCGCCACGGGCCTTCATCTCCGACCGCTTGGCGGACTGCTCCACCTGCGCCAACAGCTGCTCCGGCAGCTCCAGACCGGGCCGCAGCCCGAAGACCAGCAGCTCCTGCTCCGTCACCCGCAGCAGGTCGCCCCCCTCCAGGAATACCAGTACCCGGTCCTTCCTGCGGCGGGAGGGCTCGATGCGATCAATCCGCATCGTCGAAGTCGTCGGCGGATACATCCACCGCACGGCCTGCGGCCCGTGCCGCCACCTTGGACTGATTGCTCATCAGCTTGTGGAAGTCCCGGCGGATGTTGGCCTCCAGTGCGTCGGCCTCGTCGGGATGATCCCGCAGATATTGCTTGGCGGCATCACGGCCCTGCCCCAGGCGCACCTCACCCATGTTGAACCAGGAGCCGCTCTTCTGTACCAGATCCAGCTTCACGCCCAGATCCAGCATCTCGCCCAGCTTGCTGATGCCCTCGCCATACATGATATCGAACTCCGCCTCCCGGAAGGGGGGCGCCACCTTGTTCTTGACCACCTTGGCGCGGGTGCGGTTGCCGATCATCTCGCCGCCGGACTTCAGCGTCTCGATGCGGCGCACGTCGATGCGGACGGAGGCGTAGAACTTCAGCGCCCGACCGCCGGTGGTGACCTCCGGGTTACCGTACATGACGCCCACCTTTTCCCGCAGCTGGTTGATGAAGATGACCACGGTATTGGTCTTGGCGATGATGCCCGTCAGCTTCCGCAGCGCCTGACTCATGAGCCTGGCATGGAGCCCCACGAAGCTGTCGCCCATCTCTCCCTCGATCTCGGCACGGGGGACCAGAGCGGCCACGGAGTCCACCACCACCACGTCGATGGCCCCGGAGCGCACCAGCGCCTCGGTGATCTCCAGCGCCTGCTCACCGGTGTCCGGCTGGGAGATGAGCATATCCTCGATCTTCACCCCCAGCGCACGGGCATAGGTGGGATCCAGAGCGTGCTCGGCATCCACGAAGGCCACCTCGCCGCCCATTTTCTGGGCCTGCGCCAGAACGTGCAGAGCCAGCGTGGTCTTACCGGAGGACTCAGGCCCATAGATCTCGATGATGCGGCCACGGGGCACGCCGCCGATGCCCAGCGCCAGATCCAGCGCCAAAGAGCCGGTGGGGATGGCCTCCACATTGGGCTGCACATTGTCGCCATAGCGCATGATAGAGCCCTTGCCGTAGGTTTTTTCGATTTGCTGCATGGCGGTCTCCAGCGCCTTTTTCTTGTCGGAGACCACGGGAGCAGCTATAGAGCTGTCTTTCTTCGCTGCCATGTTTCTTCCTCCTGTATCAATGAAAATTTTCGTGGTAAATGGGCAGAGGCCCATCGATTTACAAAGTCGTTTCGCCGGTCATCAGGCGTCGGCATAGACCTCCCGATAGCGCAGGCCCGTCACCACACGGGGGATGCCCGCCGGATCCGGCAGGATCTCCAGCTCACCGAAGCCCTCGCCTCGCATGAGCCGCAGGACGTCGTCGGCCTGCCCGATGCCCACCTCGAAGGCCAGGCGGCTCCCGGTGTGCAGCACGTCCCGCCAGCGGCGGCAGACGCTGCGGTAGAAGTCCAGCCCGTCGGTCCCGCCGTCCAGCGCCAGATGGGGCTCATAGTCCCGGACGGAGACGTCCAGTCCGGCGATGTCCCCGGAGGGAATGTAGGGGGGGTTGCACACCAGACAGTCAAAATCCCCCAGCCGGGGAGGCGGATCGGACAGAGCGTCCATCTTTAAGGACACCACCTGTCCGCTGAGACTGTTGCGGCGGATATTCTGGCGGCAGATCCGCAAGGCCCCCTCGTCCAGCTCCCCCAGCACCACCCGTGCGCCGGGGACCTGACTGGCGATGGCCAGACCGATGCAGCCGGAGCCGGCGCACAGATCCAGCACCCGGCACTCCGGCAGGGGCCGCAGCCACGCTACCACGTGATCCACCAGCGTCTCCGTGTCCGGACGGGGGATCAGCACGCTTTCGGAGATGTCCAGCGGCAGCCCGTAGAACTCCCACTCCCCGATGAGGTAGGCCACCGGCTCCCCCGTCAGATGGCGGCACACCAGATCCCTCGCCCGCTCCTCGATGGCCGGGGGGACATACAGCTGCCCATCCCGCACCAGCTGGCTGCGGGTCTTGCCGGAGGCGAAGCACATCAGCTCACGGGCCTCCAGCGTGGCGGCCTCGATGCCTGCCCGGCGGAGAGTCTGCCGGATATCCATATACAAATTGTTGTAAGTAGTCGCCATAATACGCTCCGTTGTCATATTTTGAGCTTTTCAGGGGAGAACGGCCGGGAATTTCTCACCAGCGGTCCTTGTCCTTCTCCTCCGGCAGCACCAGCTTCAAGGCCTCAATGGCCACCTCCAGCATGGAGTCGTCCGGTTCGTTGACGGTGAAATTCTGGAGCCACATACCGGGGGCGGACAGCACCCGTGTGAGGGCATTGTCATGCCGCCCCACCAGCCGGTTGAATTCATAGGTGATGCCCACCACCGGGATCAGCAGCAGCAGATGCATCCCGATACGGACCCAGATGTTCTGCCAGTTGACGTAGCTGAAAACGATGCTGCTGCACAGGATGGACACGATGATGACCACGAAGAGGAAACTGGTGCCGCAGCGGGGATGATGCTTGGGCTGGATGCGGGCGTTTTCCACCGTCAGGGGCAGGCCCGCCTCATAGCAGAAAATGGTCTTGTGTTCGGCACCGTGGTAGCAGAACACCCGGCGCACATCCTTCTGCTTGGAGCAGAGGATCAGATAGGCCAGAAAGATGGCCACCTTGATGACGCCCTCAATGAGATTGTGGAGGGCGGCGTTCTGAGCGCGGAACAGCCCGGCCACGAAGGTGGGCAGCAGCATGAACAGCGCCAGCGTCATGCCCAGAGACAGCAGCACCGACACCCATACCAGCACGTTTTGGAGCTTTTCTGCCGGAACGTGCTTTTCCAGCCACAGGTCCAGCTTGGAGGGCTGGGCGGCCTCGTCGTCGGGGAAGTAGTCCGCCGAGAACATCAGGGCCTTGACGCCCCGGATCATGGAGTCCAGAAAGGTCACGGCCCCCCGCAGGATGGGAAGGCCCAGAATGGGGTATTTGTCCTTGATAAGTGTCAGCTCCTCCACCTTGGTCACAAGGCCCTCCGGGGAGCGCACCACAATGGCCTGCTTTTCCGGGCCACGCATGAGGATGCCCTCAATGAGAGCCTGTCCGCCGATGGAGGTGCGGAATGTACCGGGTTTGTGTTCCATAGACGATGTAAGTTCCTTTCCGTAAGTATAGCACCTGCCCAAACGAAATGCAACAACTGTTCTATTTCTATCGATGCTCCGTGTGGGGCGGAATGGGCAGGGTGATGGTCACCAGAGCGCCGCCGCCGTCGGCGTTGCCGATCTCGAAGGTGCCGCCGTGGCGGGTGATGATCTCATCGCACACCGCCAGACCGATGCCGCTGCCCCGGGCCTTGGAGGAGCCCTTGTAGAATTTCTGCTTCACATAGGGCAGCTCCGCCGGGGGGATGCCGGGCCCGAAGTCCCGGATGCGGATGACATAGTTGTCCGCATCCCGCCGCAGAGAGGCGATGATGCGCTTGCCGGAGCCACCGTGCTTGGCGGCGTTGTCCAGTACGTTGCACAGCACCTGCTTCAGCCGTTCCGGATCGCCGGGGATAGGATCGGTGTACAGTTCGCCGTCGTCGTCATACTCCAGATGGATGCCGTCCTGTCGGAACAGCTCCTGATAGGTGTAAACGGCGTCCTCGAACTCCGTCTGCAGGTCCACGTCCTCGATGCGGAGGGTAAAACGGCCGTCCTGCATCTTGGAGAACTCCAGCAGCTCCTCCATCATGTTGGTGAGTCGGCGGGATTCCTTGAGGATAATGTGCAGACCCCGGCGCAGCTGAGCGGGATCGTCGTCCTCCAGCAGTGTCTCGCTCCAACCATTGATGGCCGTCAGGGGGGTGCGGAGCTCGTGGGACACGGAGGAGATGAACTCCGTCTGGATCTTCTCACTCTGGCTGATTTTCAGGGACATATCGTTGATGTTGTCCACCAGCTCCCCCATCTCATCGGTGTAGGGGTTGGGCAGCTGGATGCCGTAGCTGCCGCCGGAGATGCGCTTGGCGGCGTCCGTCACCTCAGCCACCGGGGCCACCACGCTGTTGATGAACAGCAGACTGGAGATCAGCACCAGACAGATGACCCCGGCGATGATGGCGCTGATGATGAGGATGGTCAGAAGGATCTGATGGTCGATCTGCCGGGTGGCGGTGACATAGCGCATAAGGGCCACCGTGGAGCCGTTGAACTTCAGGGGTGTAGTGACGGCCATCACCGACTCGCCGGTGACGGGGTCCTTGCCGCTGAATACCTCGATGCTGCCGCTCTCCAGCGCCCGTGCGATCTCCGGGGTCTGGGGAGCCGTGCCTGCGGCCACGCCCTGAGTGGAGTTATCCACCCGGCCGTAGAGATTCAGGAATTGCAGCTCGATGCGGGTGCTGTCGAAGCTGGCGGCGTACAGTGAGGCGTTGCGGTAGTACTCGCTGTAGCTGCTCATGCTGTAGGAGTTGAAGTAGTCGGCGCCGGCCTTGGCCTTGGCCTCCAGCGTGGAGCGGGCGGAGCCGTAGTAGTTGTTGGCCACGGTGGCCGAGGCCAGAATGGCCGCCAGCACCAGTATCAGGATCACAGGCCCCACGCTGTTGAGGATCCAGCGCTTGCGCAGACCCTGTATCCGCAGACGCTCCTTCATGGACCGTCACCTCCTTGCTGCGGGGCCATCAGGCGTCCCACTTGTAGCCGTAGCCCCATACGGTGCTGATGAAGGTGGGGTTGGTGGCGTTGTCCTCGATCTTCAGCCGCAGGCGGCGGATGTTCACGTCCACGATCTTCAGCTCACCGAAGTAATCCCGGCCCCACACCAGATCCAAAATCTCCTCACGGGACAGGGCCTTGCCGGGATTCTCCATGAACATCCGCATGATGGAGTACTCCACCTGCGTCAGCTTCACGGGATTGCCGTTCTTTTCCAGCGTGCGGTTGCGGGTGTTCAGCAGGAAGGGGGGCTGGCTGATCTCGCCGGAGTGCTCCTCCATGCTGCCGCCGCTGCGGCGCATGAGGGCGTCCACCCGTGCCGTCAGCTCGGCGGGGGAGAAGGGCTTAGTGACGTAGTCGTCGGCTCCGGTCATCAGGCCCGTGACCTTGTCCATCTCCTGTGAGCGGGCGGTGAGCATGATGATGCCGATGCGGGAG
>ENA-OUQP01002188-OUQP01002188.1-human-gut-metagenome-genome-assembly--contig:-NODE-2188-length-11244-cov-3.270087_pt1 | contig 11244 bp, 8 predicted proteins | sample MGYA00237951_ERZ548836 | MGnify/ENA primary metagenome ERZ548836 (study PRJEB26490, sample SAMN05194702) | human gut metagenome | biome: terrestrial biome; feature: human-associated habitat; material...
GTTCCGATACCGGGCCATCAGGGGAAACACAAACGTCAGCTCCACTGCCGCCAGCTGCAAGGCGAATACCGCCAGCAGCTTCCACAAAAACCGGTCGTTCAGAGCGGCGAAGTACAGATCAAAGCCGCACAGAACCAGCACCGCCAGCATGGGCAGCCATACCAGCAGGGCACACTTGAAGTTCTCCCGCCATGCGGCGAAAAATTTTCTCGCCGTGTGGCTGTCCTCCCCCTGTATCACTTTCCCCAGCACCTGATACAGCGCCGCTGTGGAGGGGCCTATGGTCACCACCGGCAGAGAGCACAACACCCACAGCACATTCAGCACCACCAGCGTCCACACCCGCTCCATGCCACGGAAGAAGGCGCTGCTGGGATCAAACAACGAGCGAAACATCTCACCCCTCCTTTTCCGCCGCCAGCGCATCCGCCAGCCGGGCATATTCCGCCAGCCCCAGCCGCTCTCCCCGCACAGAGGGATCCAGTCCGCAGGCAACGACGATCTCCGTCAGCCGCTCCTTGGGCAGAGGGAAGGCCGTCTGCAGGGAGTTCACCAGCGTCTTGCGCCGCAGGGCAAAGCCCGATCGGACGGTGCGGAACAGCATCTCTCTGGAGCACACCTCCACCGGCGGAGCCTTGCGGCTGCGGCAGTGGATCACCGCCGAGGTGACCTTGGGGGCCGGCAGGAAGCAGGTGTTGGAAACGGTGAACAGCAGCTCCGGCTGGGTATAGTACTGCATCAGCAGGGTAAAGGCCCCGTAGTCCGCCGTACCGGGGGCAGCGCAGATGCGCTGGGCCACCTCCTTCTGGATCAGCACCGTCAGGCTGTCGAAGCACTGGGCCTCCACGCAGGCGGTAAGGAACGGTGTGGTGATGTGATAGGGCAGATTGGCACACAAAATGGGCCGTAGACCGGAAAACTGCTCTTTCACCGTCTGCCGCAGAGGCAGCTTCATGGCGTCCCCCTCCAGCAGGGTGAAGTTGTCAAAGTCCGCCATAGTCTCCCGCAGCACGGGATAGAGCCGCCGGTCCAGCTCCACGGATACCACCTTTCCCGCCCGCCGGGCCAGCTGCTGGGTCAGGGGGCCGATGCCGGGACCGATCTCCAGCACGCCGGTCTGTCGGTCGGCGCCGCTGGCGGCAGCGATATCCTCCGGCACCCAGCTTTCAATGAGGAAGTTCTGCCCCATGGATCTGGAAAAACGGAAGCCGTGACGCTGCAGCAGCTCCTGTATCTCATTGCGGTCACACAGGTTCATGGGCCGCCCTCCCTTCGTATGGTTGCACATCATGTATCAGTATAGCACAGGAGCGTAAAAAGGTAAAGCCTACATTCCCCCTACCCTTGGGCAAGTTTGCCCTTTTCAACCGGGGGGATGTGTGCTATAATGAATCGATTTCAGGACAGGAGGCGATGGACATGGAGCATCTCACCCACAGCGCCGCCGAGACGGAGGCGCTGGGCTGCCGGCTGGGCTGCGCCCTGACCCCCGGCACGGTCGTCGCCTACCGGGGCGGGCTGGGCATGGGCAAGACCGCCTTCACCCGTGGTTTGGCCCGTGGGCTGGATTGCCGGGACCGTGTCACCAGCCCCACCTTCACCATCGTCAACGAGTATCAGGGGCGCATCCCCCTGTTCCACTTCGATATGTACCGCCTGCCGGATGCCGACGCCCTCTTTGATATCGGGTGGGAGGATTATCTGGACCGTGGCGGCGTGTGCGCCGTGGAGTGGAGTGAGAACGTGGCCGAGGCCCTGCCGGAGGACACCGTGTGGGTGGACCTCCGCCGGCTGGAGGGCGAGGACAACGGACGGCGCATCACCATAACGGGGGTGACGGGATTTTGAAGATACTGGCTCTGGAGACCTCTGCCAAAAGCGTATCCGCTGCCGTGACCGACGGCGGCGTGGTGCGGGCCTATACTTATCAGAACACCGGACTCACCCACAGCCGCACCCTGATGCCGCTGGTGGATGCCATGCTGCGGGAGAGCGAGCAGTCACTGGCGGACATGGACCTGCTGGCGGTGGCGGCGGGGCCGGGGGGCTTCACCGGCCTGCGGATCGGGGTATCGGCCCTGAAGGGGCTGGCTTGGGCGGCGGACAAGCCCTGCTGCGGTGTGTCCACGCTGGAGGCCATGGCCCAGAACCTGAGGCACATGGACGGGCTCATCGTCTGTTCCATGGACGCCCGGCGCAATCAGGTCTATAACGCCGTATTCGCCGCCGAAGGCGGGCAGCTCACCCGGCTGACCCCCGACCGGGCCATCGCCCTGTCCCAGCTGGCGGAAGAGCTGCAAGGCGACCCCCGGCCCAAGCTGGTGGTGGGGGACGGCGCCGCTCTGTGCAGCGGCTTTCTCTCCGAGGCGGGCATCCCCTGCCGCATGGCCCCGGCCCAGCTGGTGATGCAGAACGCCGTGGGCGTGGCGTTGGCGGCGGAGGAGATGGCCGCCCGTGGCGAAACGGTATCCGCCCGTGATCTGGTTCCGGTCTACCTGCGGCTGAGTCAGGCAGAGCGGGAGCGGCTGGCCAAGGGCCTGAAGATCACTTTGGATTGATTTGAAAATTTTTATATGCGGAGGACAAGACTATGAGCAATCAGTTTCCCACCCTGCACATCGTGGACCATCCCCTGGTGCAGCACAAGCTGTCGGTGATGCGTGACAAGAACACCAGCGTGAAGGACTTCCGGGCACTGGTGGGCGAGATCGCCATGCTGCTGACCTACGAGGCCACCCGTGACCTGCCCATGACCACCCGGACCATCGAGACCCCCATCTGCCCCTTCGAGGCTCCCGTGCTGGCGGGCAAGAAGCTGGCCATCGTCCCCATCCTGCGGGCCGGACTGGGCTTTGAGGACGGCATCCTGACGCTGGTCCCCTCCGCCCGTGTGGCCCACATCGGTATGTACCGGGATGAGGAGACGCTGGAGCCCCACTTCTACTTCCTGAAGTACCCCAAGGACATCGCCGGCCGTGACGTGCTGATCGTGGATCCCATGCTGGCCACCGGCGGCAGCGCCGACATGGCCATCACCAAGATGAAGGAGCTGGGCTGCAAGAACATCAAGCTGATGATCCTGGTGGCGGCCCCGGAGGGCGTGAGGTTCATCTATGAGCGCCACCCCGATGTGGACATCTACTGCGCTGCGCTGGACGACCACCTGAACGAGAACGGCTACATCGTCCCCGGTCTGGGCGACGCCGGTGACCGCATCTTCGGCACCAAGTAAACCCCGCAGCGAAACCGAAAGCTTTTTCAGCAATTTTCTCTTTTCTATCCGAAATATCCGCAGGTATGGAATGCCTGCGGATATTTTTCGGCATTTCCATGGAATTTCCTGTTGCATTTTGCGCCGTTTTCGGGTAGAATGAGTGTGACAATTCAGATTGGTAGCTGTAAGGAAGTGTCTCGCACACGGGCTGCAACTATCACTCGGCGGTTGCTTGAGTGTTTCAGATCCCCTCCGGGGATTTGGAACATTTTTTCTTACCCGGAAACATTATAAAAGGAGGAAACATCATGAATCTGGTCATCAACGGCAGACTCATCACCCGTGACACGGAGGGCAAGGGCTATTACGAGCACGGCGCCGTGGCCTACGAGGGCAGCAAGATCGTGGAGGTAGGTGAGGAGAGCGCCTTGCGCCGGAAGTACCCCGACGCCCACTGCATCGATGCCAGGGGCGGCGTCATCATGCCGGCCCTCATCAACGCCCACACCCACATCTATTCCGCTCTGGCGAGAGGTCTGTCCATCGTGGGCAACAACCCCACCAACTTCTATGAGGTGCTGGACGGCACGTGGTGGGCCATCGACCGCAAGCTGATGATGGACGGCACACGGGCCAGCGCCACGGCCCTGTATATGGACTCCATCAAGCAGGGCGTCACCACCATCTTCGACCACCACGCCTCCTATGGCGAGATCCCCGGCACCCTCCACACCATTGCCGAGGAGAGCAAGCGCCTGGGCCTGCGCTCCTGTCTGTGCTATGAGGTCTCCGACCGGGACGGCGAGGAGAAGTGCCTGCAGGCCATTCGGGAGAACGCCGACTTTATCACCGAGTGTGAGAAGAACAAGGATCCCATGCTGGCGGCCATGTTCGGCGGCCACGCCCTGTTCACCATCAGCGACAAGACCTTCGACCGGATGGTGGAGGCCAACAACGGCCGCACCGGCTACCACATCCATGTGTCCGAGGGCATGAACGATGTGTACGACTCCCTGCAGAACTACGGCCGCCGCCCCATCCAGCGGCTGCAGGACCACGGTATTCTGGGGGATAAGACCATTCTGGGCCATTGCATCCACGTCAACACCGCCGAGATGGAGATCATCCAGCACACCAACACCATGGTGGTGAATAACCCGGAGAGCAACATGGGCAACGCCATCGGCATCTGCCCGGTGATCCAGCTGCACAAGCGGGGCATCCTGCTGGGCATGGGTACCGATGCCTATACCAACGATATGCTGGAGTCCATCAAGGTGGCCCTGTGCTCCCAGCGGAGCCAGAACTGCCTGCCCAACGTGGGCTGGTGCGAGGTGACGGATATGCTGTTCCGCAACAACGCCAAAATCGGTGAGAAGTACTTCCCCGCCACCCTGGGCGTGCTGAAGGCCGGTGCGGCGGCGGACATCATCGTCATGGACTATAAGCCCTTCACCCCCTTCTCCGACGAGAACATCGACGGCCACATGATCTTCGGCATGACCGGCCGCCAGTGCCAGACCACCATCGCAAACGGCAAGGTGCTGATGCAGGACCGTGTGCTGGTGGGCATCGACGAGGAGGCAGAGAACGCCCACATTCTGGAAGCCGCCAAAAAGCTGTGGGGTGACCTGAACCACAGAACGTATTGATATCCCATCATCCCCATATCACAATAAGGAGGAATCCCCATGTCTGAAAAAATGTATCCCATCCCCTTCCGCTCCCTTATGAACTGGGTGGTCACCGAATACGCCGACTGCGGCGAGATCTTCGGCATCCACAAGGCCTATCGTGCCTCCGGCAAGAGCCTGCCCATCTTCGGTGAGCGCATCGAAACTCCCTTCGGCCCCGCCGCCGGCCCCAACAGCCAGCTGGCTCAGAACATCATCGCCGCCTATGTGGCCGGCGCACGGTTCTTCGAGGTCAAGACCGTCCAGAAGATGGACGGCGCCGATCTGGCCGCCTGCGTCCCCCGCCCCTGCATTCTGGCCAACGACGAGGGCTACAATCAGGAGTGGTCCACGGAGCTGACGGTGCCGCAGGCCATGGACGAGTACATCAAGGCCTGGTGCGCCCTGAAGGTTCTCAGCAAGGTCTACGATCTGGGCGATCCCGACGGCTTCGTGTTCAATATGTCCGTAGGCTACGATCTGGAGGGCATCAAGGGCGAGAAGGTGAACACCTATATCGACGGCATGATGGACGCCCGCCGTACCGCCATCTTCGGTGAGTGCAAGGAGGTTCTGAAGGAGCTGTTCCCGGCGGAGAGCGACTTCATCGACGCCATCTCCCCCCGTGTCTCCGGCAGCGTCACCGTCTCTACCCTCCATGGATGTCCTCCCGATGAGATCGAGCGCATTGCCAGCTATCTCATCTCCGAAAAGCACCTGCACACCTTCGTCAAATGCAACCCCACCATTTTGGGCTACGAGACTGCCCGGCGGACGCTGGACGCCATGGGCTATGACTACATCGTCTTTGACGAGCACCACTTCAACGAGGATCTCCAGTGGGCAGACGCCGTTCCCATGTTCCAGCGGCTCCAGAAGCTGGCGGACAGCTGCGGGCTGGAGTTCGGCCTGAAGCTCTCCAACACCTTCCCCGTGGACACCACCCGTGGTGAGCTGCCCAACAACGAGATGTATATGTCCGGCCGGAGCCTGTTCCCCCTGACCATCGAGATGTGCCACCGCATCTCCCGGCAGTTCGGCGGCAGGATGCGGATCTCCTTCGCCGGCGGCGCCGAGTACTTCAACTGCGACAAGCTGTTTGCCGCCGGTATCTGGCCCATCACCGTAGCCACCACCATCCTCAAGCCCGGCGGCTATAACCGCCTGCTGCAAATGGTGGAGAAGGTGGAGGCTCTGCCCTATCGTCCCTTCTCCGGCACGGACACGCAGGCCATCTGTGACCTGTCCACCGCCAGCCACACGGACTTCCACCACGTCAAGCCCATCAAGCCCCTGCCCAGCCGCAAGAGCGACAAGCAGGTGCCTTGGCTGGACTGCTTCACGGCTCCCTGCAAGGGCGGCTGTCCCATCGAGCAGGATATCCCCGAATATGTGGAACTGGTCCGCAAGGGCCTGTACGGCCCGGCCCTGAAGCTCATCACCGAGAAGAACCCCCTGCCCTTCCTCACCGGCACCATCTGCGCCCACCGGTGCCAGACCAAGTGCTCCCGGAATTTCTACGACGAGTCCGTCCGTATCCGGGATACCAAGCTGGTGGCGGCGGAGCGTGGCTATGAGGCCCTGATGGCCTCCATCCAGAAGCCCGCCAAGGTGGCGGGCAAGAAGGCCGCCATCATCGGCGGCGGCCCCACCGGCATCGCCGCCGCCTATTTCCTGGGCCGTGCCGGTGTCGAGACCACCATTTTCGAGCGGGAGCAGTGCCTGGGCGGCGTCCCCCGCCACGTGATCCCCGCCTTCCGCATCACCAACGAGGCCATCCAGAAGGACATCGCCCTGATGGAGAAGTACGGCGTGGAGGTTCGCTGCGGCGCTCCCGCCCCCTCCGTGGCGGAGCTGAAGGCCATGGGCTACACCCATATCCTCTATGCCGTGGGCGCATGGAAGCCCGGCCAGCTGGGCATCCCCGGCGATGTGGCCGGCGCCATCCAGTGGATGAAGGGCGTCAAGGCCGGGAACATCTCCGTGGGCGGCAATGTGGTCGTGGTGGGCGCCGGCAATACCGCCATGGATGCGGCCCGTCTGGCCAAGCGCAGCGGCGCCCAGCACGTCACCATCGTCTATCGCCGCACCAGGAAATATATGCCCGCCGACGAGCATGAGTTGGCGCTGGCGCTGGCGGACGGCGTGACCTTTGCCGAGCTGTGCGCCCCGGTGGAGCAGAAGGACGGCGTGCTGCGCTGTGAGAAGATGAAGCTGGGCGAGGCGGATGCCTCCGGCCGCCGCAGCCCTGTGGCCACCGGTGAATATGTGGACATCCCCTGCGATCTGGTGATCTCCGCCGTGGGTGAGCAGGTGGACAGCGCCCTCCTGACCTCCAACGGCGTGGAGGTGGACGGCAAGGGCCGCCCCGCCTTCCGTACCAATGTGGAGGGCGTGTACGCCGCCGGTGACGCCCGCCGTGGCCCCGCTACGGTGGTGGAGGGCATTGCCGACGCCGCACAGTTCGCCGAGGCAGTCATCGGCGCTCCCCATACCTACGATATCCCCCAGCAGGCCTACATCACCAAGGCCGACGCCATCGCCAAGAAGGGTATCCTGCGGATGAGCGGCTGCACCGCCTGCGAGGGTGAGCGCTGCCTCCAGTGCTCCACCGTCTGCGAAAACTGCGCCGACTCCTGCCCCAACCGGGCCAACGTGGTCATTGCCATGGCCGACGGCAGCCACCAGATCCTGCACGTGGATAAAATGTGCAACGAGTGCGGCAACTGCACCCAGTTCTGCCCCTACCACTCCGAGCCCTGCCACGATAAGTTCACCCTCTTCCAGACGGCGGAGGATATGGCGGATTCTCACAACGCCGGTGTCCTGTTCCTGGGCGGCGACCGGGTGAAGGTGCGTACCTTCGGGGAGCCCAAGGAGTACGACCTCTCCGGCAGCAACGGCCTGCCTGCGGAGCTGGAAAAGCTCATCGTCACCGTCCGTGACCGGTACGCCTACCTGTTTGCGTAAGTAGCCATAGTAGAAGGGAGCCGCCTGCGGGCGGTTCCCTTCTATACGGTACGAAGGAGTACAAAAAAGCGGTCCGGAGCCAAAGGCTCCGGAACGCTTTTTTTAAAGGGGGGTATAATCTGCGGAAAGAACTTAGAACTGCTCCTTCTTCTTAGCCACCAGCACCCCACCGGCCAGAGCCATCACGCCCAGACCCAGATACACCACGATCCCGGCGTCACCGGTAGCGGGCTTGGAGGGTGTCGCAGGCTCCACAGGGGCCACATAGCCCAGATTCACCATCAGATCGGTGATCTCGGCGTCGGTAAGACCAATGGCCTTCATGTAGTCCTTAGCGCCCTTCTGCAGGTCGGCCTTGGACAGATCCTCCACGCCGAAGGCGTTCTGGAGGGTCTTGATGATGTTGCTGTTGGCAATGGCCTCGTACTTGTCCGTACCGGGCTCCACGCCGTAGTAGTTGTAGTAGGTGACCATGTAGTCCGCCACCACCTCGTCATAGGTAGCGCCCATCAGGCACTCCAGCAGAGCGGAGACGAAGCCGGCACGGTCCTTGCCCTCGGTGCAGTGGACATAGTAGGTACCCTTGTTGGCGGCGAAGAACCGCAGGCCCTCGGCCAGACCCTTCTGGAACTCCGGAGCGGAGAAGTCCACGCCCAGATTCAGATAGATCACCTTCTGGCCGGAGTAGTAGGTATCAGCGAAGCCCTCATAGGCCTCGGCCTCCTCCGGGCTGTTGGCGAGGTTCATGATGACGTTCACGCCCGCCTGCTTCAGAGCGGCATCCACATAGGTGTTGCGGCCCAGCTCCGGGTTGATGGGGGAGGAGCCACGGTACAGCACATCCTTGCCCATGCCGGTGGTGGCGATGTTGCGGAAGTTTCCGAACTCGGCGTCGGACAGGTTGGGATAATCGGCACGGTCATTGGTGCGCTGCAGGTCGTGCATGATGTACTCGGCCATGTAGCCGCCCTTCTCCGCCATCTTGAAGGTGACCTCCACGGGATAGGTCACACCCTCCCAAGCGGTCCAGTACCACGTCTTATCCTCGTTGGTGTGCTTCTTGGCCAGCTCATAGGTCTCAGCGAAGTTACCCATGTTGATGGCCATGGAGACGTAGCCGGTAGGCTTACCGTCGGCGTCCTTCTCCACGATGACGGCGGGCTTGCCGGAGTCCACATAGGAATAGGTAGGCACCACCGGCAGGGTCAGGGTCTTATCCAGGAACTTGACCGTCACCAGATCGCCCCAGGCAAAGCCCAGCTTGCCCATGAAGTCCTTGGCCTTGCAGTCGGTGTAGACGTTGCCGTACTTGGTCATCCAGATGTTGGCGTCCAGACCGCCGATGGTGATCTTGCCGTCATCCGTCTTCTCCGGCGGGATGATGGTCATGCGGCCCTGCGGCTCGCCGTACCGGGCCTTGGTGACGGTGCCGCCCAGCTCATCGGTGATGTAGTCCATGACCACGGTGTCCAGCGACAGACCGCTTTCGATCTGGCTGCTGGCAGCGGCGAAGGCGTAGTAGATGTCGCCGCCGGCGGCCAGGAAGTCGTTGGTGATGACAGCGTAGGTGGCATCCTTATCAAAGGGCTTGCCGTTGATGCTCTCGATGGTCACACGGTTGATGCTCTTGGGACCGTAGTAGGTAGAGCCGGGATAGGTGGTGTCGTTCTTGTCGTAATCCTTGGTGCAGTCCACCGTCAGCTTCATGCCGGCGGTCTGGGGGAAGCCGCCCAGAGGCGCGGGAGTGCAGAAGGTAGCAGCCTCCAACGCCTCCAGCAGCTCGGCGCCGGTGACGTTCACCACCGTCAGCGTATTGCCGAAGGGCAGAACGGTGAACACGTCCTTCTTGGTGATGTCGCCGGCCTTGATGGCGGCACGGATGCCGCCGCCGTTGGTGAGGGCCACAGCGTTCTCCATGTTGATGCTGGGCATTCGGGTCTTAACGGCCCACATCATGGCGTCGGTAATAAGGTCGCCCATGTTGGTCTCCTCGGTGCGGTTGCCGGGCTCCTTGTCGCCGTTGAGCTCCACCTCGGTCTTGGCGAACACCTTGCCGTACTCGGCATCCACCTCACCGATGATCCTGTCGGCGATGGCCTTGACGGAGGCATCCTCCTTGGTGTAGGTGCTCAGGTCGATGAGACCGTTGCTCTCCACGCTCTTGGTGGCGTTATCAATGACGAAAGCGCCCACATACGCAAGACCCGTACCGGTAGACTGGATCATGCCGTTGTCCTTGTTGGCGGTCATCACGGTGTGGGAGTGGCCATCGATGACGATTGTCCACACCGGGGACGTTCTTCACGAAATCGATGGAGCGGTTGGGCTCGGAGGACGCATCCACGCCCAGATGGGTCAGAGCGATGACGATATCGGCGTTGCCCTCCTCACGGGCGACCTTGATCTTGGCGTTGGCGGCGTCATACAGCTTCTGGCCGGACAGGAAGGTCAGACCCTTCATCAGAGCGGGGTTGGCCTTGGTCTGAGTCTCCGGAGTGGCCACACCCATCACGGTGAGGTTAAAGAGGGTGTTGCCGTCAGCGTCCGTAACGGGAGCGGTAGCGCCGGGAGCGAAGATGGGATCACCCTTGTCGTCCACCAGATTGACGCAGGTCACCAGGAAGTCGGCGGCGGCGTTGCTGAGATTCGCCTTCAGCTGGGGGAAGCCGTAGTCAAACTCGTGGTTGCCCAGCGTCACGGCGTCGTAGCCCACGGCATTCATCAGCTCCACAGCGGTAGCGCCCTTGCTGAGGCTGACATAGGTAGAGCCTTGGCTGAAGTCACCGGCATCCAGCAGCACCACAGCGCTGGCGCCCCGGTCGTAGCACTCGTTTTTCAGTGCCGCAACCTTGGCGTATTTGTCAATAGCGCCATGTACGTCGTTGGTGTGCAGAATGACCGTCTTACCCTTCAGAGAAGCTGGCAGCTGATACCCAGCCGCCGGCTTCTCTTCTGCCCAGGTGGCCGGCACCAACAGAGTCAGTGTCATCACCAGGGACAGGAGCAATGCTAATACTTTCCGCATGGTTCTTTCCTCCTTTATTTTTTGGAACGCCCGTGGCATCCCATAATACGTCTTTATCATACATGATTTTGCACAGGAAAACAAGTCTGTTCTGTGTTTTTTTGTGTAAAAGTACGATAAAATCTCTCTGTACGAGCCATACAAAAATCCCATATCGTTTTTGTATATTCCGCCGTAACCGGTACGGACGACCCTGAAAAATGGTGTGGCTTTTTGGTTTTTTTCTGTTATAATATAGGTTACCATCGATGAACAAGGGCAAGTACGCCTGACAGCGTGTCTTTCCGGCGCTTTTTGTCCTTTTCGCCTTGGCGGGCGCCAGCCCGCCTGCATCTCAAAAGCCAAAAATCACTCGAAAATCC
>ENA-OUQP01002193-OUQP01002193.1-human-gut-metagenome-genome-assembly--contig:-NODE-2193-length-11235-cov-6.271020_pt1 | contig 11235 bp, 8 predicted proteins | sample MGYA00237951_ERZ548836 | MGnify/ENA primary metagenome ERZ548836 (study PRJEB26490, sample SAMN05194702) | human gut metagenome | biome: terrestrial biome; feature: human-associated habitat; material...
GGCCGCTGTGGCCGACGCCAGCGCGGTGAATATCGCCCGGGGCAAGGAGGCTGCTGCCGACTTCCACGAGGCTGAGAACGTGGCCGCCGCTCAGGCTGTGGCCGCGAAGCTCGAGGGCAAGACCGTGGTCATCAAGGCCAAGGGCGGTGCCTCCGGCCGTCTGCACGGCAAGGTCACCGGCAAGGAAGTCGCTGAGGCTCTGGCCCAGCTGGCCGGTTCTCCCATCGACAAGAAGAAAATCGAGCTGGAGACCAGGGACATCAAGGACGCGGGCGTCTTCAACGGCAAAGTCCGCCTCCATGTCGGTGTCGTGGCTTCCTTCAAGGTCCAGGTAGAAGTGGAGCAGGCCTGATTTGACCGCTATCTGCGCCCCCTCTCGGCAGGGGGCGCTTTTTGGCTTTACGGCATTTATATAAATAAAGCAGAAGGATAACGACCATGCCGAACGAACGACATTATAACGAACTCAACCTCGAGAGCGTGGGCATCAACCTGCCCTACAATATGCAGGCAGAGCAGAGCGTGCTGGGCGCGGTGCTGCTGAAACCCGAGACCCTGACCGACCTCGTCGAGATCATCCGGCCCGAGATGTTCTACACCCGGCAGAACGCTCAGATCTACTCCGAGATGCTCCGCCTCTTTACCAGCGACCAGACCATCGACTTCGTCACCCTGCTGGACGCTGTTATCTCGGACGGCGTGTTCCCCAGCGCCGACGAGGCGAAAGTCTACCTGACCGGCCTCGCCGAGACGGTCCCCAGCATCTCCAACGTCAAGGCGTATGCGCAGATCGTGCAGGAAAAGTATCTGGTGCGCCAGCTGATGGGCGTTGCAAAGGACATTTTGCAGGACGCGGGCGACGAGCCCGACGCCGACCTGCTGCTGGAAAACGCCGAGCAGCGCATCTATGAGATCCGCTCCGGCCGCGATTCCAGCGCCCTGACGCCCCTTTCTTCCAGCATGGTGGAGACGCTGACAAATCTGCAAAAGATCAGCGGCCCCGACGCCGACAAGTATAAGGGCATCCCCACCGGCTTCCGGCTGCTGGACACCGTCCTCACCGGCCTTGGCCGCGGCGACCTCATCATCCTCGCTGCCCGCCCCGGTATGGGCAAGACCAGTTTCGCGCTGAACATCGCTACCCGCGTGGCCATGCAGCAGAAGGTGCCGGTGGCCATCTTCAGCCTCGAAATGACGAAAGAGCAGCTGACCAACCGCATCCTCTCCGCTGAAGCGGGCATCGACAGTCAGGCGTTCCGCACCGGTGCGCTCCGGGCCGAGGACTGGGAGTATCTGGCCCTCGCCACCGAAAAACTGCACGACGCACCGATCTATATGGACGACACCTCGGGCATCACCATCACCGAGATGAAGGCGAAGATCCGCCGGGTCAATCAGGACCCCGCCCGCCCCAACGTGGGCCTCATCGTCATCGACTATCTGCAGCTGATGACCAGCGGCCAGCGCAGCGAGAACCGCGTGCAGGAGATCAGCTCCATCACCCGAAACCTCAAGATCATGGCCAAAGAGATGAACGTGCCCATCATCGCTCTGAGCCAGCTGTCCCGTGCGGTGGAAAAGCAGGGCAACAACTCCAGCCACCGCCCCCAGCTGTCGGACCTGCGTGACTCCGGCTCCATCGAGCAGGACGCCGACTGCGTCCTCTTCCTCTACCGCGACTCCTACTACGCCAGCCAGAACCCCGACGGCGCGGAGGTGGACGCCGACACCGCCGAGTGCATCGTGGCAAAGAACCGTCACGGCGAGACCAGCACGGTGCCGCTGGGCTGGGACGGCGCCCACACCCGCTTTATGGATGTGGACTTCAAACGCTGATGAACTACGAAGAGATCTTACAGACGGTGCGCGGCTTCTGCGCCCGGGAAAAGCTGCTGGACGGCAAAAAGCATCTCGCGCTGGCTGTTTCGGGCGGGGCCGACAGCATGGCCCTGCTCTGCCTCATCCGCCCGCTGGCCGAGGAAAAGGGCATCGCCCTCACGGTCTGCCACGTCAACCACGGCCTGCGGGGGGAGACGGCGGACCGGGACGAAGCCTTCGTCCGGGAGGTCTGCGCCCGGCTGGGCCTGCCGCTGCGGGTGTTCCATGCCGCTGAGCTGGAAGCCGAGGCAGGAAAGCCCCGGGCAGGGGAGGACTGGGCGCGCCGCCTGCGGTATGCCTGCTTTGAGAGGGTGCTGGCCGACGGGATAGATGCCGTCGCAACTGCCCATACTGGGAGTGACCAGGCCGAAACGCTGCTGTTCCGGCTGGCCAGAGGCACCGGCCTCCACGGCGCGGCGGGCATCCGGCCCAGCCGCCCGGGCTATCTGCGGCCTCTGCTCTGCCTGACGAGGGCCGACACCGAGGCCGTCTGCCGCGCCTGCGGCGAAGGCTGGGTCACCGACGAGACCAACGACGCCGACGACTACGCCCGCAACCGTCTGCGCCACGGCGCACTGCCCGCCCTCTGCGGGGTCAACAGCGCCGCCGAGCGCAATCTGGCCCGCTTCTGTGAGAAAGCCGCCAAGGCGGACGAATACTTCGCCCGGCAGGCGGATGCGCTGCTGGCTTCGGCCCGGGCAGCGGACGCAAAAAGTCTGCCCGGCGGGGCGGGATACGCCCTGCGCAGCGGCCAGCCCGTGTGGCTGTCAGAGCCTTTGCGGCAGACTGACCCGCTCATCCTCGACATGGCCCTCCACAGCCTTGTGGAGCCGGTGCGGGACGCGGAGGAAAAATATATCCGCCTGCTGGCCGACCTTGTGGAAAAGGGCAGCGGCGCGGTGCAGCTCACCGACGCCGTCCGCTTCTGCGCCCGGGACGGCGTGCTCTGGCGGGAGGAAGCCGATAAAAACACCCGCCGACAGGGCGAAAAAGCGGACGGTCCGAAATTTGAAGTATCCCTGCCGGAGGGCGGCGATTATCCGCTGCCCGGCGGCAGAACGCTGCATATCCGGGTGGTTTCGGCCTGTTTTGAAGAAAAAACACAGGGTGTTCATAAAAAAGACTTAAAAAATCAGGCAGATTATGCTAAAATAAACTCGATATGTCCTGTTCTGCGGCTGCGCTGCCGTCAGCCCGGCGACCGCTTCCGTCCGGCCGGGCGGGGGGTAGACCGGGAGCTGCGCAAATGGATGAACGAGGCGGGCATCCCGCCCCGGGAACGGGACACGCTGCCGCTGCTGGCGGCAGGCAGACAGGTGCTGTGGGTCTGCGGAGAGGGCTTTGCCGATGGGCTGGCCCCCGGGCCGGACACCGGGCAGCTGCTGCAGGTGGAACTAGAAAATTTTGGAGGAATCGAATCATGAGCATGCATGACGATATTTTGAAGGTCCTCGTTTCGGAAGAGGAGCTGAAAGCGAAAGTGGCTGAGCTGGGCGCTCAGATCAGCAAAGACTATGAGGGCAAAAACCTCGTCCTCGTCTCCATCCTCAAGGGCTCGGTGGTCTTTATGGCCGACCTGATGCGCGCCGTGAGCATCCCGTGCAGCATCGACTTCATGGTGGTGTCCAGCTACGGCGGCGGCAACACCACCAGCACCGGCCTCGTCAAGATCATCAAGGACCTGGACGGCGACCTTTCCGGCAAGGACGTGCTCATCGTGGAGGACATCCTCGACACCGGCATCACCCTGTCGAACCTCGTGCCGATGCTCAAGATGCGCAACCCGAACTCGGTGAAGATCTGCACCATCCTCGACAAGCCCAGCCGCCGCAAGGCCGACATCGCCCCGGACTACGAGGGCTTTGCGGTGCCGGACGAGTTCGTGGTGGGCTACGGCCTCGACTATGACGAGAAGTACCGCAACCTGCCCTACATCGGCGTACTCAAACCCAGCGTCTACGAAAAGTAAGAAATAAAACCAGAACTGGAGTTGATCCTTTTGCAACCTAAGAGACCTCGTATCAATCCGCTCATCCTCGCACTGGCGCTGGCCGCCGTGCTGATGGTCTGGTCGGTGATGGGCAGCGGGTCGGGCAGCACCAGCGGCTCGACCATGAGCTACTCCACCGTCGTCCATTACTTTGAGCACAATCAGGTCACGGCCTTCACGCTGGACCGCAACACCAGCGTCATCACCCTGAACCTGAAGGAAGGCGACCTGCCCCTGCCGGACGTCTCCTCCACCCAGAGCACGGTGCAGTCTACCGGCGGTCTGCTGAGCGGGATGTTCTCCTCCTCGTCGGAGTCCACCGGCGCAGTGCAGGAGGACGACGGCACCGTCACCGTCCGCTACAAGCTGCCCTACGCCTACGTTTTCATCGAGAACGTGGACAAGTATATCGAGTCCTACGACGCGGCGAACCCCGACGCGCCCATGACCTACGACTACACTTCCCTCAAGGAGACCATCCCCTGGATGGAGATCATCTTCTATCTGGGGATGCTGGGCTGCACCGGCTTTTTGCTGTTCTCGATGATGCGGGGCGGCGTCGGTGGTGGCGGCGGCATCATGAATGTCGGCAAAGCCAAGGTCAAGGACGAGCACGAGAACAAGAAGACCGCCACCTTTGCCGATGTGGCCGGTGAAGACGAAGAGAAGGAAGAGCTGAAAGAGGTCGTGGAGTTCCTCAAGAGCCCCGACAAGTTCAACTCTCTGGGCGCACGCATCCCTCACGGCGTGCTGCTCGTCGGCCCTCCGGGTACCGGCAAGACCCTGCTGGCCCGCGCCTGCGCCGGTGAGGCCGGTGTGCCGTTCTACTCCATCTCCGGCTCTGACTTCGTCGAGATGTACGTCGGCGTCGGCGCATCCCGTGTGCGCGACCTCTTCGACAAGGCAAAAAAGACCATGCCCTGTATCATCTTCATTGATGAGATCGATGCTGTGGGCCGTCAGCGCGGTGCCGGTCTCGGCGGCGGTCACGACGAGCGTGAGCAGACCCTGAACCAGCTGCTGGTCGAGATGGACGGCTTCGAGGCCAACGACGGCGTCATCGTCATGGCGGCCACCAACCGTGCCGACATCCTCGATAAGGCCCTGCTCCGCCCGGGCCGCTTCGACCGTCAGGTCTACGTCGGCCTGCCCGACGTCAAGGGCCGCGAGGAGATCCTGAAAGTCCACACCAAGAACAAGCCCCTCGCCCCGGATGTCTCCCTCAAGGTCATCGCACAGCGCACCGCAGGCTTTGCGGGCGCTGACCTCGAGAACCTCGTCAACGAGGCCGCTCTGCTGGCTGCACGCCGCAGCCGCAAGGCCATTACGATGGAGGACATCGAAGAGGCTTCCATGAAGGTCATGGCCGGCCCCGAGAAGAAGAGCCGGGTCGTCACCCCCGAAGAGAAAAAGCTCACCGCCTACCACGAGGCGGGCCACGCTGTGGCGGGCTTCTACTGCAAGCACCACCCCCGTGTGCATGAGATCACCATCATCCCCCGCGGTCAGGCCGGCGGCTACACCATGTATCTGCCCGAGAAAGACCGCAGCTACGTTACCAAGGGCGAGATGTTCGAGGACATCGTGTCCAGTCTGGGCGGCCGCGTAGCCGAGCAGCTTATCCTGGACGACATCTCCACCGGTGCGTCCAACGACCTGCAGCAGGCGACGAACATCGCCCGCCAGATGATCACCAAGTACGGCTTCTCCGAGCGCCTTGGCCCTGTGGTCTACGGCACCTCTCAGGAGGAGACCTTCCTGGGCCGCGACCTCGGTCAGGGCAAGGGCTACAGCGAGACCACCGCTGCTGAGATCGACAGCGAGATGCGGGACATCATCGACGAGGCCTACGAGACCTGCCGCCGCACCCTGACGGAGCATATCGACCAGCTCCATGCGCTGGCACAGGCCCTGATGGAGCGCGAGAAGCTGAACGAGAAGGAGTTCAACGCCGTGATGGCAGGCGAGACCCTGCCCCCGCGTGAGGACCCCGATGCAAAGCCCGCCGAGGATCAGCCCGCTGTCCAGCCTGTGGAACAGGCCGAGACCGCAGAGGCTGCGGAACCTGCCGAACCTGCTGAGGCAGTGGATGCCGCCCCGCAGGAAGCCCCGGCCCCCGAAACGCCGGATGAAGGCGAAGCCAACCAGTAAACCAAGAGAAAGGGGAGAGTGTTGTGGAGGAAAATTTTGAACCGGTCGCGCGGACACGGGCCAACTATTACACCCCGGGCAGCCCGGTGCAGTTCGTCTGCGTGGAGCTGCTCAAGGGCGAAGTCAGCGGCGAACACGCGGTCTGTCTGACCTTTAAGAACATTTCCCGCGTGACCCTGACGGCACTGGAGATCCACTTCAAGTGCAAGGGCGTGGACGGCGTCATCCTCTGTGAGGACGAGTTCGAGTACCGTGACCTTGCCGCGAAGCCCGGCGAGAGCTTCGGCATGGACGATGCCGTCTTTGTCACCCAGAAGGCCATCACCAGCGTGGATGTCACCCTGCGCAATGTCTACAGCGGCAGGAAGGTCGTCCACCTCGAGAGCATCAAGCGGGTGCGCCTGCCAGCCCCCCGCCGCCTGAGCGTCGAGATGCAGAAGGCCCTCGAAGCCCGGATGAACCGCACCGGCATGAAGTTCATGCCCCAGGTCTTCGAGAACGGCTGGTACTGCGCCTGCGGTGCCTTCCACCCGAAGGAAGAGGACACCGTCTACTGCTCCGAGTGCGGCAGCGACCGCATCCTTTTGCAGAACGCGCTGAACACCCTGCTGCAGCCGGAAGCCCCGGTGCGCCAGCCCGAGCCGCAGCCTGCGGCCCAGCCGGTGCGCCCGGCTGCGCCTGCGGAGGAACCTACCCGCATCGTGGGTGCGGCGCAGGAGGAAGCCACCCGTATCATCCCGCCCCGGGCGGCGGAGCCTGCGCCCGGCTATGCGCCTGCCGCTGAGATGGACGCGACCCGCGTGGTGTCCCGCGCCCCGGAGCAGGAGGCGACCCGCGTTCTGCCCCGCCAGCCGGAGCCGGTGCGCCCGGCCAAGTCCTTTGCGCCGGACGAAGAGATGGAGAAGTACGGCACCCGTGTGGTACCCTCGACTCCCGCCGCCGCGCCGTCCCGCCTGCAGGCAAAGCCGCTGGACGAGGAGGACGACTGCGAAGAAGAAGACCCCCGCGACAGCATCGCTGAGACGCTCATCCGCTGGGTGCCGCCCATCACCGCCATCGTGTGTGCGGGCATCGCCCTGTGCGGCTTCGTGTATTCTCAGTTCATGATGTAAAATAGGATGTACGGCGGAGGAGGCAGAGGCTTCCTCCGCTTTTAATTTAAGGAATAACCTCTCCGTCAGCGCTGCCGCGCTGCCACCTCCCCTATCGAGGGGAGGCCTTGGCATGGCGGAAAAGCTCTATCTTTTCGCCAGAGGCTCCCCTACTAGGGGAGCTGTCTGCGGAGCAGACTGAGAGGTTGGACAAAGGAGAAGTGAAGTTATGCCTGACGAAGCTTTGCAGGCCGCGTTCGAGATCAAAGCGGCCTGCGACGACATCAGCCGGAAGCTGCTGCGCTGGCACTGGGAGCAGAAGCCCGGTGCCCACAGCGTGGACGCTCTGCTGAAGCATCTGGCCCAGCGCCAGAAGGAAAGCCCGGACTACTACGAGCGTCTGCCCGAGCTGAGCGGCCGCACCAGCTGGCAGCAGCTGGACACCACCCTCTGTATGCGTGTCCTGCTGGACCCGGAGAAGGACGCCGCCCGTCCATTGGACCTGCTGGGGGATACGCCCCGCCCGGCAGCGGCCCGCCGCGCCTGCAACGCGGTGCGGATGGCCCGCAACGAGGCCGCGCACGCCTCCGACAAGACCGCTGCCGCACAGGCGGCCCTCCGGTTCAACGAGGCCGTGGAGGAGCTGGAGGCGGGCTATGAGGGCACGGCCCTGACCACCGGCGACCTTGAGAAATATTACCGGATGGCAGAGGACTTTCTGGCCCGCTGCGGCGCTTCGGAGACCATCGAGCCGCAGAAAAAGGCCGGGGACGAGCCGCCCCGCCGCCCGAAGTCTCAGACGCTGCGGGCCGATGCCCCTGCCCGGAAGCGCCAGAGCAGCGGAGGCCGCACGGCATCCCGGGGAACGTCCGGCCGCAGCCGGAAGACCTCCGGGAAGACAGGCCGCAGCCGCCCGGCCACGGCCCGCCGCAAAAAGCGTCAGCGCACCCAGAGCCGTGCTCTCACGGTGGTGCTGCTGGCCGTCGTTCTGCTGGGCCTGCTGGTCCGGGCATGGACGATGGGACTGATGAAATAGCAGCCCTGCTGCGCGTGGGCCTCACCACTTGTAAACTTTCTGTAGGGTGCTTGACTTTTGCAGGAAAGCGCATATAATAAGGGTGATGAAAGTGGTAGCACACTAGGTATGCGCCGCACCAAAAGAAAAGACCCCCTCTCGGAGCTGCTATCTCCGAAAGGGGGTCCTTTTTAGTGCTTACGGCCCTTCAGCCATCCGTCAAGCCACTTGCAGATGTAGTAAGACGCTACATTCGCTGCGACGGACAGTACAAATGTAAAAATATACGCCATAAGGCGACACCCCCCTTCTCCCATCCTTGGTAGATTGGGCGGGACGAGCCGCAAACTCATTATATCATAAACTTTGACAAAAAGATACAATAAATGCCAAAGAGAAGAGTGCTTGTAAACTTTCTGTGCAGTGCTTGACTTTTGGGGAGAATGGCATATAATGAAAGTATAAAAGAAAGAACGATACTTTCCGTTGTTCTCACCAAAGCAAAAGAACCCCCCCTCACGGAGTTGCCGCTCCGAAAGGGGGTCTTCTTTATTTAGTGCTTACGGCCAATGCTTGACTTTTGCGGAGAATCGCATATAATAGAGACAGAAATGTGAGAACCCAGCGCTTTCATCTCCAGCAATGAGAAATCCCCCAAGGAGTTGCGACCTCCATGGGGGATTTCTTTTTAATTAGGCTTTGCGGTTCTCTTCGCATCTGTCAAGCCACTTGCAGATAAAGTGCGACACTACATCTGCTCCGACAGATACCAAAAATGTGAGAAAATAGGCCAACGCGTCCACCTCCTCTCCCGTGAGATACGCGGGGTGAACCGCAAACCCATTATACCACACGTTTCGCCAAAAAGATACAGGAGATGCCAAGAGAAGAGTGACTGTAAACTTTCCGCACAGTGCTTGACTTTTGCGGGGAATGGCATATAATAAAGATGGTAAATGTGGAAGCAAATGAGTCCATTGGCTCACCCAAAAGGAAAGACCCCCTCTCGGAGCTGCAATCTCCGAAAGGGGGTTTTTTGCGCCTTGCGGCCTGCCAAAGCCTCTCCCCTTGGGAGAGGTGGCATTGCGAAGCAATGACGGAGAGGGCAAGCCCGGCAGGAAAGAGCCGTGGGCGCAGCGATAGGCAGGCTTTTTGTCAGAGCGATACTATCGCAGTGCCTATGATTCTCGGTCAGCAGCCTAGCCCTCTCAGTCTCGTCGCCCTGCTCCTCGCCAGCTCCCCCAAAGGGGGAGCCATTGGCATGTCGGTCAGCTTTCGTCTGGACGCTGAAAGCCCGACGGGGCGCAAAAGGGCGGGCCTTGCTGCAAAGGCCAGCGGCTTCTGGACAACGCACCTTGTCAAGCTGTCGCTGGCCCAGACAGCGGAGCACTACCGTTCCCGAGACATCGTGCTTTGCTCGTCCAGCAGGAAGTGGCCCGGCCTGCCAAAGCCTCCCCCTCTGGGGGAGCTGTCACGCCCTCGGCCCGCCTGAGAGCCCTCCGTGAATTTGTGGAAAATGCACGATTGAAAAGAAAGGAATTTGTAAATGTGATAAAAATGAGAAGAAGATATTGACAAAAACGATGGGTGGGGTATAATGATAACACAGGCCGACAGCCGGAAATGGATGGCCTGCCTGTATAATTCATTTTTATTTATGGAGGCAAAAATCATGAAAATGGCAAAGAAACTTCTGGCCCTCGTCCTGACCGGCGTTATGGCAGTGTCCATGCTGACTGGTTGCGCTCTGAGCGACCGCGCTGCTGCTAATGCTCTGGAGAAGGCTCTGAACAGCACCAGCACTCAGCCGGAGCAGAAGGTTGTCTACAACTATGACAACGATCTGAACAGCAAGGCAGAGAAGGCTTTTGAATCTCTGGGTGCTGATGCTGCTGCTCGTAAGGCTCAGCTGGCCACTGCAGCCAACAAGACTGCCCTGACCTACATCAAGGTTGGCACGAAGGATTACGCTTACATTGTTATCGGCGCTCCTAAGACCTCTGATGATTCTCACGCTGAGAACTGGACTGTTTCCAAGCTGCACGGCACCAGCGGCGTTATTTATGACACTGCTCTGAAGACTGTCAGCGAGGGTGGCTCTACTTACACCGTGAAGAACGCTGAGAAGAGCACCACCGCTACCAAGGCAAAGGTCAACTTCGGCGTGAAGCTGGTTAATGACGGCGCAGAGAGCAACAAGAACTACTACGCTGTCGTTGTTGTTGAGCTGACCAAGAACTCCTAATCACCCCATCTGCTCAAATCATTACAGACCCTGTCTGTGATACACATTGAGAAATGACTCCAAGGCCCGGAGCGGGAACGCTCCGGGCCTTGGTTTTTTTGGAGTAGGGGCGGGGAGGAGCGGGGGAGTCGGCCTTTACAATCCCCGCAAAACATGGTAAAGTAAAGGTACTCTGCTTTCAACAGGAAAAGCAGGCCCGGCTGCGGGGAAAGCTGCCGGGAAAACGACTCAACACGACACGGCAAACCAGCCGCGGACGGAAAGGATGTACTTACAATGGAACAGAGCGAAAAGACCCTTGATATGATCGTCAATCTCTGCAAGAACCGGGGCTATGTCTTCCCCGGCTCTGAGATCTACGGCGGTCTGGCCAACAGCTGGGACTACGGCCCTCTGGGCGTCGAGTTCAAGAACAACGTCAAGAAGGCATGGCTGAAAAAATTCGTGCAGGAGAGCCCCTACAACGTGGGCCTCGATGCCGCCATCCTCATGAACCCCCAGACCTGGGTCACCACCGGCCACGTGGCCGGTTTCTCGGACCCCCTGCTGGACTGCCGCGCCTGCAAGGCCCGCCACCGCGCCGACAAGCTCATCGGCGACGAGCACCCCGAGGTCAACGTGGACGCCATGAGCTTTGACGAGATGGACGCTTTCATCGCCGAACACGAGGACGTGGTCTGCCCCGTCTGCGGCAAGCACGACTTCACCCCCATCCGTAAGTTCAACCTGATGTTCAAGACCGCCATCGGCGTCACCGAGGACAGCTCTTCCACCTGCTACCTCCGCCCCGAGACGGCGCAGGGCATCTTCGTCAACTTTGCCAACATCCAGCGCACCACCCGCCGCAAGCTGCCCTTCGGCGTCT
>ENA-OUQP01002208-OUQP01002208.1-human-gut-metagenome-genome-assembly--contig:-NODE-2208-length-11138-cov-6.104123_pt1 | contig 11138 bp, 9 predicted proteins | sample MGYA00237951_ERZ548836 | MGnify/ENA primary metagenome ERZ548836 (study PRJEB26490, sample SAMN05194702) | human gut metagenome | biome: terrestrial biome; feature: human-associated habitat; material...
TTGTATGTCTCGGGATTTTGGCATATTCATGCCAAAACACCTCGCGGGATAATGGCGTGTGAACAGTAACATCCATACTTTTACAGCTGCATTTCTCTGTATTAAGGATAGCACGATTTTTTGAAAATGCAAATAATTTTATATAGAAAATGATCACATTATCATACAAAAGAAAGCCACCCCAAAATCATAGGGTGACCTTCTCATATATGATTCAGCTTTATTTTTTATGAAAAAGAATTGTGCAAATCAGCACAGTAAAGGGTACAGAAAGTACAATCCCGAAACTGCCTGCCAATCCCTGCATGATGGCAATTCCGATATTATTGGAATTGATGATCTGCTGGTACGGAAGATTATAGGAGTAATCAAGAAGAAGAGTACTGACACTACTTCCTGCAAATGCCAGTATAAGCGTATTGCTGTCCGTTCCCATCATGTCTCTTCCCACACGCAGCCCAGCCTTAAAAAGTTCCTTCCTGGATAAAGACAGATTCTGTCTGTAAATCTCATCAATGGCACTGCTGATGGACATGGCAACATCCATAACCGCGCCCAGACAGGAGATCAGAAGACCGGAAAAAAGCAGTCCTCCAACCTGGATACGATTGGTATTCCACAGAGTCATCAGTGTCTCAATATCCGAAACATTATATCCGGAAATTCCTGATGCCTTACTGAAACACCAGGCAGAAACCCCGGCAAGAATAACACCAACAAGGGTTCCAAGTGTTGCAGCACAGGTTTTCCGTGTAGGTCCGCCGATCAGATACATCGTGACCAGCGTAGTGATAAAACATACAAATACAGCAGTCCAGAAGGGGGAATACTTCAGGTACACCAGAGGCAGATATACAAAGATCACACAGAAGAATGTAAAGACAAGCCCCAGACATCCTTTTATCCCCTGTTTTCCACCGATCAGGCAGAGAACCAAAAGGTATATCAGGGCAAAAATATAGATAACCCCTTCTCTGTCCTGTGTATAAACACTGGCAACTGTAGAATCGCCAGCAACACTCTGCATGACAATCACCTTCATACCCGGTTTGCAGGCAGCTCCAAACAGATATCCGGAACTGCTTGTAATATCCAGCTCTTCTCCCTTTCTCACTCCTGTAAGCATACGGACACGAACCTTCTGCTCTCCCACACGGGTTCCGTTTTCCTCCAGATTATCCTGAAGGATTTTCACTACTTTTGCTTTCTCAAATGTCTGTCCTGTCCGGACCACCAGCTCTGTTTTTTCCACCTGATTCAGTTTAATGACAAAAACAGCGAACGCACAGACAAATAAAACATAAATAAGATACCGGACTGCTTTTTTTCTGGTAAGCAGTCCGGTAAATTTTATATTTTTCATACTCATGAAACTATTTGCGAAAAATTATCTTAATTTCCAGAAGCTTCCGCTGCTGCAGTTGCAGATGTATCTGCGGCTTCTGCTGTATCTGAAGCACTGTCTGTGGTGTCTGCAGCAGTGTCTGTATCATCTGAAGAACCGTCTGTAGTATCTGCAGAAGCATCAGCTGCGTCTGCACCAGTCTTCTTGATTGTAAAGGTATCATCAATTGCTTCAGCCTTACCATCATCAGTAATCTGGTAAGTATCAATCGCAAAGGTATCTGCAGTTAATGTGATCACAGAATAGCTTGGAAGCCAGTTCTGGCTGCGGGCTGCCACATAATCCTGCTGAGTGGAAAGAAGTTCATAATATTTGGAACCGGAAGCTGAGTTTGCAGTCATATAGAGAATTCCCTGTGGATCTGTAACTGTATCTCCGTCAACATCCTCAATTGTGTAGCAGTCATTGTCCTCATGGAATGCATCCAGTGCTGCCTGTGCATCTGTGTCTCCCTCTTCCGGAGCAAGTGCGATCTGTTCCTGTGTATCTACATTTGTCGCATGATCCCAGTCATAATCTGTTCCGTCTGCATTCAGGCTGAACTCATATTTACCATGAGTCTGTCCGTCACCATAAAGCATTTTGGAACGGCTGTATGTATGATCGTGTCCCTGAAGAACCACATCAATATCATTTGCATCAAATACAGGTGTAAGCTGTGTACGAAGGATCATACCGTCTGTGTCGGAGTGGTCAAGACCTGATCCGTAAATATCCTGATGGATGGTTACAATTCTCCATTTTGCATCAGGATAAGCTTTGACAGCTTCTTCAATTGTTTTCTGATGCTCTGCCACATTGTAATTATTGGTATTCAGAACAACGAAAAGGCCCTCTCCATAGCTGTAGTAGTAATCACCACCTGCCTGAGTTTTACCATTTTCTGTATTATTCGGGTTATTGAAATGATACATATAATCCTCATTCAGAGAATCATGGTTACCAATTGTAGTTGCCACTGCAAGTCCCTTCAAAGCATCTGCACTTAAATAAGAAGCATATTCTTCCTCTTTTGCTTCACCGGTCTTGTTAACCTGGTCACCTGCAGAGATCACAAAGTTGATATCCGGATTCTGCTCAAGTGCAGTATTGAGAGTACGGTTCCATGAAAAACCGTCATTTTCTGCTGCTTTATTGGCTGCACCGGACTCATTGGTAAGCTCTGCTCCATTCTGTGTCTGACCTTTGGAAGCACCGATCTGCGGGTCACCTACATAGAGAATTTTTACTGAATCTGTATCCTGTGTTTTGTACTCAGATACCTCTGTCTGCTCACCGTTTTTCTCAACTGTGTAATAATAAGTTGTGTTTGGCTCCAGACCTGTAACTGTTACATGATTATATTCATATGCTTTGTCTCCTGTAAAGCTCTGGTCTACATCACCGGCAGTTCCTTCAAAGGTTTCAAGATTGTCTTTGTCTGTTCCGAAATGAACTACAGGTGTTGCATCGCTGTCACCTTTTTCACTGTACCATGCAAGGTTCAGCTGCGTATCATCAGCACCAGGTGTTAAAGATACCTTTGTAAAATCAGTTGCTGTTGTTTCCCAGGCTGCATCCCAGTCAGACCATCCGGAATCAGCACCAACCACGCTGCTGTCTGTATAATGCTCTGTAGATGCATATGCTGCCGGACAAACCATAGTCACTGAAAGAGCTGTCAAAAGACCTGCAATTAATTTTCTTCTCATAATAATAATAGACTCCTTTTCACTCAAAAAATATTATTTTTTTGTTGACAAGTGGAGTATATCACCCAAATTTTCAAAAAACAATCAGGTTTGCTTATGTTTGACAGACCTTTACTCTTTCCTTAACAAAAGCAGATATTTGTTAAGTTTCATACATCCCAGAGAAACAATCATTTTAATACAGAAGGGAAGTTGTTCCCCTGCTCCAGTTCTTCCATCTGTCCCAGAATCTGCTTCTGACGATTGTCAAAAAGCAGGCCTTTATTGTGACGATAATACTGATCCGAACCATTCTCACGGATAAACCAGAGACTGTAATAATTGGCATTCAGTTCTGTGATAAAGGCTACCATTTCCTGGCTGTCACCAAAGGCCGCTTCCATAAAATCAAAAACATTCTGAAGCATCTGGGAAGTGTATTCTATCTGAGTTTCAAGGCTGTCTGCTTCCGCTGTAAAAGCGATTTTTGTCTGCTCATAAGTATCTTTTTCTGAAATTTCATTTTCAAAAAAATTCACTGTACGGATAAATACCTTTTCTTCATTTTTAGTGAGAAGCTCAGATTTTTTTGCAATCTGAAAATCATTTTCTGCCTTTTTATAAATGGATTCCAGCGTCATTTCCGGAAGGTTATCTCTGTATTCTGTCATATAACCATAGAGCTTTGTCACATAGGCATCCATAAAATAACAGTCTGCAAATAACTGGCTGAGCTTTCCGTTCAGCAGACCAACAATACTCAGATGCTCATCCAGTGAAGCATTGCGGATCTTACCCAGAGTGATCGGTGTCCATTTACCCTGAAGCAGATCCTCCACTGCATAGTCTGTCTTATACTTATTGTATAATGCCAGATATGCGGCAAAATCTTTTGCGATCAGTGGATGCTGGATATACTGATATACCACCTCTCTGTCCACTTCTTTATCCAGTGTTTCATATACCTGTATCAGCCTTGAAAGATCTTCCCAGCCTCTGGCAGTGGCAAAAATCCGTCCGTCTACTGTGTTCTCCATTCTGTAGAAATTCTTTCTGCGAAGCTCCAGATAAGAGATCACAGCCGGATGGATTCCCTGCTCATAGGCATATTCTTTCCACACTTCAAAATCCGGCTGCACATCAATCCTCTTGATCCTGTCAAGAGTTACCACATCAAATTCACGAACAGATTTATTGTATTCCGGCGGGTTTCCTGCTGTCACGATCACCCATCCCTCCGGTACTTTCTGATTGCCAAAGGTCTTTCCCTGAAGAAACTGCAGCATCATAGGCGCCAAGGTCTCTGATACGCAGTTAATCTCATCAATAAAAAGAATTCCTTCTCTGAGACCTGTTTTTTCCATCTTTTCATAGACAGAAGCAATAATCTCACTCATAGTATATTCTGTGACAGAAAAAGTCTCCTGACCAAAGGTTTTCTCTTTGATAAACGGCAGTCCTACTGCACTCTGACGGGTGTGATGGGTGATAGTATAAGATACCAGACCTACCTTACATTCCCTGGCGATCTGTTCCATAATCTGCGTCTTTCCAATACCCGGTGCCCCCATAAGGAGAATTGGTCTCTGGCGTATGGCCGGGATCAGATATTCTCCAAATTCATCCTTCGCAAGGTATGCTTCTATTGAGTCCTTTATCTCCTGTTTTGCTCGTTTTATATCCATAATGTAAATCCTTTCCTGCTGAACACTTCTTACTTTTACTCAGTTTTTCATTTCATTGATATTAGGGTCAGAAAGTATTTTTTTCCTAACTTGATATCCACGAATTGCTCTCTTCATTACCTGTTTGGTTTATCAAAATCATCCTCATCCAAAATCAGTTTCATGGCCCATACCGGCACATCCACATCTCTGTAATTATCCTGCATAAACACAAATACAGTCTTATATGGCGGCATTTTCTTCGGGTAAATTCCGAATCCGTCTGTAAAATAGATCAGTCCTTTCAGGTTATAAAATTCATGCTGTTCCAACAGTTTATCCACCCATTCAAATGCAGGCCTGAAATCTGTTCCGCCATCTCCATACAGTTCCAGATGTTCCATATAATCTTTCATTTCTTTCTGAGAAGTAATCTTTTTATCTGTGTGGACTTTCTCATCACACTGAATGATGTGCACATTTATTTTTGTAAAAAAGCTCTCACTCTCACTAAGTACACCGTAGGTTTCCTCCAGAAACTTTCTCACCAGTTCTCCTGAACAGGACATGGAGGTATCGATGACGATCACGAACTCCTCTATCTTCTTAACTTCTTTGGATTCCAGTGGTTCGATCAGCGGCATGTTTCCATAGAGACGCAGACCATAGGTATAGAAATTGTAATCAAAACTGTCATCATCCACTGCCAGTTCTTCATGAAAAACTGCAAATTTCCGCAGGAATTCTCTGTAATCATACCGGCTTCTGTTCTCTGTTTTTATCTGCTCCAGGAAATCTCCGTCCCGCTCACCTGCCTCCTGGGAAAAGGTTTCCAGATCCGTCTCGATTCCATCATTGATCTCCCCCCATTTGCGGCTGAGCATGGGATTCGGTTTCTGATCCGGTTTCTTACTTTCCCAGTATCTGTGGTCATCTGTGCGAAATTCCTGTTCCAGATTTGTAAGATCCTTTTCGTTCAGATTCCATTCTGACAATATTTTATATACTCTCTGTGCGTTGAGGGTTTTTCCCTCTTTTTCAAGGAGACGGTAGGTTTCCCTTCGCAGAAGACTGCGTGAGAAACGGATACTCCGATAGCTCATCCCATCTATCATATGCTCCACTGCAATGTCACAACTCAGATCACGCATACGTTCCTGGATTGTGATTCCATCGTCTGCCCTCTTCTTACTTTCTGTACCGCTCCATGCAAAATGCCGGAAAATACAGTGGAATACCATATGCAGATACCCTCTGTTCACCAGAATCCTGTTCTCTCTATATAAGCCTCCCAGCATCTGCGGCTGGAAATACATCACTCTTCCATCCGTTCCAAATCCATGGACCTGACCATCCATCTGATAAGAAAAACTGCTCAGCGCCACATCCAAAAACCGCATTCCCAGATATAATTCATCCCGCGCAGCCCTGAGAATACTGCTGCCGATTTCCTGCAAACGCTCTGCTCTTTCTGCTATTTCCTGTATTTTATCCTCTGGCTGCATCATTATTTTCCTCTATATCTATCACAGTTCAAACCTCTTTTTTCTTAGTATAGTTCTTCTATTCAAAGATTTTTCTGTAGTTTGTGATTGTTCATTTTTCCCCTGCTCTGTCCTGTCAGCTTCCTGACTATTTTGCAGCTTATCCACATCTATATGTTCACTTCCTGCCGTATTATCCACCAGATTTGCTCTTTCATTCATCAAAAATGCGGATACTTCCGTTTCTTTTCTCTTAGATGCACAATCTAACGCAGAATCAATTCCTTCCAGTGTCCAGAGTTTTTGCGAGGATATCACTTCCAATCTGTGCATATCCTCCTGCTTTACCAGATATTCTGCAATATCTCCCAGATTCTTACGGATATATTCCCTGTAATTCTCCCTGGCTTTCCCGGTCAGTTCATAAGGAAACTCCAGTCTGCCAAATGACATATCTACCAGAACCTCCAGCTTATCCATGGCCACCGCCATTTCAAAAAGCCTGTCATATTCCTGATAATTCAGCTCCTTATCATAAAAACACTGCCTGTAATTACTGCCTGATCCATGATATTCCGTATACAAAATACGCGCCGGAGTGTTCTCAACCGCCTCATCATAATGCTCCGGAAATACAAGTCTGGCTTCTTCATACTCAGAAAGAAAGTTTACATCTATCCTCTGCCACATCTCGCCCAGCATTTCCTTAACGCCTGACTTCTTTCCCTGTCTCATATGAACAGTCAGCTTCTCCAATGCATGGCAGCCTGTAAATGCACCACAGCCTATCTGCATCAGACTGTCAGAAAACTCCAGCTTTTTCAGATTCCCGCAGCCATAAAAAATATATCGTCCAATCTCTTTTAAAGTGTAAGGAAAAACAATCTCCTCCACGTCATTTCCTGCCAGAACATGCTCTTCTCTGCCAAACCCAAGACCCTCTGACACTTCCCACAGGCTGGCATTTTTCAGTTCTTCTTTCTCATCCATATGACTGGAGAATGCATACGGTGCCGCACTGATCACCAATCTGCCATCTATCATTCCCGGAATCTCAACTCTGCCCTCTATTCCAAAACACCGCAGAATTTCAATCCCGCCAGATTTCTCTCTGTAGTAAATCTTCATTTTCTCATTTCTCCCCGAAGATATTTTCTCTCAAAGCACATAAAATCATCCCTGAAAAGTATAATACTTCCCAGGGATTTTTTCTATACTACTGATGCTTAATATTAAACAGATATTCGCACTCCACTACCCACCTATAATCGAATACCGATATAAAGATTACCATTAGCATAATACTGGCTCCGGTTTAAAGTTCAGATAATCTCCTGACACCAGCTTGTACTCTATTCCATCCACATAGCCTTTAAAGCTGTCATCATACCGCTTCTCTCCATGACAGTGAGAATAGATCACCTTCTCGGCGCCAAATTCCTGTGCCATCAGGGTAAACGGACTCTCCATCTCTCCAATACTTGTAGGTGGATAATGAAGAAACATGATAAACTTCTCATATCCTGCTGCCTTCGCCGCTTCAAAAGAGCAGCGCAGCCGCCCCAACTCCCGCTCTCTGATCTTCAGAAAATGCTCATAGCTGTCTTTTCCTTCATAACAGTAGCCTTTGGTTCCCACCAGCGCATAATCCTCATATGTATAAAAATTATTCTGCAAAAATTCCAGCTTTCCTCTGAACATCTCATTCAGATTTTCTGTTTTCTTCGCATCCCAGAACATATCGTGATTTCCCCGAAGCAGAATCTTCCTGCCCGGCAGAGCCATAATAAAATCCAGATCCGCCTGACACTCTGCAAGATCTCTCCCCCAGGAATGATCTCCGGTAATCACTACTGTATCATTCTCTGTCACTTTTCTCTTCCAGTATTTCTCGATCTTAACCACATGATTCTTCCATCTTTTATCAAATACATCCATAGGTTTATTGACTGTAAACGAAAGATGAAAATCACCGATTGCGTATAGGCTCATTGTACACTCTCCTGTCTGTTCGTACTTAACTCATTCACAGTATAGTAAATATATCACGCAGCCTCAATTCTAATCTGCAATGCAGATAACAATTTTCTGAAACTTGGAGATATATTATTCTCCAATATCAGTTCCCTACCGATTTTATCTGCCCACTCGCATTTTGCTTTTCCTGTTTCGCTGTAACTACTCTTCGATTTCTTTCTCAATCCGGATAATCCACCCGGATATACCATATTTGCCAAAACCTCCCATGTATCACAAATTCCATCCTGCTCATAGGTTTTCAAATATTTTTTCTTTATCATTGGATAAGCTTTCTCAATCGCTTCCTCATCACCCAAGAGCCAGGCTTCCATTTCTTTTACAGCAATACAAAATACATGATCTGTAAACATAAGTGATTCCTTCGCAACCTGCTCCAAATCCTGTCTGAATTTTTCAACATCCCGTTGATCATTATCCAATACCACAATAATCGCTGCATTTTCCATAGAACTTAAAGATCTGTCAAATCCTCTCAAATAAATATGCAGATTATTTAATAAATTCCCACCCTTACGTTCCATTAAATTTCCGGTTGTCCTTAAATGACCAATTCCTGTAAAAGATTTTGTATCAAACAAGATTTCTTTCTCTGGATATTTATCCTGCACTTTTCCCATTACATGTCCGATTAGTATTTCTGCAGACGCGTCTTCTATCAAAAACTGAAAGTACAATTTTTCTCACCTCGCTCTATCCGAAATATTTACTGTACCACATGTCTCCAAGTGGTACTCCTTCCTCGGAAAGTTCTTTCACAAACTCATATTCTGAAGCACGCCTAACAGTAGAAAAACCATCTTCCCCTTTTGTTAAAACCCATACATTTTCCGGATTAAGTGCATTTACAAAAAAGGGACTATGCGTCGTGACAAATAACTGTTTAGAAAAACCAGTACCAACACTTTTTATCATTTCATCCGCCAACAATTTCAGATACTGATGATATAATCCGTTCTCCGGTTCTTCAATAAACACCAATTGTCTCGGATTACTTTCATGAAGCAATAAATAATATGCAAACAGTTTCAATGTACCATCTGACATCTTTGGTGAATAGAATGCATTCTGAAATCCCTGTTCCCAAAATTTCAGCATCATCTGACCATTTTCAAACTTTACCGGTTCAATTTTCTCGATTCCGGGCAGCTTTGTCTGAATATCCTTCAGCACTTTCATAAATTCCTTTTTATTTTCACGATACATATATTGGGCCACATTATTTATATTACTGCCTGTCCGATTTAAATAAGGCTGCGGAGCTGCTGTCTGCAGGGTTCTGGCTGCATCCGGTGAAAAATAGCATAAATACCAGCTTTTCAGAAAATTCAGGAAACGTTCAATACGCTCATACTGCTTCATCGCTCCTAGCGTCACAATTCCCAGTTTTCTTATATCTGTCAGTTCCACTTCCACTTTTTCTCCGTTTACGCTCCGACCACTGTCGTCCGCTCCACCTTCTTTTCCTTCATATGCGTATCCTTTTCCATTCTGAAGAAATAAAAAAGATAATGGCCAGCCTCGCTTCTCCACACGTTGCCGCAAACGTTCCTGCTTCACATAAGGACGTCCCATAGGATCCTCATCAATTTCCAGTTCATAAGTAATAGGACGAGTTTTACTACTTTCCCGATAATATAATTCAAACTTTACCGGATCTGCAATTCCCTGAGAACGGATCTGCATCAGACCACCTCGATTTTTAGCATCACAGGCAGCCTCCACGCCAAGTTCAAGGCAGTCTGCCAAAAATCCAAAAGCATCTGCCAGAGTACTCTTTCCATTTCCACTCGGTCCTATAATAACCGTTACATTATTCAAAGCTGCATTCTTTTGATTAGAAAGAGTCTTTCCCATCACAATATCTCTTAATGGTCCAAAATTCTGAATTCTGACGCCCTCTATTTTTCCCATTTACTGCCCTCCCTGATTGAAAACATATGTCTAATTTTCTGTTATCATTTATTCTTTTTTTAATAATCTTCTCCTGACTGAAAACCATCTCCTCTATAGTCCACCAGTTCTCCCTTTTTCCCACACCATTCACAAACAAATTCTTCCGTCTTTCCATTATTGCAATTCAACTTTCCGCATTCACAAATTAAAAATGAATGTGCTCTGCAATATGGACATCCACCGTATGATACTACTGTATGCTGTGTTTATTTCTTCGTTACCCAATCTCAATACTCATGGCATGCCATGCTTCTCCGCCCCATGTGGAGTTTGCCTGGCCCAGATCTGTAAAGCCGAATTTCTCATACATCTTCACTTTTTCATCCAGACAGGTGAGGAAAAGTTTCTTTCGTCCTTTTTGCGCTTCTCTCTGACTATATCTGGATACCAATTCACGGCCCAGACCCTGCATACGATATTCCGGACGGACATCCAGACCCAGAAGCATAATATTTTTTCCTTCAGGATTACTCAGAGAAATATCTGTGAAGAATTCATCTCTGAAAGCATCCTCATCTGTAGGAACTCCATTAAGAAATGCAGCCAGCTTTCCGGTTTCCTTATCCTCAGCTACCAGAAATGTTTCTGCTGTTGCTTTTATTCTCTCTGTCAGACTTTTCGGGGAACATGCCTCATTTGGCGGGAAACAGATCTGCTCGATCTCTATCGCCTGCTGTGTCTCCTCCGGTCTGATACATCTGAATTCAAATCTATCCATATTGTTTGTACTCATTTTATTGTCCTTCTCCTGCTATCTTTTTATTTTCTGCACATTCGGAATCTGTAAGTTTCCCATATAGTTGTTTTATCTACATCGGGCAGCTTCTCTTTGATTTCTCATCCAAATCTTCCCGTATATAATGTACAGTCAAGCGGATATTCGCAATCCGCTTCGCTACTTGCTCATAACCGAATAACTGCT
>ENA-OUQP01002209-OUQP01002209.1-human-gut-metagenome-genome-assembly--contig:-NODE-2209-length-11138-cov-4.037625_pt1 | contig 11138 bp, 8 predicted proteins | sample MGYA00237951_ERZ548836 | MGnify/ENA primary metagenome ERZ548836 (study PRJEB26490, sample SAMN05194702) | human gut metagenome | biome: terrestrial biome; feature: human-associated habitat; material...
TGGCGGCAAAAAGATTGCGTATGTCGTTGAAGAGATTGGTGTAGGTGGCGGGGTTGGAGCGGGGCGTGCGGCCGATGGGGCTCTGGTCGATGCCTACCACCTTGTCCAGATACTCCAGTCCCTCCATGGCGGTGTGCTTGCCGGGGTGGGTCTTCATGCGGTTCAACTCGGCGCCCAGCCGCTTATAGATGATCTCGTTGACCAGAGAGGACTTGCCGCTGCCGGAGACGCCGGTGACGCAGGTGAAGGTCCCCAGCGGCACGGAGATGTCGATGTTTTTCAGGTTATTCTCCCGTGCGCCCCGCACCGTCAGGAGCTTCCCATTGCCGGGACGGCGGGCGGCCGGCACCTCGATGCGTTTTTTCCCGCTGAGGTACTGGCCCGTCAGGCTATTGGGATCGGCCATGACCTCCTCCGGCGTGCCGGCGGCCACCACCTGCCCGCCGTGGGCTCCGGCGCCGGGGCCGATGTCGATGAGGTAGTCGGCGGCCCGCATGGTGTCCTCGTCGTGCTCCACCACAATGAGGGTATTGCCCAGATCCCGCAGGCGGCAGAGGGTAGCCAGCAGCTTGTCGTTGTCCCGCTGGTGCAGGCCGATGGAGGGCTCGTCCAGAATATACAGCACCCCCATCAGGCTGCTGCCGATCTGCGTGGCCAGCCGGATACGCTGGCTCTCGCCGCCGGACAGGGTACCGCTGGAGCGGGACAGGGTCAGGTAGCTGAGGCCCACGGACTGCAAAAAGCCCAGCCGGGAGCGGATCTCCTTCAAGATCTGTGCGGCGATGAGCTGCTGCGTCTCCGTCAGGGTCAGGCCGTTGAAGAAGGCCAGTTCCTCATCCACCGGCAGCTCCGTAGCCTGCCAGATGGACAGGCCACCCACCGTCACCGCCAGCGCCTCCGGCTTCAGGCGGCGGCCCTGACAGGCCGGGCAGGGGCATTGGGACATGAACTCCTCGATCTCCCGCTTGCTGGCGTCGGACTGAGTCTCCTGATACCGACGCTCCAGATTGTTGGCCACCCCCTCGAAGGGCTGATACAATACGCCCTTGCCACGGGGCTGGTCATAGTGCAGCTCCAGCTTCTCGCCGCCGGTGCCGTAGAGGATGATCTGCCGCACGGACTCCGGCAGCTCCCGCACCGGGGTTCGGAGGGAGAACTGATATTTCTTGGACAGGGCCTCGAAGTACATCCGGCTGATGCCGTCGGAGCGGATGGAGTTCCAGCCGCTGGCAGTGATGGCTCCGTCCAGAATGGAGAGGCTGTCGTCGGGGATGATGAGGGCGGGGTCCGCCTTCAGCTGCATTCCCAGCCCCGTGCAGGTGGGGCAGGCGCCGTAGGGGTTGTTGAAGGAGAACATCCGGGGCGTCAGCTCCTCGATGCTGATGCCGCAGTCATCGCAGGCGTAGTTCTGGGAAAAGATCAGATCCTGCTCCTCCCGCAGCAGATTCACGATGACGATGCCGCCGGAGAGGTGGGACGCCGTTTCCACGGAGTCCGTCAGCCGCTGGCCAAGGTCGGGCCGGACGATGAGCCGGTCCACCACGATCTCGATGTGGTGCTTCTTGTTCTTCTCCAGCGGGATATCCTCCGACAGGTCATAAAGGCTCCCGTCGGCACGGACCCGGACGTAGCCGGAGCGGCGGGCATCCTCCAGCACCTTGGCGTGTTCCCCCTTGCGGCCCCGGACCACCGGCGCCAGCACCTGAATCCGGGTCCCCTCCGGCAGGGCAAGGATCTGGTCGATGATCTGGTCGATGGTCTGCTGGCGGATCTCCTTGCCGCACTTAGGGCAGTGGGGGGTGCCGATGCGGGCCCACAGCAGGCGGAGATAGTCGTAGATCTCCGTCACCGTACCCACTGTGGAGCGGGGGTTCTTGCTGGTGGTCTTTTGGTCGATGGAAATGGCCGGGGACAGGCCGTCGATATAGTCCACATCGGGCTTATCCATCTGCCCCAGAAACATCCGGGCGTAGCTGGACAGGCTCTCCACATACCGACGCTGGCCCTCGGCGTAGATGGTGTCAAAGGCCAGAGAGGACTTGCCGCTGCCGGAGAGCCCCGTCAGCACCACCAGCTTGTCCCGCGGGATGGTGACGTCGATGTTCTTGAGGTTATTCTCCCGTGCGCCCTTGATATAAATATGATCCTGCATGGTGTTTTTCTCCTGTTGATCTCCGATTTATGCGAAGCGATAGGGGTCGGCCACCCGGCGGCTGCCGCAGAGGGCGCAGGCCATGCGCCACATGGCCCGGCCATGGATGCGGTCATGCCACACAAAGCGGCGCAGCACCTTCCGCAGCGTCCAGTCCTCGTCATAGCTGCCGTGGAACACGGCATTGTGAAGGTACCGGGGCTGTCGCTCCAGTGCGGCGAAGCCCGCCCGGCGGCAGATAAGGATATCCGGCTCGTTGCCGACCTCCACCCCGATCTCTCCGAAGTAGTAGGCGTTGACGTTTTTCGTATGCCGGTACATCTCCTCCGCCGTCAGGGGGACGTCCGCGTAGAAGGTCTCCCGCTGGGGGAGGGTAGTGTGTGTCTTGTCGGGGATGGAGCGGTACAGCGTCAGGAAGTCCTCCGCCGACCGCAGGGCCAGTGCCTTCAGTGCTTCATACTCCTCCGCCGTCAGGGGACGGCGCTCGGAGGGCAGCAGGATGTCGCTGAGAGGGCTGGCCGCCTCCTGCGTGACAACTCCCACCGCCGGCACCGGCGGCAGACCCCGCCAGCGGCGATAGGCCGTCAGCTCCGCCGGGAGCTTGGAGAGCGCCGCCTGCTGTGTCTCGCCCCGCAGGGCCAACCCCACCGGCTCCTCCGCCCACAGCAGGTGGCCCCGGTCATTGTGCTCGTCGATAAAACGCAGCTGCATCCGTCATTCCTCCGTGATGATGTCCGCCGTATCGGCCCTCACCAGCGCCAACAGTGCCTTGGGGTCGCAGGCGATCTGGCGCCCCAGCTTCCCCGCCGACACCATGATGACAGGCAGGCTCGCCGCCGTCTCATGGAACACCGTGGGGAACAGCTTTTTCATGCCCACGGGGCTGCACCCGCCGTGGACGTAGCCCGTCAGGGGCAGCAGTTCCTTCTGAGGCAGCATGGCCACGGACTTCTCCCCCACGGCGTGGGCGGCCTTTTTCAGGTCCACCGTGCCGGCCACGGGGATATCGAACACGTAATAACCGCCGCTGGCCCCACGGGCCACCAGCGTTTTGAACACCGATGCCGGATCCTGCCCCAGCGAACGGGCCACGGACACGCCGTCGATGCCGCTCTCCGGGTCGTAGGTGTGGGCGGTATAGGGGATCTTCTTCTGATCCAGCACCCGCATGACGTTGGTCTTTTCCTCTTTATGCTTTGCCATGATGTATCTCCTTATGTCAAATACCATATGCCGTCCACCGTCCGGGCATAGAGCCACAGGAGCAGCAGGTGAACGGGATAAAATGCGTAGCACAACCACTGGATGGGGCGGCTGCAATAGCCCCGCCGCCCGTCATAGAGCCAGATGAAGGCAAGGCTCACCAGTGCGTACAGTTCGATGCTGACGCCGCCTACGCTGGCGACACAGAACACCGCCAGTCCCGCCAGCTGGATCAGCCGGTTCCCACGGGACAGGTGAAACAACAAAATCAGGGCCATGCCCCAGCCGCCGTAGTCCGTATGGCAGACCTCCAGCAGCCAGAAGGCCCCGGCAAACGCCGCCGTGGCCGCCAGAAGGTGCAGGGCGTCCGGGGTCCTCTGCGCCCAGTCCGCCGCCCAGCACACCAGCGCCCCGGCCAGCAGCGTCCACAGGACATTCTGGTAGCTCGGATCCAGCGGCCGGCCGCTGAAGGCCAGATCGAAGGGTACCTCCGTCAGCACCGCAAACAGCAGCAGCCGCAGGGCGTACCGCCGCCTGTCATGGGTACGGATGCAGCCCTCAGCGATCTGAAAGGCGAAGATGGGAAAGGCGATGCGCCCCACGCACCGCAGCCACAGGATCCACGGGAACAGGACGTACCCTATATGGTCCACCAGCATGGTGGCCATGGCGATGTATTTCAGGGTCATGGCGCTGAGCCCGGCACGCTTCTCCGTCATAGCGCTCCCCTCCTCATACCCGGCGGCGACGGCCACGGGCCGCAGCGGCGGCACGGGCCTCCCCCTCAGCGGCGTAGGCCGCCACGTCGAAAGGCTCCGGCACGGCGTCTGCCCGGAGGTACAGGGGGTGATGGGGATGCCCCGCCGCAGAGCGCTTGCCGCAGGTGACCCACCGGGCGCCGGCGGCCTCTCCCAGAGCGATCATATCCCGCAGGCAGGGCCACAGATAGTCCCGCTTCTCGATGATGGTCCCCCAAGCCGCCCACACCACCGGATCCGGTGTGCGGGAGAGAATGTAGGCAAAGGCCCGCATATTCTCCCGGTGCAGCTCCGGGTTGCAGGTGCGCTCCATATCGTCGGGGGAGGTGGCCCGCTGGGCATAGACATTGAACATGATGAAGGAGTCAAAGCCGCTGTTGCGGGCGATGCGTTCCACGCTTTTCAGGGTGGGATCCAGCGCACCGGGCCGGGCGGTGGAGGGGTTGATGCCCACGCAGATCAGAGGCTTTTCCCCCCGTGTACCCAGAATGTACCGGTACTCGGTGTAGGTGTTGGGGACGAACAGCCACTGGTCCACGTTGTAGTCCCGGTTGGGCTGCTGGGCCAGCGCCAGCTGGCGGTCAAAGGAGATATCCCCCAGTTGGCGGATATCCACGGTGGGTATATGGGCCATAGCGCCTCCTTTTACTTCTGGCCCCGCAGCTCGATGATCTGGTCACGCAGCAGGGCGGCGTATTCGAATTCCAGCATTTTGCTGGCTTCCTTCATTTCCTTTTCCAGCCGGCGGATGGTGGCCTCCCGCTCGGCGTCCGTCAGCTTGCGGCGGGCAGTGGTCTTTTCCTCCTCCGCCGAATGGGAGATCTCCAGCACCTTCCGCACGCTCTTGCGGATGGTCTGAGGGACGATGCCGTGGGCCTTGTTGTAGGCGTCCTGCTTCTTCCGGCGGCGCTCCGTCTCGGTGATGGCCGCCCTCATGGAGGGAGTCACGGTATCGGCGTACAGCACCACCAGTCCCTCTGCGTTGCGGGCGGCCCGGCCGATGGTCTGGATGAGGCTGGTCTCGCTGCGGAGGAAGCCCTCCTTATCGGCGTCCAGAATGGCCACCATGGACACCTCCGGCAGGTCCAGTCCCTCACGCAGCAGGTTGATGCCCACCAGCACGTCGAACTCCCCCAGCCGCAGGTCCCGGATCAGCTCCATCCGCTGGATGGTGGCGATGTCGGAGTGCATATACCGCACCCGCAGGCCAAGGCCCTTCATGTGGTCCGTCAGATCCTCCGCCATGCGCTTGGTGAGGGTGGTTACCAGCACCCGCTCATCCCGCGCGGCACGGACCCGGATCTCCTCCACCAGATCGTCGATCTGGCCGGTGACGGGCCGCACCTCCACACGGGGGTCCAGCAGGCCCGTGGGGCGGATCACCTGCTCCACGATCTGGTCGGCTCCCTCCCGCTCGTACTCCCCCGGCGTGGCGGAGACGAACACCGCCTGACGGAAGCGCTCCTCGAACTCCGGGAACTTCAGAGGGCGGTTGTCATAGGCGCAGGGCAGGCGGAAGCCGTACTCCACCAGGCTCTCCTTCCGGGCCCGGTCGCCGTTATACATGGCCCGCACCTGTGGCAGGGTGACATGGCTCTCGTCCACAAAGAGGACAAAATCCTCCGGGAAGTAGTCCAGCAGCGTGGTGGGTGGGGAACCCGGCTCCCGGCCGGAGATGACCCGGCTGTAATTCTCGATGCCGGTGCAGTAGCCCAGCTCCCGCATCATCTCCACATCGTAGCGGGTGCGCTGGTCGATGCGTTGGGCCTCGATGAGCTTGCCGTGATCCTCAAAGTAGGCCTTGCGCTCCGCCAGCTCCCGCTCGATCTCCTGCACCGCCCGCTCCATCTTCTCCTTGGTGGTGACGTAGTGACTGGCGGGGTAAATGGCCACGTGCTGCAGCACCCGCTGGGCCTGACCGGTGACGGGGTTGATCTCCGAGATGCGGTCGATCTCGTCCCCAAAGAACTCCACCCGGATGGCGTAGCCGTTGGCGTACACCGGGTAAATCTCCACCGTGTCCCCCCGGACCCGGAACATATTGCGCTCGAAGGCCACGTCGTTGCGGTCGTAGCGGATCTCCACCAGCTTCCGCAGCAGCTGATCCCGTGGGTACTCCTTCCCCTGCCGCAGGGAGATGACCATGTTGGCGTAGTCGATGGGATCCCCCAAGCCGTAGATGCAGGACACCGACGCCACCACGATGACGTCCCGCCGCTCGAAGAGGGCTGCCGTGGCGCTGTGGCGCAGGCGCTCGATCTCGGCGTTGATGGCGGCGTCCTTCTCAATGAAGGTATCCGTGTGGGGGATGTACGCCTCCGGCTGATAGTAGTCGTAGTAGGAGACGAAGTACTCCACGGCGTTTTCCGGGAAGAACTCCCGGAACTCCTCGCACAGCTGGGCCGCCAGCGTCTTGTTATGGGCCAGCACCAGCGTAGGGCGCTGCACCTTCTCGATGACCTTGGCCATGGTGTAGGTCTTGCCGCTGCCGGTGACGCCCAGCAGCACCTGCTGGCGCAGGCCGTTCTCCAGTCCCTCCGCCAGCTTTTCAATGGCCTGCGGCTGGTCGCCGGAGGGGGTATATTCCGAAATAACTTTGAACTGGGGCATGGAATGGGCCTCCTGCAATTTCAGTGTATATCACTTTATTTTACCACAAAAATCCCATATGTAAATATGAATTTTGAAACAAATGTTCTGATTTTGTGGAGGGAAAACATGGCGGCGCCCCGCTCCGGATGGAGCGGGGCGCTGGGGGATTTTCTTTGAGTGGGTCAGCCGTACAGAAGGCCGCTGGCCTCCATGGAGACGAAATCACCGTCGGCCACGATGATGTGGTCCAGCAGGCGGATGTCCATGGTGGCCAGAGCGTCCCGCACCTGCAGGGTGGCGGCCCGGTCCTCCGCCGACGGCAGAGCCACGCCGCTGGGGTGATTGTGGCCCAGCACCACGCCTGCGGCGCCGGACAGCAGGGCGTTCTCCACCACCTGCCGGATGCTGAGGGAGGTCATATCGGCGCTGCCTTGGGACAGGCATTTGCAGGAAAGCACCTTTCCCTTGCCGTCCAGACACACCTGATACAGCAGCTCCCGGCGCTGACCATCCAGCAGGTCCATGAAGTAGGCACCGCAGCGCTCCACGGAGTTGAGGATGCGTTCGGCAGAGACGCTGCGCCGGGCGCAGCGTTGGGCCGCCGGCACCAGATTCAACAGCACGGCGGCATTCTCCCCGATGCCGGACACCTGCATCAGTGCCTCCGGCGGGGCCTGGAACACGGCGTCCAGCGTACCGAAGTGCTGGATCAGCCGGTGGGCCAGCTCGTTGGTGTCCCGGCGGGGGATGGCATAGTACAGCAGCAGCTCCAGCACCTCATGATCCGCCAGACCGTCGGCTCCCTGCTTCAGGAAGCGCTCCCGCTTGCGCTGGCGATGTCCGTCGTGCAGTCCCATGTGTGCTCCCCCCTTCCGGCTTTTTGAGAAAATTATAGCATGACGGCCGCCGGTTGACAAGCGGGATGCCGCAAATCTCCACGGGAGGCATCCGGGGCTTTGGAGCAAAAAACAGCGCCCGTGCAAAGCACGGGCGCTGTGGAGTTCGACACGCAGAGGCTTAGCCGACGATGTTCAGAGTGAGATTCTCGGTGCTGGCCAGATTGTCGTAGTTGTTGTCGATGGCGATCTTGCCGTCCTTAATGTCCTGCAGCATGACCTTGTAAGAATCAACGCTCCACTTGGTCAGGGACCAGGTAGCAGTGGGCAGACCCACGGCGTTCTCATTGGCACCCAGAGAGGTCTGGACACCGCCGATGGAGGCGAACTCACCGGCATAGAACTTGCCCAGAGCCCACTGAGCAGAGTCAGCCAAGCCCTTCATAGCGGAGGTGATCACGGTGGTGGACTCACCAGACTGGTCCACGTCCACGCCGACGACCTTGCCCTCCTCAGCAGCAGCGGCAGCGGAGATGGAGGCGAACATGGAGCCGCCGCAGGCGAAGATGACCTCAGTGCCAGTCTGATACCAGCCGGCGGCCATGGTCTGCAGCTCGGGGGAGGCGTTGTAGTTGGCACCATACTGCCAGGAGTAGTTGATCTCTACCTTCTCGTTCAGCTCCTTGGCAGCGGCGTCAGCGCCCTGCACGAAGCCATAGCCGTAACGGCAGCAGGCGGGGTTGGTGCCGCCGCCGCCACCGCTGAAGCCCAGCTTGGTGTAGCCTTCCTTGACAACAGCGTAACCGGCCAGATAGCCGCACTGCTCTTCCTTAAAGGCAATGCCAGCAATGTTCTTCAGAGCGGGGGAATCTTTCACATTGGCTTCCTCACCGACGGGATAACCATCAATGAAGACAAAGGACACATCGGTGAACTGCTTGGCCGCCATACGCAGAGCAGCCTCCTGCAGATAACCGGCGCAGACAACCACCTTGGCGCCGTTGTCCACGGCGGCCTTCATAGCGGCGAAGCGGTCATCATCGGTGGCCTCACTGCCGTTGGCGGGCTGATAGTACTTGTAGGACAGGTTGTTGTTGGCGGCGTACAGCTTCACGCCGTCGTAAGTACCCTGGTTGAAGGACTTATCCTTCAGCTGACCCACGTCGGTGACGAAAGCCACCTCGTACTTGCCGTCGGAGGAGGTCATCTCATCCTGAACCTCATCGGGGTTGGTGATGACGGTGGGGGTGTCTTTCTTGTCATCGTCTTTCTTGCCATCGTCCGTGTTCTTGTTGCCGCAGGCAACCAGAGCCAGAGCCATGACAAGCGCAAGGATCATAGCGAGAACTCTTTTCATGATTGTTCTACCTTCCTTCATTTATTCGGGCAAAGCTTGCCCGTTCAGGTGCATTATAACAGATACGGCAGAAAAGGGCAAGCCCTATTTGCAGGGTCTGCTGCATTTTTCACCATGGCAGGGTTCGAAAAAACGGATGCTTTGTGGGAAAAACGGCTTTATTTAGTCATTTTTACCGCTGCCTCCAGGCCGATCTTCATCATGTTGGTGAAGGTGGTCTGGCGCTCGTCGGCGGTGAGCTCGGTACCCAGCACCAGATTGTCGCTGATGGAGCAGATGGCCAGCGCACGCTTGCCCAGATAGGCGGCGGTGCAGTACAGAGCAGCGGCCTCCATCTCCACGGCCATGACGCCCATCTTCTGCATCCGGGCGTTGCGGCCGGCGGCGTCATAGAAGGTATCGGAGGAGTAGAGGTTGCCCACGGGCATCTTCACGCCCAGCTCACGGGCCGACTCCACGGCGGCCATCAGCAGATCGAAGTCGGCAATGGGGGCATAGTGGACGCCCAGCTCGTACTGGTCAGCGAAGCTGGAGTTGGTGCAGGCGCCCTGTCCGGCCACCACACTGCCCAGCTCCAGATCGGCCCGCATGGCTCCGGCGGAGCCCACGCGGATGATGTTTTCCACGCCGTACTGGGTATACAGCTCATGGGAATAGATGCCGATGGAGGGCATTCCCATGCCGGAGGCCATGACGGACACCGGCACGCCCTTGTACGTACCGGTATAGCCCTGCACGCCACGGACGTTGTTCACCAGCACGGGGTTTTCCAGAAACGTCTCGGCAATGAACTTGGAGCGCAGAGGATCGCCGGGCATGAGCACGGTCTTGGCGAAGGCGCCGGGGGCAGCGTTATTATGGGGGGTAGGCATAGATGGTTCCTCCTTTTATTCCTGTTCCATGGCCTTCACGGCCTTGACAATGCGGCTGGTGCCCAAACGGTCGGCCCCAAGGGCCACGAAGTCACGGGCGTCGTTGAGGTCGGCGATGCCACCGGCAGCCTTGATCTTCACATGGGGAGCCACATGGGCCTTGAAGAGGGCCACATCCTCACGGGTGGCGCCGCCTCCGCCGAAGCCGGTGGATGTCTTGATGTACTCGGCGCCGGAGTCGGACACCACACGGCACATCTCGATCTTCTCGGCATCGGTGAGCATACAGGTCTCGATGATGACCTTCAGCAGCTTGCCGTGGCAGGCGGCCTTCACGGCCCGGATCTCCTCCAGCACCTGATCGTACAGGCCGTCCTTCACCCAGCCGATGTTGATGACCATATCCACCTCGGAAGCGCCGTTGTTCACGGCGTCCTCCGCCTCGAAGCACTTGGCGGCGGTGGTGTCATAGCCGTTGGGGAAGCCGATGACGGTGCAGATGGCAACCTTGCCGTCCACGTACTCCGCCGCCTGCTTCACATAGGAGGCGGGGATGCACACGCTGGCGCAGCCGTACTTGACGCCGTCGTCGCAGATGGCCTTGATCTCGTTCCAAGTGGCGCTCTGGGCCAGCAGGGTGTGGTCCACCCTGGCCAGAATAGACTGGATCTCCTGGTTCATAACAGTTGTCTCCTTTCATAAAAAAGGCACGCTCTATCCGCACAGGGAGGATGTTCTCCCTTTGTTTTGTGCGTGGATAGTCTATAGATATGCATTATCATATCAGAAAAACCGTCCTTTGTAAACGGCGGAATTGGCCGGGGATGAAAAAGGGACACGGCAAACCGTGTCCCTTGCAGGTCATGCTTATACGTTGAAGCGGAAGTAGATCATATCGCCGTCCTTGACCACATAATCCTTGCCCTCGGACCGCAGCAGGCCCTTCTCCTTGGCGGCGGCCACGCTGCCGCCGCAGGCCATCATCTCGTCGAAGTTGATGGTCTCCGCCCGGATGAAGCCCCGCTCGATATCGGAGTGGATCTTGCCCGCCGCCTGCGGGGCCTTGGTACCCTTGCGGATGGTCCACGCCCGGCACTCGTCCTTGCCGTAGGTCAGGAAGGAGATCAGGCCCAGCAGATCATAGCTGCACTGGATCAGGCGATCCAGACCGGACTTCTCGATGCCCAGATCCTCCAGGAACATGGCCCGCTCCTCCGGATCGTCCAGCTCGGCGATGTCCTGTTCCAGCTTGGCGCAGATGGGCAGCACCTGTGCGCCCTCCTTCTGTGCCAGATCACGCACCAGCCGGAAGTAGCGGTTGTTCTCGTAATCGGCAAAGCCCGCCTCGTCCATGTTGGCGGCGTAGAT
>ENA-OUQP01002210-OUQP01002210.1-human-gut-metagenome-genome-assembly--contig:-NODE-2210-length-11110-cov-16.202261_pt1 | contig 11110 bp, 9 predicted proteins | sample MGYA00237951_ERZ548836 | MGnify/ENA primary metagenome ERZ548836 (study PRJEB26490, sample SAMN05194702) | human gut metagenome | biome: terrestrial biome; feature: human-associated habitat; material...
TTTTGAAACCGCCTCGAAGATTGAGATTTTCGAGCCAGAACAGATCGCACTGATCATTTACCCGCTCAAAGATTGCTTCAAAATCCGTGATACCGGGGATACGAAACAGGCTCTCTGGTATGAATAAGAATTAAATAAAGAGATTGAAAAAGATCGTCTGGCACATGGAAAAAAGCCATTAAAGAAGAAAGATGATAACCAGCCACCTGCATCCGGTGGAACCGGAAATGATAAGGATTCTATATCTGAAGAACTTCCTGAGCATGACAGTCATACTTTTAAAGCATTATACGATAAAATATCTAAACTGAATCCGCAGATGGTAGTTGCAGATGCAGGATATAAAACTCCGGCAATCGCCCATCGGCTGTTGGAAGATGGAATTCAACCACTTTTTCCGTATACCCGTCCCAAGACCAAAGAAGGCTTTTTCGGAAAACACGCCTTCGCATATGATGAATACTATGATTGTTATATATGTCCGGGAGCACATATATTGACATACAGTACAACAAACAGAAATGGATATAAAGAGTATAAAAGCTGCGGTGAGCATTGTGCTGAATGTCAATATCTTTCAAAATGCACAGAAAGCAAAGATCATGTAAAACTAATCACACGCCATGTATGGGAAGAATACATGGAAGTGGCAGAAGACATTCGGCACACGATCGGAAACAGACAGATCTACCAGTTAAGAAAAGAAACCATAGAACGGATCTTCGGTACAGCTAAAGAACAGCATGGATTTCGATATACACAGTATGTAGGAAAAGCACGGATGGAAATGAAAGCCGGGCTTACCTTTGCATGCATGAATTTGAAAAAACTGGCCGCTTACAGCCAGACCGCTCTCGCAAAAAGCGAAGAACTTGCAAAGCAGGCCAAGTTTGTTGAATTTGCCACCTCCAGGCAGTTCCAGGAGACCTATTTAAAAAGATTGAATTTTTAATTACATCTGTGATGTTTTCTCAAACCCATATACCCATTTTCCTCGCAGGAACATAAACAGAAAAATCACGGAGCTGATACTCCAGGTCAATGGGTATGCCCAAAAGATCACACGGATATCCGGGATGATGCGAACTGCAACGGTGATATAGCTTACACGGAACAGGCACCAGTCACAGAGCATAACGATCATCGGAACAGATGCGTGGCCGGAACCACGGAGTACTGCTGCAATACAATGAGAAAACGCCAGCAGACAATAAAATAATGCAATTGTTCTTGACTGCATCACGCCATAATGTACAACATCGGGATCTCTGTTAAATGCTGCGATCAGCACCGGTGCGGCAGCATATATGATCACGCCGATCAATTCTGCAATAATGATCGAACAGAGAACCCCAAATCTTGCTCCCTTTTTCGCCCGGTCATACTGTTTTGCGCCAAGATTCTGACTGACAAATGTTGTCAGTGCCATCGTAAAACAGGTAACCGGCAAAAAGGCGAATCCCTCAATCTTAGAATAAGATCCACATCCTGCCATCGCCATTTTTCCAAATGCATTAATATTTGACTGTACAAAAACATTCGCGATCGCGATGACTGAATTCTGAAAGCCAGACGGCACACCATTCTGAATAATCTGCTTCAACATAATGCTGTCAAAACGAATTTCCCGCAGTTCCAGGCAATATTCTTCTTCCACACGCATCAGATGAACCATACAGAGAATCGCACTGACAAACTGGGAAATAGCAGTTGCGAGCGCTGCTGAACCAACTCCCATGCCAAGACCTGCGATAAAGAAAATATCCAGAACAACATTGACACAGGATGAAATGATCAGATAGATCAATGGATGACGTCCATCACCAACCGACTGCAGAACTCCAACAAAAATGTTGTACATGACAACACCCATAGAACCTGCAAAGTATGTACGAAAATATATAATGGATTCCGGGAGAACATCCGCAGGAGTCCCCATCAGCACCAAGATCTTTGGCGCCAGAAACATTCCCAAAACAGTCAAGACCGCACCGGCCGCAAGACCAAATGCAACGGTTGTATGGATTGCCTTTTGCAGGCTGTCTCTTTTTTTGGCACCGTAATATCTGGCAATAACTACACCCGCACCCATGGCAATACCGTTAATAAAACCTACCATCAAAAAGATCAGATTTCCAGATGAACTGACCGCCGCCAGTGCATTGCTTCCTAAAAAATTTCCCACAATCAGGGAATCCGCAGTATTGTACAACTGCTGAAACAAGTTCCCCAGAAACAATGGAATGGCAAAAAAAATGATCTTTTTAGAGATACGTCCCTCTGTCATTCTCAAACTCTTTTTCATAGCTACAATTACTCTTTCCTTTCCGCTCCTCCCTGAAGAATCAATTCCGGCTGGATAATAATATTTTTCTCAACCTTATTTCCCTCAAGAAGTTTTCTTGCAATTTCATAAGAAAGTCCACCAAAGTCCGGTGTCTGTATCGTTGCATCCAGTACACCTTTGTCTACCAGACTCAGCCCTGCACTTTCTCCTTCAAACTCATCCACACCTATCAGATGTACCTTGCCCTCAATCCTGTACTGCTGACAGGCCTGATATGCACCATATGCCATATCATCATTAAAAGCGAAAACTATATCAGCAGAATCATGCGAGATCAGATAGTCTTTCATCCTGAGCTCTGCCCGATCCCGGAGCCAGTCGCCACAGTAATAAGTGATATCTTCTTCCGGTATTGTACCCTGAACAGAATCCTGAAAACCCTTTAGTCTCTGTTTGGATACCGGGAATTCTTCAACCCCCTGAAAGACCACGATCTTTTTATTCTTTTCATAAAGATTATTCAGAATATATTCTCCTGCAAGCCTGCCAATCTTCTGATCATCTGACTTGATAAGACACGTATAATCCTCTGTCCCTGCACCAACACCTGTCAGAATGACCGGTATCTTCTGAAAAGCCTCCGAAAGAACAGAAGAAAGGCTGTCACTTCCATCAGGAGAGACAATCAGAATATCTATCCCGTACTCCATCAACGTCTCAATATCCTGAATCTGTTTTTCCGGATTTCCAGCTGCATCTCGAAAAATTACATTTATTTTTTTATCCTGGGATACTTTTTCTGTAAATACGTCAACAAAATTATTTAGCCACGGTTCTATTACATTTGGAAGGCTAACACCGATCAGATACTGATAACTATCTGTAGATATCTCTTCTTTTTTGCTATACTGTGTACTGATCGTAAGTAAGACTGTTGCTGCCGCAACCAGTATCACTGTCCATATTTTCCATATTTTCTTCATAGTTATAATCCGTTTCTGTCAATCTGCAGCATATTTTTACGGAATTCTGAGGGCGACATACCCTGACAGTTTTTAAATGCAGCAGAAAAATAGTGCTGGTTGCTGTACCCTACCTTTTCTGCAATCTGATTAATCGACAATTCCCGATCTTCCATAAGCCGCACTGCCTGACTGATACGAAGCCTTGTAAGAAAATCTTTAAAAGATATCCCCAATTCCTGTTTCATAATCCTACTAATATAAGAAGAATTACAGCCAATTGCATGTGCCACCTGTCTGAGATCCAGATTTCTGTCCTGATAATTGGCATAAATATATTTTCTTGCGTCCTGGACAATTGGTCTGCATTCCTGCATTTTCTGCACTTCCCGGCGCATCTCACGGCTAATATCAGGCAATGTTTCAAAAGTACATTCTCTTGCCGTAATAAAACACTTTCCACCCACTTTTTCTTCTGTCTGCAGCTGAAGATCTGCACTGAACTCCTGAAAATTTTCCGGCAGCTTTTCCATAACAATCGCTACATCCTCATACTTACTGGAAAACACACTTACCGTATGATATGGCTCCATAAGTTCTCTGATAATCTTTTCAAGAGTGATCTTATATATTTCCTCAGTCACCGTACCTTTATCAATTTTCTTGTCATAACTGGACTGAACTGACACAAGTATGAGAATCATATTATCCGGAAAATCCATATCAAGAAATCTTGCCTGTTCTTCCCATTCGAATCTAGATAATTTTCCTTCCATCCATTCATTGAAAAACACATCTCTCAGATAATCCTGATTCTGAATCATCTGTTGTTTCACAAGTTCCATGAATTTTTCAGATTTTCGCTTCTGCTTTATCTCTTCAGTCACCTTCACGACCGCAGCTTGAAGTTCTTCCTCTGCGATAGGTTTCAAAAGATATTCGGAAACCCCAAGCTTAATTGCCTGTTTTGCATAGGAAAACTCATTAAATCCGGAGATTACGATTACCGGACAGTTTTTATCCAGCTTTCTCAATTCCTCCAGAAACTGTATACCACTCAACTTAGGCATGCAGATATCCATCAGAATAAAATCCGGTTGAAACTGCTCAATTTTTTCTAATGCTTCCATTCCATTCCGTGCTTCTGCACAGACTGTGATCGGAAGTTTCATTTCCTCCAATACACTTTTTAATCCCTGACGAATTTTCGGTTCGTCATCAGCAATCAAAACTTTCCACATACTTCTTTCTGCAGCCGTTTGAGCCTTACAACAGCCACGGTACCTCCTCCCGTTCTCTTTTCATAATGAAGTCCGTATTCGTCACCGTAAGCGATCTTTATGCGGTCATTTACATTCAACGTTCCATAGGCTTTTACTTCTTCTCCACGTTCTTTCAGTTTCAGCCAGGAATTCAATTGATCTATTCTTTCCTGACTCATGCCAGCACCATCATCTTCTACCTTAAGTATGATCGAATCCTCTGACTCTGAAAAAGCACGGATCCATATAGTTCCTCTGTCCTGATCGGATTCCTTTATCCCATGATAAAGAGCATTTTCCACAAGCGGCTGAAGACAGATTTTTAATACCATATAATTTCCCAGTCCTTCTTCAATCTCTGTTTTATATTCAAACAGATCCTCATACCGTACTTTCTGGATGTCCAGATAATTCTTTACCATTAAAACTTCCTGTTCCAATGTAATAAATTCTTTTCCCTGACTCAGACTGATACGGAAAAATCCTGACAAAGCAAGCACCAGATCAACAATATCCTGCGCATGGTACTGCTTTGCCATCCACTGTATCGTATCAAGTGTATTATAAAGAAAGTGCGGCTTAATCTGCTCATGAAGAATCTTAAGCTCTGCTTCTCTTTTATTTTTCTGTTCTTTGTATACAACGCCAAGAAGTTCATTAATTTTTTCTACCATTGCATTAAAAGAATCTCCCAGCTGCCCTATTTCACCTTTATAATGATTTTCAAAACGAACCGTCATATCTCCGGTCTGCGCTTTTTTCATAAGTTTTGAAAGCGTCGAAATAGGCCTTGTAATGGATGCCGAAAAAATAACCGTTGCTCCTGCCGCAAAGATCATTATTATAACTGCAATCCATTTCGAAACTGTCCTTGCTCTGGAAATGCCTTCGATAGTTTTCCCCCAGTCAAATACTCCAACTGCAGTCAGGTCTGTATATTTTGAATGACTATATATGACATTGTAATCTTTTCCCTTTATGCGACATCTGACACGTCCACTCTCTCCGTCCGTGACCCAGTTTGGATTCATCCGGTATACAACTTCATTTTGGGGTGCATAGAGCACATGCCCCTGACTATCCTGTATATAACCAAATCCAGTCTGTCCCATTGTAATATCTTCGACAAGATTCTGAATACTCTTCAAATCCAAATCTATAAGGATCACACCAATCCCCGCAGACGTCTGTCTGTCACAAATTAATTTAGCTGTGCTGACATAATTGTCTGTACTGTAGTTTTTCCAGGCTTTTAAATTTCGTCCCAGACTGGTAGGACTTAAAACCAGTTCTCCATTTGCCAGAACCGCATCCTGATACCATTTTTCTTCCGTAAGCGGAAGCTTTTTGACTCGGTATGAATCATTAGAAAGATACTGGCCTTTCTCACTGACAACAACAATATTTAAATATTCACTGTATATTCTGGAATAATCCAGAAGAAGGTCTCGCACCTGTCTTTCCAATTCCACACGGCTTGCCTGCTGATTTTCAACATCTACTTTTAAATACTCTTGTACTTCCGGATAATTTCCCAAAGCCTCAACATTATCCTCTACGGATTTAAAAATCAGATCAAGCGATTTCAACACCTGATTCTGGATTTCCATTGTGTTTGCATAGGATCTTTCTGCAATAGATTCCTCATATATATAGTTTCCAGCAGCTGTAAGGACCAATGTAACTAACAAAAGTAGGCCACAGTTCAGTATGATCATTTTGAACAGCATATTCTCCGGATGTAGAATTCTTTTCAGTTTACTGAACATATTATCCTCCTTTTATCTGTCTATTCTTCCATGATATAGTAAGTATCTCTTCATGTCAAACAGAAAGAAAAAACAGGAACAGCCTAAGCCATTCCCGTTTCTTCGCATCGTACTATATTTCATTTTTATAATTTTTCAAATCTGATTATTCTGCAGATCCACCAAATTTTTCGAGGAGTTCTTCTGCATTGTCAGGAGTAACGATTTCAGAAGTAAGAGTCAGAGTTTTGTCAAGTTCTTTGCCTTCAACGAGCAGCTGATAAGCGCTTTCAATTGCTTCTGTACCACCTGTAGGATAAACCTGAGTCATGCTGAGTCTTCCATCCATAACGCTTCGAATACCACCATCTGGTGTAGGAAGTCCATCAAATCCAACAAAAAGGATGTCTCCTTCTCTTCCTGCATTCTTAGCTGCGATATATGCACCTTCTGCCATCGGGTCATTTAAAGCCAGGAAAAGATCGATTTCATCATTTGTCTGAAGCATTTCTTCTGCAACTGTGATTGCTTTTTCACGAAGCCAGTCTGCATTGTTTACAGCTACGATTTCAATCTTGTCATTTTTCTTGATACCTTCGCGGAAACCATTATCTCTGTCGATTCCACCAGAAGTTCCTTCAAGACCTTTGATCTCACAAACCTTACCACCGTCAGGAAGAAGTGTATCTGCAATATATTCTCCTGCAATACGTCCCATATCTACGTTGTCTGCACCGATAAACTGAGTATACTTGTCTCCGTCAATCTTTCTGTCAAGAAGAATAACCGGGATTCCTGCATCATAAGCTGCACTAACTGCATTAGTAAGTGGTGTAGCTTCGTTAGGAGATGTAATGATAAGGTCTACACCCATCTGTACAAAGTTTTCAATATCTGCAATCTGTTTGGAGTTATCCTGAGCAGCGTCTGCGAAAATAACCTCAAATTCCGGATGTTTTTCTGCTGCCATTGCAATCTGATCATTCATAGCTACACGCCATGGCTCACCAAGATTACACTGTGACATTCCGATCACATATTTGTCCTTTTTCTCTGCTGCACTGACTGTAACTGTGCCTGCTGCCAGGACAGAAACACCCATAGCTGCTGTTAAGAGGATACTGATCGCTTTTTTATTCATACTTACCTTCTTTCTCCGGCATCGCTTTTGTTTATTATTTTATTCTCCGGGCCTGCTGCCGGACAGAGCCTGAGAATTATTATCTTTATTAATTGTTAGTCGTTTACTTTATCTGCCTGCATAAATACTGCAATGATGATAAGGAATCCTTTTACCATCAGCTGAAGGTTTGAATTGACTCCTTTAAGACCAAGGACATTATCCAGCATACCAAGGATAAGCGCTCCGATAAGTGTACCAAAAACAGTTCCCTTGCCGCCTGCAAGACTTGTTCCGCCAATAGCACAGGCTGCAACTGCATTAAGTTCATAGCCCTGACCTTCGTTCGGTCCACCCTGGCTGATCTGAGCTGCATGAATCATAGCTGCAACAGATGAAAGCATTGCACAGATCATAAATGCATAGATCTTAATTCTGTCTACTTTGATACCTGAGAGATATGCCGCATTCTTATTTCCACCAATTGCATATACCTGTCTTCCGAATCTTGTCTTACTCAAAATAATCTGGAAAACGATCAGAAGAACAATGAAGATGATTGCCGGTACCGGTATGATTCCCCATAGACGCATCTGAAGTACTTCAAATGCCGGCGGAGCCATTCCTTCACCTTTTCCATATGCAAGCGGGATACCGATTCCGTTTGCCCAGAATCTTGCAAGTCCTCTCGCGATATTCATAGATGCAAGAGTAACGATAAAAGCCTGAAGTCTCAGCTTTGTGATACATAATCCATTAAACAATCCAAACAATGCTCCGATTCCAAGGCTTACAAGGATGGCCGGTACAAATCCCAGACCACTCTTTACCATCAGATATGCACATCCTGTTGAGATAAGACCTACAACAGAACCTACAGAAAGATCAATATCACCAAGGATCAGGATGATCGTCATACCAATTGCAATGATTCCATTTTCTGATACGGCTCTTAGCACATTCATCAGGTTTCTTATATCCAGAAAGTTATTTCTGCCATCCTTAATACAGATTGTAGATGCCACCACAAAGATAATAACCAGTGCGATTACACTCTGCATCTGCTTAATCATAGCTTTCATTTTCTTTTTGTTATCCATCTATCCACCCTCCTTATTTTGTTGCACTCTGAAGAAGTTTTTCCTGAGTTGCTTCTTCCTGGAGATATTCACCCGTCAGTTCTCCCTCACAGAAAGTAACGATTCTGTCTGAAATACCGATTACTTCCGGAAGCTCTGAGGATACTACAATGATCGCCATCCCCTGTTTCGCAAGATTGTTGATCAACTGGTATATTTCTGCTTTTGCACCTACATCAATTCCTCGGGTAGGTTCATCCAAAAGAAGAATCTTTGGCTCAGTCATCAACCATCTGCCTAGTACAACTTTCTGCTGGTTTCCTCCAGAAAGAGCACTGGCAAGAGTTTTTGTTCCAGGAGCTTTTACTCTGAGGGTTTCCATCTGTTTGTTCCATTCTTTTTTCTCTTCTCCGGATTTCATAAAAAATGCCGGACTAAATTTTTTCAGAAGAGGAAGAGACATATTCTCTCCAATAGATCTCTGCAGAACAAGACCTGTTCCCTTTCTGTCTTCAGTTGCAAAGGAAATGCCCGCTTTGATCGCATCTGCAGGATTTTTTATAGTTACTTCTTTACCATCAATAGAAATCTTTGCTGTAGTGTCTTTGTAATGTACACCTGCCAGACATTCAAAAAGTTCTGATCTTCCTGCACCTGCAAGTCCGGCGATTCCAAGAACTTCGCCATGCCTTACATGCAGAGAAATATTCTTGAGTGATCTTCGAAAACTTCCTGCTGGTGGAGTGTATGTAAGGTTTTCTACTTTAAGAGCAATCTCACCTTTTTCAGTAGGATCTTTTGGATACTGCTCGCTCATATCACGTCCAACCATCATCTTTATAATCTCATCTTTTGAGGTCTCAGAGGCCTTTACGGTACCTATATACGTTCCATCACGCATTACAGTAAGTCTGTCTGCAATCTGGAAAATTTCTTCCATTCGATGTGTGATGTAGATAATTCCTTTTCCCTCTGAACGAAGCTTTCGAATGATCGTAAACAACTTTTCAGCTTCTTTTTCACTGATAGCAGAAGTCGGTTCGTCCATGATAATAATTTCAGAATTCAAGGATATCGCCTTTGCGATCTCAACAAGCTGCTGCTCTCCGATTCTTAAATCTTTTAATTTTGTTGCCGGATCAACATGTACGTCCAACATCTCCAGATATTTACGAGCCTCTGCAGCCATCGTTTTAAAATCAACCGATCCGCCCTTTTTCTTCATCCATCTTCCAAGAAAAATGTTTTCTGCCACGCTCATTTCCGGAACAATCTGAAGTTCCTGATGAATTTTAGAAATTCCAAGTTTTTTTGCTGCGATCGGTCCCGGGACAGTTACTTTTTCTCCTTTCAGATAAATTTCTCCTTTTGTAGGCTGAAGAGAACCACTGAGAATGTTCATCAGTGTGGATTTTCCTGCTCCGTTTTCTCCCATCAGAGCAAGTACTTCACCCGCATAAAGGTCCAGAGAAACTTCTTTTAATGCCTGCACACTTCCGAAAGTTTTGCTTATGGCCTTCATGTTCAGTAATACCTTTTCCATAGTTCCTCCTTTTCTTCCCTCATTCATGATGTGTTCATTATACACAAAAAATCGCCGATTGTATTTCTAATAATCGGCGATTTTTTTATAATTTTTTTACTTTTGTATATTGATGTTGTGATTATTGTATATTTTTTCCTATTTAAGCTGTACTCTATGTAAAATATTGATAACTATTCTGTTCTCCGATGCTCTCTTCAATGCCTGCAGCACCTGGTGTTCCGTCTCGGCATCCAGGTTTGCAGTAATCTCATCCAGAAGCAGGATCTCCGATTCTGCCACGACTGCTCTTCCGTGATCGACTCATCGTATAAAGTAATCTGATCTCTAATCGTTCCCGGCACCATGTGATAAGACTGCTCCACGTAGCCAAACCATTTTCGTCTTTCTTTTTCGGTCAGCTGCCCGCAAACAACTTGGATTCGCATTCAAGGATATCTCTGAACATCTTCCAGGTGCATTCATCATATACAGAGCTGACAAAGAAGATGATGAACTATTTTTTGCAAATGATGAATTTCTTCATATGTCCGGATATAAAGATATAGATGAACTGTTCAGACTTACTGAGAAAAGTTTTCGCAACTTGATTCGTGAAGATGAACAGCAACAGATAGAATCAAGTATCTGGGAACAGATTGACAACGGCAATGAAAATGACTATATTCACTTTCATCTTCGAAAAGCTGACGGAACTTATTTTTCTGTTCTTGATCATGGAAGAATTATAGAGAGCCCGCAATACGGGAAAGTATTTTATGTATTGTTCATGGATTGGGAAGATATGCATATTCGTTACAATGATAAATTCGCAAGATAAAATATTGCTAGAACCAAACATCCCCAATATAGCTATGAAGGAATCGTAATTTGCGATATAGCCGATTGGTTACTACAAGAATAAGCAAGGCGAAATAAAGTAAATAAAGACCCTGTTCTATATATCATAGTATGAACAGGATCTTTTTATAATGATTTATTTTCTATCTAAAATTTTATTAAACCGACTAAAGACTCCATAGTTTGTGTGTTTGACTTACTGTTTATATCTATCTTCTCCTAAATATTTTTCTAGTCATTGCAATATAAAATTGCTTATACAGTCTCTC
>ENA-OUQP01002212-OUQP01002212.1-human-gut-metagenome-genome-assembly--contig:-NODE-2212-length-11092-cov-6.005164_pt1 | contig 11092 bp, 13 predicted proteins | sample MGYA00237951_ERZ548836 | MGnify/ENA primary metagenome ERZ548836 (study PRJEB26490, sample SAMN05194702) | human gut metagenome | biome: terrestrial biome; feature: human-associated habitat; material...
TTAGAATATCATCAAAGATAACCGCTTAGTTTACCAGACCAGGGCGGTTATTTTTTCAACCGCTTTTCACTGTATTTTGGAGAGAAAACCATAAAAAACATGAGGTAAAACGTAATTAAAGTATCGTGCTTATAGACGAATAGAGCTTATTCAAATGTTTAATGAGAGAGAGCTGGATCTTATTATCATGATGGAAAATAAATGCCCTAAAAGGCCCATCTCTTTTATTAAAAACCTATCCTCTTATGAAGTATTATCATAAAGATACTTCTTTAGATTCACTACCATTACTCTATGATACATCTACAGAGTATAAGAATATAGATACAGAAATAGAACAGTTACTTTTAAAAGCCTGTATGAAAGAAGGTTATGGACCAGAGTCCTTATTGTAAGTACTTATCTTCTTCTCTTACAAATAAGACTTCTTCATTGTATCTCTACTATCATGAAGATGCTCATCAAATCATTCATAATATACTAGACGTACTCAAAAAGCATGCCATCTAGGCATGCTCATTTTATTCTAATTCAAATGCTCCAGTATATAACTGATAATACTGACCCTTCTGTTTAATTAAGTCATCATGAGAACCACGTTCAATAATATGACCATGATCTAATACCATGATTACATCAGAATTCTGTACAGTAGACAATCTATGTGCAATAACAAATACAGTACGTCCCTTCATTAAGGCATCCATACCTTTCTGTACAATCGCTTCTGTACGTGTATCAATAGATGATGTTGCTTCATCCATGATCATAACAGGTGGATCTGCCACAGCAGCTCTTGCAATCGCAATAAGCTGTCTCTGACCTTGTGATAAACTTGCCCCATTACCAGTCAACATTGTGTTATAACCATCTGGTAAACGAGTAATGAAATCATCAGCACCCGCAAGCTTTGCAGCTTCAATACATTGTTCATCAGTTGCTTCTAGATAACCATAACGGATATTATCCATAACTGTACCAGTAAAGAGGTTTGTATCCTGCAAGATAATACCAAGTGATCTTCTTAAATCAGGCTTTTTGATCTTATTGATGTTGATGCCATCGTATCTGATCTTACCATCTTCAATATCATAGAATCTATTAATTAAGTTGGTAATAGTTGTCTTACCCGCACCTGTAGCACCTACAAAGGCAACCTTCTGCCCAGGCTTTGCATATAATGTGATGTTATGAAGAATCATCTTATTAGGATTATAGGCGAAATCTACATCATGCATTTCTATATCGCCTTCAAGTCTTGTATAAGTCACAGTACCATCTTCATGTGGATGTTTCCATGCCCACATTTCAGTACGTTCAGTCGTTTCTACTAATTCACCATTTTCTTCTTTAGCATTCACTAAAGTAACATAACCTTCATCAAATTCAGGTTCTTCATCTAATAATCCAAAGATACGACTAGCCCCTGCTAGACCCATAACAACAGAGTTGATCTGCTGAGAAATCTGACCAATCTGACCAGTGAACTGCTTAGTCATATTCAAGAATGGAACAACGATAGAAATATTAAGTGCCATACCAGATAAAGATACATTTGGTGTCTTTAGATAAAGAAGAACACCTCCTGTTAAGGCAATTAATACATAAAGAATATTACCCATGTTATGAAGAACAGGCATCAAGATATTCGCAAATGTATTGGCTTTTCTAGATGCTTCAAACCAAGCATTGTTTACTTTATCAAACCCTGCGATTGCATCTTCTTCATGATTGAATACTTTAATAACCTTCTGCCCATTCATCATTTCTTCGATATAACCTTCAGTTGCACCAAGAGTCTGCTGCTGTTTAATAAAGAATCTTGAACTCTTAGAACCAAAATTCTTAGTAATAAAGAACATGATAACACAGCCAATTAATACAACCCCTGTTAACCAGAAGCTATAGTAGATCATGATACAAAATACTGTTAGAAGTACAATAGAAGTCTGCATCAATGCAGGTAATGACTGAGAAATAAGCTGTCTTAATGTATCTGTATCATTTGTATAAATAGACATGATATCACCATGTGCATTTGTATCAAAATAACGGATTGGAAGACTTTCCATTCTTGCAAACATCTTTTCTCTGAATTTCATTAATGAACCCTGAGTAACTACAGCCATTAAACGGTTGTATGTAAATGAAGCAATTAATGAAAGAATATAAAGAATAAGTAATACAGTTACAAATGATAATACTTCAGGCTTAGCATGTAGCCAGTCTTTTGTACGCCAGTATTTTTCAATAACAGCAATGATATTCTGCATAAAAACAGATGGAATAGAGCTGACAACAGAATTAAATAGAATTAATGCAATAATAATAGGTAGAAGAACAGGATAGAATTCAAAGAGTGTTTTAATAAGACGTATAAAAGTGTTCTTCTTATTACCACGATTATTTTTCATCCTGTTCACCTCCCTTGTTTTGTGAATAGTATACTTCCTGATAAATTGGATTTGATGCAAGAAGTTCATCATGAGTACCGATTGCTTCAACAGAACCATTATTCATGATAATAATCTGATCTGCATCCTGTACACTTGAAACTCTTTGTGCAATGATGATTTTCGTAGTTTCAGGAATAAACTTCTTAAATCCTGCTCTAATAATAGCATCTGTTTTAGTATCTACAGCACTTGTAGAGTCATCAAGAATTAAGATTTTTGGTTTCTTAAGTAGTGCACGTGCAATACATAATCTCTGCTTCTGGCCACCAGAAACATTTGTACCACCCTGTTCAATATGTGTATCATATTTATCTGGGAACTGTTCAATAAATTCATCAGCACATGCAAGATGACATGCTTCTTCTATTTCTTCATCTGTGGCATCTTTATTACCCCAGCGTAAGTTTTCTTTAATAGAACCTGAGAATAGGACATTCTTCTGCAATACAACAGAGACTGCATCTCTTAAAGTGACTAAGTCATAATCTTTTACATTTACACCACCGACTTTAACTTCACCTTCAGTCACATCATATAGACGTGAAATAAGGTTAACAAGTGATGTTTTAGAAGAACCAGTACCTCCTAGAATACCAATAGTCTGTCCTGATTTAATATGTAGATTAATATTTTCAAGAGCATAACGATCAGCACGCTTAGAATATTTAAATGATACGTTATTAAAATCAATAGAACCATCATTTACTTCATAAATAGGATTTTCTGGATTAGAAATAGTACGTTTTTCTTCTAATACAGCAACAATACGTTCACATGATTCAATAGAGATAGTCACCATTACAAAGATCATTGATAACATCATCAAGCTCATAAGAATCTGGAAACTATAAGTAAGTAATGAAGACAACTGTCCAACCTGAATAATAGCTCCACCAAAATTAACAACCAAATAAGAACCAAAAGTAAGTACAAAGATCATTACAACATAAAGACAGAACTGCATCATTGGGTTATTTAATGCAAGAATCTTTTCTGCTTTTGTGAAGTCAGCACATACATCTTCTGCAGCTTCGTTGAATTTCTTCATTTCAAAGTCTTCACGTACAAATGATTTCACAACTCTAATACCATTGATATTTTCCTGTACTGAGTTATTTAAGTTATCATATTTCTTAAATACTTTTCTAAACAAAGGCATTGTCTTCTTAATAACAAGACCTAACCCAATACCTAAGAAAGGAATAGTAAATAAGAAAATTAATGCGAGATATCCACCCATAATAAATCCCATAGTAAGTGAGAAAATCAACATAAGTGGAGCACGTACAACGGTACGAATAATCATCATATAAGCTATCTGAACGTTAGTAACATCAGTTGTCATACGAGTAACAAGTGATGAAGCACTAAAACGGTCAATGTTTTCAAATGAGAAGTTTTGGACTGCTTCAAACAAGTCTTTACGTAAGTTCTTACCAAAACCAGCAGAAGCGTTAGCTGCAGTAATACCTGCAAGGGCTCCAAATAGGAGTGAGAAACAAGCCATGATAATAAGTATCACACCATATTTCACAATAACAGAGAGATCACAACCATTCTGCATTTTATTCACAAGATTTGCGACCATCATAGGAATAATACATTCTACTAAGGCTTCAAATGCGACAAAAATAGGTGTCAGAATAGAATCTCTTTTGTATTCACGAATACTTTTCTTAAGCACACGAATTATATTCATCGTTTTTCCCCTTTCATTCATTTTCTAGATTTGAATAGACTTTACTAAGAAGATCAGCTAAAGTATCTATTTCTTCCTGCGTGAATCCCTTTACCATCAGCTGATTGGATTGCGCCATATTCTTTTTTGCCTGGGCACAATGACCTTCTCCCTTTGAAGTAAGGCAGGCAACTCTAATACGCTTATCCTTAGGATCCTGACAACAATCAATCAAATGCTTTTCCTGAAGTCTTCCTAACAGTCCCGCAGTGGTTGATTGAGCTACATGTAAATCCTTCTCAATCTCCTTAAAGGTCATCTTCTGATCAGGTGCGTCCTGTAATTTCAATAAAACATGGGACTGCATTAAAGTTAATCCTTCTTTTCTTAAAGAATTATTCGCACGCTTCTTTAAACAGTCATTAATATGCTTAATATAGCTTACTGCTTCACTTTCTCTCATCAGCTTGCCTCCTTCTGCGCGATAAAATAATAGTACACTTTCAATTTAATGTCAATAGCACACTATTGACTTTCAAAAGATGAAAAAAGAAGGACTTAGTCCTTCTTCTCAGCCTTAGATTCACAATAATAACATCTATAGATACGTTTCTCTCTATTTGCTAGATAGAACACCTGATCTAAATCTCTTTCTACAGATGTAATACATCTTGGGTTCTTACATTTAGCCACATTAATGATTTTTTCAGGAAGCTGTAATTTCTTCTTTTCTACTGTTTCACCATTCTTAATAATAGAAACAGTAATATTAGGATCAATATAACCTAATACATCTAAATCAACATCAAAATCGTTATCAATCTTGACGATATCTTTCTTACCCATCTTATTAGAGCGGCAATTCATGATGATTGCAACCTGACAATCTAACTTACCTAGATCAAGAGCATCATATACTTCTTTAGCCTTACCAGCTGCAATATGGTCAATCACAATACCATTTTTAATACTGTCTATTCTCATAATCTTTCCACCTCATTCTGTAATCCTAATAAGCTTAAGATCAATGCCATACGGATAAAACGTCCATTATGAGCCTGTCTGAAATAAGCAGCTCTTGGATCTGCATCGACTTCAGTCTTGATTTCATTGACACGTGGAAGTGGATGCATAATAATCATATCTTTCTTTGCAGCCTGTAATTTTTCTTCATCTAAGATATAAGTATCTCTTAAACGGATATAATCCTGTTCATTGAAGAAACGTTCCTGCTGTACTCTTGTCATATAAAGAATATCTAATTCTGGCATGACTTCTTCCATGCTACGTACTTCTTTATATTCAATACCCATTGGATCAAGAATGTCTTCTTTTAAGTATTCAGGAAGTTTTAATTCATCTGGAGAGATGAATACAAACTTAGTACCTTCATAACGTGACATTGCTTTTAATAATGAATGAACTGTACGTCCAAACTTCAAGTCACCACAGAAACCTACTGTAAGGTTCTTTAAAGTGCCTTTTTCTCTTTGAATAGTTAATAAGTCAGTTAATGTCTGAGTAGGGTGATTATGTCCTCCATCACCTGCATTAATTAAAGGTACAGTGCATGTTGATGAAGCCACAACTGGAGCACCTTCCTTTGGATGACGCATTGCGATAATATCACAATAGCCGCTAACTACATGAATTGTATCTGATACTGTTTCTCCCTTAGAAGCACTAGATACGTTTGCAGTTGGGAATCCTAATACCTTTCCTCCAAGTGATAACATAGCACTTTCAAAAGATAGTCTTGTACGTGTACTAGGTTCGAAGAATAGTGTTGCAAGAATCTTATGTGCACATACGTCCTGATAACGTGTACGGTCTTTGATGATATCGTTAGCGAGTGCGATTAAATCATCAATTTCTTCAACAGATAAGTCCATTGGATCAATAATGAATTTTTTCATGGTGAGCTCCTTCTTTATAAACTTGTTTTAATTCCTACCTATTATATCACAGCCCCTCTATTTAAACAGTTTTTTCTAATAAAAACGTTTAATTGATATATTAACTATATTATTATGATATGCTAAGGAGAAAGATTATGACTGAAAAAGAGAAAATGTTGAAAGAAATGTTGTATAATGCCAACAATGATGAAGATCTACTTAAAGAAAGAACAATCGCAAAAGATTTATGTTTCAAATTTAATCAACTGATGCCTTCTGATGTAGAGAATCAAAAGAAACTATTAAATGAACTGCTTGGACAAATAGATGATACCGCATCAATTCTAGCATCTTTCTGGTGTGATTATGGTTACAACATCAAGGTAGGAAAAAACTTCTTTGCAAATCATAACACTGTCATTATTGATTGTGCTCCAGTAACTTTTGGAGATAATGTCTTTATTGCACCTAACTGTGGTTTTTATACTGCAGGACATCCAATTGACACAAAACGTAGAAATCAAGGACTAGAGTACGCTTATCCTATTACGGTAGGAAACAATGTTTGGATAGGTGCAGGTGTTCATGTGATGCCTGGAGTCACTATTGGTGATAATGTTGTCATTGGTGGAGGTAGTGTTGTTGTCAAGGATATTCCTAGCAACAGTGTAGCCGTAGGTAATCCATGTAAAGTAATACGTCCTATTACTGAAGAAGACGAACAAACTAATTGGGATAGATAAAAAGGGACAAAATAAATTTTGCCCTCAAGGGGGGGGTGTAACGAATAGACAATATGAAATGACGAGGAGGAAACAAAAAAATAACTCTCCTTAATTGTTCAATCGTGGATTTACCATTATACTTTGAGTAGTAATAAAAATTCGTAGTATTGTGGGATTACCGCAAAAAAAATAAGGAGGATTACCTATGAATAGAATAATAAAAATTGGGATGGTCCGCATTTTGCTTTTTTTGAAACTATAATGAGCTATTTACCTGTTACAGCTCCTTTTTCTTTAAAATAATAGTTGGTGATTTCATGATTGATGATACTAACTATGCTGATTGTCTTGCTTTATATAATTTTGATCATGTTGAAAAGCATTCTATCTAAGGAATGATGTTACCTATTTCTATGAGCACTGCACTTATGACACTGCAAAGAAATAGCTCGAGAAGATCATAATTGATTTCAGAAGCAGCATCGTTGCAGAGATGAGCACTTTTGCGAATACTCTTACCAACTGGAAAAAGGAAATCATTAACAGTTTCATAATTGTGGATGACAAGACAAACAGAAAGATGAACACTGCCATCGTTTAAAACAGAAACAAATCCATCAAGCTTCTCAAACATGCTTCAAACAGCTATTTGAACTGGGAGAGATTTCGCAATCGTATCCTATATACATTAAACGAAGATACAACCTTCTATTACACAAGTATAAAAAAGGATGGTAAATAATATGAGTAAGGTGTTTAAACTTATTATTGACGATGGTAATGAACCAATAATACTTGAGGAAGATGAAGTTTTAGAGGATATTCTTAATCATCTAGAGTCTATTTCTAACCGAATTGATGATATTCAGTTTTCTCTAATGAAAAAAAGACGATAAGGATTCATCGTCGGATTTAGATATTTCTGAAATAGACTTCTAGAGCGTAAAAAAGTATGGGGTGAGTTTCACCCCATACTACGTGATAATTAAAATATAGGAAACCCCTAGTCATTTTAAATTACCCATTTTTTATCGCATTTTCTACAGGTGTTTATATTTCATTATTTAAAGATTGTTGAGCTGTCCATTGCCATAAATGTTCTCCATTATTTTCTGGTTCATTTTTAGCTGTATGAATCCAAGAACTATGTCCACCTGTTTCATATGTAGTTAATATAGCACCTTTATCTTTTAATAAAGTATAAACTCTTAATGCACTTTCTTCGTATTTAACTGTTGTATCATCTTTAGCTTGAATAACCCATGTTGGTATATTAATTGATTTTATCTCTTCATCTGTAATTATTCTACCTTCTCCATATGTCTTTATGTTTTGTTGATCAATAGCTGGACATGTTGATACTATTGCAGCAAATAAATTTGGATTATGTACAACCATATCTAATGCCATATACCCTCCTGCTGAACATCCATAAGAATATATTCTATTTGAATCAATATTATTATTTTTTATAATATTATTAATCAATTTTGTTGCATCATCAATATTTTCTGACCATTCATGTGGAGTTTGAGGCGCTAATACATATGCTCCATTAAAAATATTTTGTGCTTCATCGCTTGCTAAAGCAACAGCTCCTCTATTTGCTTTTAATTGAGAAAGATTATTATAGTGCAATCCTCTAAATCCAGATTCTCCACCTCCATGAAACCATACTATAAGTGGGTGTTTATTCCCATCATTTGCATTATTAGGTGTATAGAATTGATATTTTAACCCATTTGATTCACCTGCACTAAATTTATCAATTTCTTCATTTATGATTTTTTCATTTTGTAAAAATTGAATATTACTTAATTCACTTCCATCTTTTAATGGTAATCCCTCATTCAAAGCAATTGTATACTTTATATTCAATAAAGAACTACACCCTTTTAACGTTGTAAAATTTGCTGTAAAATCTAATGTGTTTTTTCCTTTTGTTTCTTCATCGGTCACTAAGTGTAAAATAATATTTCCGTTTTTTTCTTCTACACTTTCAACTTTTCTTTCTTCATCGTATAATCCACAATGTTGTAAACCAGATTGAGAATTAGGACCAAAAAATTCTTTTTCAAGTTGGCTAGAATATACTGTTGTTCCTGTTGCACGAACATTAAACATATCTTTTGTTATCTTACTATCATCAATTTCTAGATTAGATGTTTTCAAAACAACAGAATCTATAGCTTCTCCATCATCATAAACTACAGAATGTAAATCAAAAATTAACGTTTTATCCATCTGATGCCTAAACTGGAATAATTTCAAAAGAGAACAACAACATTATACTAAATAAATGAGTTGTAATTTTTGTCATTATACCCTTCCTTTCTATATTTAAAATATATAGAAAATAATAGATAAATTATATTTATTTAGTGACTTTCTCGTCATTAATATGTGACTTTCTATATTGTCCTGGTGTCAATTTAAATATTTTTTTAAAAGAATTAATGTATTGTGTTTCGTTAGAAAATCCTATATTAAACGCAATATCAGTAATTGTTTTATTATTCAATTCTAACTCAATTAGCGATTTATTTAATCTATATTGAGTTAAATAATCTTTAAATGACATACCTATTTCTTTTTTAAAAAATCTTGAAAAATACTCTCTAGAATATCCAAAATGTTTTGCTACCTCGTATACAAGCAATTCTTCATTATAGTGGTTATTAACATATTCTAATATATCTTTTGTCTTTTCTGTTTCAATCATTTTACGTTCATTTTTACAATTTTCGTATAAAAAAAATAACATTTCCAGTGTCACCATTAATATGTTCATATATCTGGTAGATTGATTACTTATATAAAAGCTATAAATATCCATCATATATTTTGTTATTTTCTTATTTAAAAACGGCTCGTCAATATTGAAATATATATTCTTAATATCAGGTATCATTTTCTTTAAAAATCCGTAATTTATTTGCATTGTATATCCTACAATTTTTGCATCAAATTCTTTATATTGAGGTATAGAATAATGAATTTCTCCACAATTTGATATATTCACTTCATTCTTATAACGAATTCTTTTCATCCCATCATTAAAAAATATAATTTTTCCTTCAAACACTATTGATAATTCTAAAGACCTATGCCAATGTGCTGTACAAATTTGACATTGGCTTTTTTTATGAGGATAAATACTTATAGGTAAATTATTCATTGTTTTTGTTATTTCATAATATATTTTTTGCATTTTTCCTCCGACTTAAAATTCAATCAATTGAGTTATTATTTTTTATATGTCTTAAATTGAAAATTTTCTAAAACACTTATTACACGTCCTATATAAAAAGCTGAAAAAACAGTTCCTATCCCAATACCATAAATAGGACTATGGCAAACAAGACAGATAGTTATTGTTGCTAGAAGCATACTGATATCAAATATATTCTTACAGAGAGAATAAGGTTTATGGAAAACTTCTGAAATACTTAATACCATGCCATCTACAGGTGTCATAATTAAATCTCCTTTAATCATTAAATAAACTCCAATCGCACAACACGTATTTCCTATTAACAACACAAGTATTTGTGTATAAAGATTCAAATTTATTGTAGGTATTATATATTGATATAAATCAACTAAAAAACCAAAGATAAAAGAAAACGGAATTTCTAAAATAAATTTCATACTAATTTTTCTTTCAAGAATCATTTGAATACAAACGAAGATTAAATAAAAAACAATATTTGCTTGCCCAAATGTTAGAAATGTTAAAAAACTTACTGCATAAGGAAGTGTACTAAAAGCCCCTACTCCTAAATTAGATAATGTATTACATGTAATCCCTAAAACTAATATATTCATTCCTAATAAATAACATAAATATTTTTTCATATCATCCCTCTTTTCATCCTTATTTTTTAAATCTGTTTAATAACTATCAACCGAAATTGATAATGTCTCAAAAATAATCAAACATTAGCACCACAACGGTGCTTTTGTTTTGCGACATAACTCGCAAAGCTGGCTTTTCTCCATGGATGATCCATTGGAGGAATATATTTTTCTTTTCTTTCTTAGGTTCCTCCTTAGGAGCATCAAATTCCTTCGATACTAATACGTGTTCAGCTACTTCTTTTATCAGATAAAGCTTATCAGCGATATTAGCCAGAAGCTGTCCATCAAATGTCTCTATGACCATGCAGTCAGTCTTTTACTGCGAAATATCTTCCGTCACCATTTTCAGTTACTGGAAAATAGTATTTATTGTCGAATCTAATGCAGTGGCCACTATCAATGGTTCTAGTTGAAAGTATTGCAAGAGTACGATTGATTTTCTCCATAGATGGTTGCTTCTCATATACCGATTTG
>ENA-OUQP01002215-OUQP01002215.1-human-gut-metagenome-genome-assembly--contig:-NODE-2215-length-11088-cov-4.610169_pt1 | contig 11088 bp, 11 predicted proteins | sample MGYA00237951_ERZ548836 | MGnify/ENA primary metagenome ERZ548836 (study PRJEB26490, sample SAMN05194702) | human gut metagenome | biome: terrestrial biome; feature: human-associated habitat; material...
GGCAGGCACTTTTTGATATTGGAAACAGAAATTCAGATGCCCTTCACGCTGTGCAGTGCCGCGCCGATGGCGGTTGCAAACGTGGCATTTTCGGGAATAATAAAGTCGACGCCGTAGAGCTGCTTGAACAGCTCGAACGTCGCCTTTGCAGGCGGCAGCATGGTGAGCGCGCCCGTGAGCACGACCGTATCCGTGCCGCAGCACTTGCACGCAAGCACCGACATCGTGCCGATGGACTGAAGCACAAGGTTGACGATGCCGAGCATCTTGTCCGACGGCGTCGCGTCGTCGGCGACCTTGGCAAAGTTTGCTGCCGTGGCCTCGGGCGGGAGATCGCCCACCTGCTCGCGCGAAAGATCGGCGAGCGTCAGGTCGATGTGGCTGAGATCGCCGTCCTGACAGAGCTTGCGGATGAGCGCGTACTGGTGTACGCCCGTCGTCAGCGAGCTGAGGCCCGCGAGCGTGCCGCCGCCGACACCGCTGCCGATGAGGTGGCGCACCTCCTGACCCTTGTTCGCCCACAGAAACGACGTGCCCGTGCCCATGCTCACGACGACCGCGTGCTCCTTGCCCGAAAGGGCGAGGCCACCCGTGCCGACGGAGGGAAATTCCTCGACCTTGATGGTCTTTACCCCGTAAATATCACCCTCGACATACGAAGAGCCGACGCCCGTGAGCGCGATGTGGCGGATATCGGAGAGCTGGAGCTGGTGCGTCGAGAGAAAGTTGCCCATCGCGCCGTAGAGTGAGGTGAGCGGGTCTTCCGCCTTGACGCGCAGCATATCGATGACCGAAAGGTCGGGGGCAAGACCGACGATCTTTGTGCTCGAGCCGCCGATGTCGATGCCTAAGATAACACCCATGATGAGATGCTCCGTTTCTATTTTCTTATTCGCGCGCGTGCGCGCTTTGCCGGGAAGTCCCTTTATCATAGGGGACGGGCTGCCCAAAGTCAAGCCGAAATGAGGAAAAACGACCAAAAGCCTTGCTTTCTCTGTGTCCAGAGGATATAATGCCCGTATCACAAGGCGCGGCTCCGTCCGCGCCGCGACACTATGAGGTGACTATGAAGACCGATCAGAAGCTGAATATGACCATGCTCTGTGACTTTTACGAGCTGACCATGGGCAATGGTTACTTGAAAGCCGGGTTCCAGGATCGCATTACCTATTTCGACGTTTACTTCCGCTCCGTGCCTGACGGCGGCGGTTACGCCATCGCCGCCGGTCTCGACCAGTTGATCGACTATATCGAGGATCTGCACTTTGACGAGCAGGATATCGCATATCTCCGTTCCCGCGGTATTTTCTGCGAGGAGTTTTTGAACTATCTTGCGAACTTCCATTTCAGCGGCGACATCTACGCCGTGCCCGAGGGCACACCCGTGTTCCCCAAGGAGCCGATGGTCGTTGTGCGCGCGCCCGCGATCGAGGCGCAGCTGCTCGAGACCTTCGCGCTTTTGACCATCAACCACCAGAGTCTCATTGCGACCAAGGCCAACCGCATCGTCCGCGCCGCCAGAGGCCACGCCGTGATGGAGTTCGGCTCCCGCCGCGCGCAGGGTTCTGCCGCCGCCATCGACGGCGCGCGCGCCGCCTATATCGCGGGCTGCTGCGGCACCGCCTGCACCATCTCCGACCAGCTCTACGGTACGCCCGCGCTCGGCACGATGGCCCACGCCTGGGTGCAGATGTTCGACACCGAGTACGACGCCTTTGCGACGTACTGCAAGCTCTACCCGCAGAATGCCGTCCTGCTCGTCGACACCTATAACACCTTGAAGTCCGGCATCCCCAATGCCATCAAAGCCTTCAACGATGTGCTCAAGCCGCTCGGCATCAAAAAGTGCGGTATTCGCCTGGACAGCGGCGATATTGCATATCTTTCCCGCAAGGCGCGCAAGATGCTCGACGAGGCGGGCTGGGAGAGCTGCACCATCACCGTTTCCAATTCGCTTGACGAATACCTCATTCAGGATCTCTGGATGCAGGATGCCAAGATCGACGCCTTCGGCGTCGGCGAGCGTCTCATCACCGCCAAGAGTGAGCCGGTCTTCGGCTGCGTTTATAAGCTCGTCGCGGTGGAGGATGAGGACGGCAACGTCATCCCCAAGATCAAGATCAGCGAGAATGTCGGCAAGATCACGACGCCGCACTTCAAAAAGCTCTACCGATTCTATGGCCGCGACACTGGCAAGGCCATCGCCGACTATCTGACGGTTTACGACGAGACCGTGGATGACAGCCGGAACCTTGAGATTTTCGACCCCGACGCCACGTGGAAGCGCAAGGAGGTCTATCACTTTGAAGCGCGCGAGCTGCTCGTGCCCATCTACCTCAAGGGTAAGCTCGTCTACAAGCGTCCCGGCATCGAGGAGATCAAGAAATACTGCGCCGAGCAGGTCGACACCCTGTGGGACGAGGTCAAGCGCTTCGACAACCCGCATAACTATTATGTGGACCTCTCGCAGAAGCTGTACGACATCAAAACGCGCCTTCTGAACGAGAAAAACTGATGCGGCATTCCCGCACCCAACGGAACAGGAAAGGATACAGGACCGACCGGGAGGAACAACGGCAGATGAAACGAGTGCAGATACGGCAAAAGGGTGAGCGCCGCATTTCGGCGGCGCTGCGGATCATGTTTGTGGTCCTGCTTCTGGCGGCGCAGGTCGCCGTTGTCATCCTGATCTCTCATGTGCTGAAGCAGTATGTGGCCATCGGCTACGGGGTCTTGCAGATCATTTCGGTCTTCCTTGCAATCCATATCTACAATGAGCCGGGTGAGCTTTCTTATAAGCTCATCTGGTTCATCCTGTTTTTGCTGGCTCCCGCGGTGGGGCTCATCCTCTGGTTCCTGTGGGGCGGCGCGGCGCAGAAGCGCCATTTGCCCGAGCAGGAGCGCCGTATCGCAGATGAGCCGGAGAGTGTGCGCGCCCGCAGCGAGATCGCGCTCGACAAGCTGACGCGTCAGTTGCCCGCGTGGTCGCGCACGGCAAATTTTCTGAGCCGCCGCGGTTTTCGCCTGTATCAGAACACGAAGGTGACCTATTTTGCCGAGGGTGCGCCGCTGCTGCGCGATATCATCGACCGTGCCGGCAAAGCCGAGCGTTTTATCTTCCTGGAATACTTTATCCTTGCCGAGGGCAAGCTCTGGGATGAGCTCGAGAGGATCCTCTGCGCCAAGGCGCGCGCGGGGGTCGAGGTCAAGATTATTTTCGACGATTTCGGCAACATCAAGCGTTTTTCCGGCGAGACGATCGATTCCCTGCGCGAGGCGGGGGTCGAGGTCTTTATCTTCAACCCGGTGCACGAGTATGTGAACCGTCTTTCCTTCAACTACCGCGACCATCGCAAGATCGCCTGCATCGACGGCGATGCCGCCTACACGGGCGGCGCGAACATCGCCGACGAATATGCCAACATCATCGAGCGCTACGGCTACTGGAAGGACGGCGGCGTGCGGCTCGAGGGAGAGGGCGTCTGGGGTCTGACGCGCAGCTTTATCCAGATGTGCGTGAACATCGGCGGCGTGATGCACAATGAGCACGACTATTATCGCCCTCACACGCCGGTGAAGAGCGACGGATTTTGCCAGCCCTTTGTCGACGGTCCGCAGAATAACCCCGACAATCCGGCGGAGGACACCTTCCTGCAGATGATCTCCACCGCGCGGCGGTTTCTCTATATCACGACGCCGTACTTCATCCCCGATGAGAGCCTGATGCGTGCATTGTGCATCGCGGGCGACGGGGGCGTGGACGTGCGGCTGATGCTGCCCGGCAAGCCGGACCACTGGTATGCCGACTGCGTGGCAGAGTCGTACTTCGGTGAACTCATCGTGCACGGTGTCAAGGTCTATCGCTATACACCGGGAATGCTGCACGCCAAGAGCGTCATGGTCGACCGCGAGGCCGCCTTTGTCGGCTCGGTCAATATGGACTACCGTAGCTTTGAGCTCGACTATGAGTGCGGTGTGATGGTCTATGGCGCGCCGATGATCGAATCGCTACTCGAGGACATGGACAGCATCGTGGATCAAAGCCGTCTTGTCACGGCAGAGGAGTGGCAGCACAGAAGCCTCCTGCGCCGCGTGCTCGAGCCTGTGCTGCGCCTGTTCGCCATCTGGATGTGACGCAAAGCGGGAAAAATTCCCAAAACCCGATTTTTTGAAAATTTTCCTGTTGACAAATCAAAAGTTCCTGCTATAATAACATTTGTTCGCTGAACGACACAGCGCAGTGGACAGCACAATATAGCGGGATTGTGTAATGGTAGCACAGCGGACTCTGACTCCGTATGTGAGGGTTCGAATCCTTCTCCCGCTGCCAAAGAACTGCAATCGAAAGGTTGCGGTTCTTTCTTTTTGTTACATGATTTAGGCGTTTTTGACGCAGAAAAGTTGTATTTTCATTTTCACCGAATACATTTTACCCCTAAGTTTACCCCAATTAAAAGTTTTACCCTTTAACGGGGACAAAAGCAGCTCCGCCGATGATGAGATCGACGGAGCTTTTTTTCATGCCTTTTTGAGATTTTCAAAATAGCCCTGCATCCGGGCGGCGCTGTCCTCCTTCATGCGCTCTGAGACGTGACCGTAAACGTCCAACGTAAAAGCGGCGGTCGCATGGCCGAGATTTTCTTGCACGGTCTTCACGTCATCGCCGTTTTGTAGGGAGAGCACGGCGAAGGTGTGGCGCAGATCATGCACACGGGCGTCCGGCGCTCCTGCTTTGACTGCGATTTTCTTGTGATGTGCATAAAGGCGCTGCGGGTGCAGGTGGTCGCCGAGCGCATTTATGAAAACGAGCCGACAGGCGGCGTACTGCTTGGCGGGGTCTATCCAGTCCTGCCAAAGATCACCGGCCTGTAAACGCCTTTGCGCCTGCTTGGAGCGAACGGCGCGCAGCATATCCATGACGAAGGGGGCGGGGCGCAGGATGCGCGTCTTGTCGTTTTTGAGGGTGGCAAACTGGAAACCGCCGGCCTCGGCGGGGCGTTTCTGCAACTGCTTGCAAATTTTGAGCGTGCCTTTCTTGAAGTCGACACAATCCCATGTCAGCCCCAGTGCTTCAGCTTCACGCAGGCCGGTAAAGAGAATTACTTTCAGAATATCTCCATAATCGTTGTCGGCATCCGCTGCGGCGAGATAAGACTTGACCTGTTCGTCGGTAAGCGGCATGATTTGTGCTTTCTCGACGCGGGGGAGGTCTACCATGTCGCACGGATTGCGTGCGATGTAGCCCACCTTGACGGCCTGTGAAAGGGCTTTTGTCAGAACGCCGTGAACATTGCGCACGGTCTTTGCGTTGAGCGGTGCGGTCTCCGTGACGGCGACGCCGTCCTTTTTGATGATCTTGCCCTGCTTGTCCCGTTTGGGAACAATGCGGCCATTGGCGAGCAGATCGTTGTAAAAGCCCTGGATGATATGCGGCGTGAGTTTGGTGAGTTTCACCGCGCCGAGGGCGGGCTTGATGTGCGTTGCGATTTGGGCCTTGTAGGTCTTGACCGTGCCGTATTTCTGCGAGAGCAGATAATCGCTCTGCCAGATATCGAGCCATTGTGCAAGCGTCAGGCGCGTCGGCTCTATGTAAAGTCCGTCGTCGATCGCTTTTTGCGCGTCGCGCATGGCGGTCAACACTTCTTTCTGTGTGTTGCCGTAGATGCTGCGGCGGATCGGCTTTCTTGTGCCCGGGTCATTGCCGACGGTCACGCGGGCTTCCCATCGACCGTCAGGCCGCTGTCGGATGCTGCCTGCGCCCGACGCGGCGCGCGTATTTGCTTTTCTTGGCATTGCTTTTTCCTCCTGCATTTGTTATGATTGGAGGGCAGTAGGCTTTCCGTTTGCTGCCCCTTATAACCGTCCTCGGTGCTGCAACACCGGGGGCGGTTTTTTACTTTGGCATATATTGTTTCCACCCACCGCATTTATCAATATTTGCTTTAACTTTTTCAAACGCGGCTCGCAGTTGAGATTGCGCCTTTGCAAGAAGTCCCTCCGAGAATAGATCGGATGAAACTACATGTAAATTCCCTTGAGAAGCCTCGCAAATTTTGGTATCTAAGTCACAGTATAGTTTAATTAGCTGGTCAGCGTTTTGAGGCCACACAATTGCCCTTGTGTCTAAGTAATCTTGAAGAAGTACCAATATTTCAGAAAACTCCTGCGTAGCAAGTAAATGCTCAAAAGGTATTCGGCGTCTTATGGCAGTCATGCTGTCTCGCCCAAACCCACTTTGCATTGCCAATACTGACATAGTTGTTCGAGAAAAATGAGTTGTTTCAGCAAAATCGTGAAACTCCTGTTTATCTGATCGAGATAAGCCAAGCAAATAATCAGATGTGACAGAAAAGTATTTTGCCAGTTTGGCAAGATTTTCAATACTTGCGGTCTTATTGTCAGACATCCATTCGGACAAAACTCCGCTCGATACGCCTATTTGCTTGCTAATCTCATCGTGGGTTAGTCCCTTTTGCTTCTGCATCTGAACCAGATCCGATAATCGTTCTGCAAATATCTTAGTTGTTGGCGTTGAAACTCGTGATGGCCTTCCCATGCCTGCGCCCTCTTTTCTGTGAAGAAGTATTAGAAAATATTCTCCAAAATGAATTGGAGTGAAATACCGTATTTCTGAAACGAATGTGCTATAATGCAATTATCGGAGAAGAAAATTATTTTATTCTTCACCGATATAATATCTCGCGTGCAAGAAAAAGTCAAGAGCAAGGGGGGAAAGATGGTGAAAGAGAATTGTGACATCAGAGCGGCAATGGCAAGGAATGATTTGAGACAATACCAAATTGCAGCGGCTCTTGGTATTTCGGAATCTCGGTACTCTTCTAAGTTGCGAAAAGAGTTGTCAGGAGAGGAAAAAACCAAGATTTTTGCTGTTATCCAAAAACTCTCGCAGGAGGCGATTTGATGGCGACGCTCGAACCTATCGCGGTCACGATGACCGAGGCAGCACGCCTGCTTGGGGTTAGCCGTCCAACGGTTTATGCGCTGGCAAAAACAGAGGGCTTTCCTGTCGTCAAGCTCGGCGGATGCACCCGAGTTCTTGTCGATGATCTTAAAACGTGGGTGCGGGAACAGGAGCGGTAGCGTGAATGACTACATATATTGATTACCTCAACGACTTCAACCGTTGGCTCGAAAGCGGCAATCTGCCTGGGGGCTCACAGCTGATGTACTTCAAACTTCTGAACGTATTCAACAGAGCAGGATGGCCGGAGTATGTGCGAGTAGATAACTTGCGGATGATGCTCATGATCGGGGTCGAATCAAAACAAGCTGTTGTTCGTGCAAGGGACAAGCTCGCAGAAGCGGGATTCATAGAATTCCAAAAGGGCAAAAAGGGGAGTCCAAACCGTTACTATCTGGCGAAACGGTCACATAATGTTACCGAAAACGTTACTGTTTCCGTACCTGAAAGTGTACCTGTTTCCGTGCCTGAAAACGTACCCCATAATAAGAACGAGACTAAGACTACTTCTCTTGTCTCGCCTGACGGCTTGACGAAAGCAAAGAATACTTTCGAGCACGACTCTCTTCCATATCGCGCTGCGCGCTGGCTTGCCGATCAAATCGAAGAGCGTTTGCCAAACTGCACACCGCATTCAGAGACAACGCTGCAAAGTTGGGCAGCGGACTTCGACAGGAGCAATCGACTGGACAAGCACGGGTGGGAAGATATCAACGAGGTCTTGCAGTTTTCGCAGTCTGATCCGTTCTGGAGCACGAATATTCTTTCGGCAGGAAAGTTCCGGAAACAGTACACGCAGCTTCTGGCGAAGATGGGAGGAAGTCCATGATCGATGCATCGCAGTTTGAATATTCCCTTGCCGCGGCGGTATGTCTTGACCCGAAGAGAATTTTGCAGCTGCGGCAGATCGTGAGGAACGAGGATTTTTCTATCCCTGCCTGTGCTGCGGTCTTTGACGCTGCGGAGAGGGCCGTATCGCACGGTAAGCCATTCGACGCCAATATCGCCGCGGATGGTCTCAGGGGCACGGTAGACGATCCGCGAAAATTCCTCGCCGAGTGCATCGACGTGACCCCCACTCTTGCGAACACGGATGAGTATGCACGGCTGCTACATAAGCGCGCGGCGGAAAGGCGACTGCGGGAAAATGTGCTCGCGGCGCTTGAAGAGGAAAACCCGGCCTGTGCCGTCGCTGAGATCTGCAAGGCACATTTGCTTGACAGCACAGGCGGCAGACTGAAAAGCGTCTCTCAAGCGCTCACAGAGACCTTGCAAAGCCTTTCGGCAGAAGAGCAAGCGCGTATCAACACGGGCTTCCCGCGGCTGGACAGCATCGTCAAGGGATTCGAGGCGGGGCAGCTCATCATCGTCGGCGCGCGTCCCGGCGTCGGCAAATCCGCTTTTTTGCTTGACCTCGCAGAGAGCGCGGCCAGAAGTGGAAACGAGACGCTCTTCGTCTCACTGGAAATGTCCGCCGCGGAACTGACGGAACGTCTGCTTGCACGGCGCAGCATGGCGACAATGGATAACCTGATCGACCGCGATTTGAATGACGAGACATGGGGGGATATCGCAGCCGTGTCGAATCGGCTGGAACGTTTGCCTTTACATTTTTGGGACAAGCCCGCCGCGACAGTAAATAAAATTCGCGGTGCTGCGGCGACAATTCAGAATCTTCGGTTGATCGTGGTGGATTATATCGGCTTGATGCAGGCCGACCGCCGTGCAGACAGCCGAAATCTTGAACTGGGGCAGATCAGCAGGGATTTGAAAAACCTTGCGTCTGAGCTACAAATCCCCATCATCGCAGCCGCGCAGCTCAACCGCGGCGTAGATGCCACTGAGCGCCCGACCCTGCTTTCTTTGCGCGACAGCGGAGAGTTGGAGCAGAACGGCTCGAAAGTGTTGTTCTTGTGGCGCATCGACGAGGATGGGACTGTCGGCGTCTCTGTGGCGAAGAATCGCCGGGGCCATCAAGGTGTCGTGCAGATGCGGTTTGATGGCTCGCACCAACGTTTCACCGAGCTTTCCGAGCCGTACCGCGAGCCGGAAAAGCGAAGCCGCGGCGGATTTTTGGAGGTTGGCACATGAATTTTGAAATCGCAGCCAACATCTTAGCGGAAATCAAACCGGCACGCCGGAAGCGTGAGCGCTACCGCCAGCGTGACGAGATGCAACACCGTGTGATCCCGCTTCTGCCTGCTGATGACCGAGATAAGTTTGAGCGGGCAATGAACTGTCATTTTCGATTATAAAAAGGCCCTCCCCAAATGGGGAGAGCGGCTCTTGTGGTGAATCCGATTTGTCAATTTCGATTTTACCACAGGAGGAGAAGATATGCAAGCGAAAGCACTTGCCACAAATCTTGGCGAACAGGCGAACAAAATTGCAGTGTCGGTGCAATCTGGTGACGGTGATATATTGGCCTTGTGGGGAATGTGCCGCCGATATGCTATGCAGCAAGCCGCACGGTGGCACAGAGCGTTTGAGAGCAGCGGCGGTGTCGAATTAGACGACCTTGAGCAAAGCACGTTTATAGGGCTTCTAAAGGCCGTGCAGACATGGAAGCCGGAAAGCGGTGCATTCTCCACTTGGTATACTATTCAGCTAAGGGCGGTATTTGTAGAGGCTTACGGGATGAGGACGAAACGAACACGAGAAGACCCGCTCAATAAATCTCATTTATCGCTCGATACGCCACTGGATGAGAACGAAGACGGCAACTTTACTATCGCCGATGTTCTACCAGACGAAGCGGCAGAAGAAGCCTTTGAGGATATCGAACAACGGGATTTTCAACAGGCTGTGCAAGCGGCACTTGCACAACTGACAAATGCCGAGCGCGAGGCGATCATCAGTGAGTTTTGGCTTGGCCAAAAGCCTGATGCAAGGGCGCGGAGGGAAGCGCTGCGATCCTTGCGGCACCCACGTATCCGCAAACCGCTGATGGAGTTTTACCAATAAAAAACTGTGCAACGTCAGATAAAGCAGAGCCGGAAAGGGGGCTTTTCAAACTTTGTCAAAGAAAATTCGGGACGAAACTATTATTGACGCGCTTTTGATCTCTGCGACGGTACGGAGCGCGGCGGCAAAGCTCGATATCAACGAGCAGACGATCTATCGCCGAAAACGTGACGCGGAGTTTATGCGGAAGTATAGCGAGGCACGGCGAGAGCGAACGGAGGCAGCGCGGAATATGCTGCAAGAACGGGCACATGCCGCAGCGGACACGTTGGCGACGATCATGCAGGACAAGGATGCACCAGCGCAGACGAGAGTGAGCGCCGCAGCGGAGATTTTGCGGCAGAACGTGAAATACACGGAAATCACGGACGTTTTAAAGCAACTTAGCGAGCTGGAAGCTTGGCGAAAGGAGCAGGAAAACCGATGAGGAAGAATTACGATATTCGCCTTGCGACGCTGCGGGGATATCTCGAATCGCTGTCAGCCGATGAAACTACTTTTATTGTCGAGGGCGGCGCAGAGTATCACACAAAAGAAGATCCTTTCAACTACCTGATGCAGCACGGCGCATACGCCCATGACGGGCGGCGCATTGTCCTTTTTCCGCGCCCGGTAGAGGGAATTGACCCGTTGTCCCTCTCCCTTTATCAGATGCTTGATGAAGCCATTGAGCGCGGCAAGCTGGAATTGCCGGAATTGGAGAGTGACGAGATCGGAGGTAAAGCCCTTGAATAGCGGAATTAAAGCCCGCATTGCCTCTTTACAGGCGATTGCAGCGCAGAAGCAAGAGGGCGTAGCTATTATGGTCCTGCTTGAAAATGGCGCGTGGGCGGCTTGCAGAGCGCCGCAAAGCCCCGCAAAGGTATTTCAGACGGAGCAGGAAGCACACGCCTATTTATCAGACTGCGAGAGCGTTATCATTATCGACCTTTAAGGGAATAGGCACATGAACAACAGCGGTATTAAAGCCCGAATCGAGGCATTGCAGAAGCAAATGAACGCACAGCGGCCTAACGGCGGTATTTTGATCCGTCTGAACTCTGGTTTATGGATGGCGTTCAGCGCAAGCACGATTCACAAAAAGTCAATTTTTGCAACCGAGGCAGAAGCAAGGGAAGCATTATCTGACTGCAAATCTATTT
>ENA-OUQP01002216-OUQP01002216.1-human-gut-metagenome-genome-assembly--contig:-NODE-2216-length-11083-cov-5.493653_pt1 | contig 11083 bp, 8 predicted proteins | sample MGYA00237951_ERZ548836 | MGnify/ENA primary metagenome ERZ548836 (study PRJEB26490, sample SAMN05194702) | human gut metagenome | biome: terrestrial biome; feature: human-associated habitat; material...
CATTAACTTTATTATTTATGTCATCAAATTCATTTTTTTCATTACACGCACATAAAATGACCAAAATGGGTAATAGTAATTTTATCAATTTCATAAAGATAAATTTAAGTTTGTTATACTAAATAAAAAATATCCATACAAGCACTCATGTTTGTACTTACAAAAGAATTCAAACAAATGAATTAAAGAAAGCTTATCATAATTAATGATCTCCATAACTAATATAACCCAAAGTTATATAACTGATATTCTGCTTGAACACAATAGTTCAAGCTTTCAACTACTTTCTAGAAACTCAAGAGTTCGACAATCACAATACAAAATCTCCGGTAATTTCATTTCCCTCTTTATCATAGAAATAAATATTATAATTCCCCGATTTATATTGGGATATATCTATTATTACAGTATCAAATGTCTTAACCGTAATCTCATTTTGATAGACTATACCCTCTGCACCAGTAACGATAACCTTATATACAGCCCCTTTCAAAAATAAAATATCAATAGCCGTAGAAGATTGTGTCGCATTAATAGGAATCTGATTTTGAGACTCTGGATCTAATACATCATACCTTGTTAAACTTATCTTTTTTTCTCCAAAAGCATAGTTTGAAAAAAGAACTAAACCCATAAACAATAAAAATATTTTTTTCATAAGCATTAAATTATTGATTTTTGTTATTACAAAGGTATAGCAGACTCAAACACTAGACAAGGAAAAGAGGGTGACACAAGGTAGACATATACAAAATCATAATACATTGATAATAAAAGGAATATAAAACTTAATAAAGAAAAAAGGTAGACATAATAAAACAGCAGGCAGTTTATCCCGCTATTATCCCCCGAATAATCTATTAGTAGTTTACTGACAAAACAATCAAATTATTTATATTTGTAATAGTCTTACAAACATTCTGTATGAAAAATAAAACACTCATCATCATTGTCACCATAGCAGCAACCGCAGCCGCCCTTTCACTCGGCATTTACCAGAAAAGGACACACCAGATAAATGCTTCACTGTTGCAAATTGAGCAACTGATGTATGAAAGACCCGACAGTGCCTGGAAGATACTACAACACATGCCATCCATTTCGCAATTACGTAAAGAGGAACAGGCACTCCATGCACTGCTATTCACACAGGCACAATATAAAAACTACATTCCGGTGAAAAGCGATTCACTGCTCCAGATAGCGGAAGCATACTACCGGACAAGCAGCGACTCCCTGCACAAGGCATGGACACTTTTCTATCTGGCACAGTATTACAGGGATTCGGATGAAAAGGAAAAAGCACTCTCGTATTTCCAGCAGGCGAATATAGCAAGCCGGAATATAGAAAACAATCAATTCAAGTTCCTGCTCAATTTGCACTGGGCTAATTTACTAAGCGATGAAGATGCCGAGAATAAAGGAATCGAAAAATATCAAACGGCAAATAAATATGCTATTTTACTGAAAGATACCTTAAAACAAATTGATTTATATGGACAATGGGGATGGTGCTGTCTGTTAACAGGAAAATATGATTGCGCAGACAGTCTGTTTAATATGGGATTAAAATTATCTACATCTTCAAAAATGACATATTATAACTACCTATTAAATTGTTTATCTTTAACGGCAAGAGAAAAAAAAGATTACAAACGGGCACTGGAACTGGTAAACCGCAGTTTATCGCTCGCAAAGGATTCCACCGAGCTATATCCGTTATGGAATAACAAGGGAGAAATCTTGCTGGAGATGAACCAATACGATTCGGCACACTTCTATTTAAGCAAAGATACGAGAGATTATGATCCATATTTCAAAGCGACTCATTATTTAAACTGGAGTATATACGAAGAAAAAATAAAAAATCTTCCCAAAGCGCTGGAATACAGCAAGCGGTATGCCGAACTGCTGGATACCATCTATCAAAAAAGGCTGGAGTCTAAAGTAGTAAACCTCCAGCACAAATACGACTACTCCTTGATTCAGAGTGAAAACAAGCTGCTGAAAATCAAACGGCAAAGACTGTATATCTCACTGACAGCCATCTGCATGGCGGTACTGACCGTAGCTGTCATATTCTTCTATAAACGCAGGGAAGAGAAACGCAAACTGGCAGAACAGATGCGATCAAAAGACGACCTGATGAAGGAAATGAGGCTGCAACTGCAAGAAAAGACCATCGACCTGCATGCTGCACAGGAAAAAATCATCGAAAAGGAAATGGCTCTGGACAAAGAACTTTCACAAAGGGAAAAGATGAGAAGCGAATACTCTTCAAAGGAGGCTGCCATGAGAAAGGAAATCCTGCGCCACAGCGAAATCATCAGAAAAATGGAACAGCTCAATAAAATGAGCCAGCAGGATAAAATACAAAGCCGGTCGGTAGTGCTCTCCGACGAGGAACAGGACAATCTGGCGGAAGTTATAAACATCTGCTACAACAACTTTACCGACCGGCTTTGGAAAAAGTTCCCGACACTGACAAAGGCGGACATCTCGCTTTGCTGCCTTATCAAAATCGGCATCTCAAACAGCAACATGCTTTACCTGCTCGACACCAGCAAGGTTGCCTTGAAGAAACGGAAAAACCGCCTCAAACACGACAAGATGGGTATGGACGAAAACGATTCCCTGGATGAGTTTATCATGGAATTCTGACAAGCATTATGCTCACTCTTTCACCCATACATGTTCTATCTCTACGACATACATTTTATGGAATCCGCCATGTCCTTCGCCGTACCAGCGGCTTACCAGTGAGGCATCGATAAACTGCTCGGGCTTTATCATATCGGCATACAGTTTTCTGCATTCCAGTACCATACGTGCCTGCTCGTAGGCAATGTTTCCTTCGGGAGTGGCAAAAGGTTTCAGTCCGGTAGCCGCTACCTTATCAATGTCGCGCCCAGATTTGGAACCACAGATTTTATGTATATCTTTATGCTCTTCGCCCAGGAAAGACAGGGTAAGCGTTTCTCCCTCTTCAATAAACTGGTAGGTATAACGCTCGGGACGGATGAAAATAAAGGCTACGGGCTTTGCCCACAAAACACCGGTTCCGCCCCAGCTTGCCGTCATCATGTTAAACTTTTCCTGTGTTCCGGCCGTTACCAGCATCCATTCCTTACTGATAGCGTCGAACATGTTATCTTTCAGTTCCGATACATTTATTTCTTTCATACATGCATATATTTAATGATTCATTCAGACAAAACTACTAAAATTATCGGTATTCTCCGACAAAAGAGTTCTTAATACAAAAACATTTTCAAAACAAAAAAACTGTATTAAAATTCAGAAAAATAAATTATCTTTGCCATCGATTGGTTCCGGAAGGTTGTTTCGACCCGACGGATTAAAAGGGAATCGGGTGAAAGTCCCGAACAGTCCCGCTGCTGTGAAGCTCATCAAGCACGTTGACAATTACTCATTGCCACTGGATAAAACCGGGAAGGTGTCAAAGCGTGTGAGTCAGTCAGAAGACCTGCCATCGTTTTTATTAATTAACCGAACTCGTGGGATAGGACGGTTGAACGTTTTACATAATGCTTAATAAACTTTGCTATTCAGTAATGTTTACCCTGCTGGTGTGGGGTATAAACATGTGTGCACCCGTACATGCACAAAATAAGTTAGATAGTCTTCAACATCTGAACGAGGTTGTTGTGACGGCGCGTGCCGTACAGAAAGAGATTTTTCCGGTACAAGAGTTATCGGGCAGGCAGCTTCATCAGCTCAGTTCGCACAACGTGGCCGACGCATTGCGCTACTTTTCCGGTATACAGATTAAGGATTACGGAGGAGTAGGGGGACTGAAAACACTGAATATCCGGAGCATGGGAACCAACCATGTAGGTGTGTTCTACGACGGCATCGAGCTGGGAAACGCACAAAACGGTACGGTCGATCTGGGAAGATTCTCGCTCGACAACATGGAGTCTGTCACGCTGTACAACGGGCAAAAGAGTGCCATCTTCCAGCCGGCAAAGGATTTCGGCTCGTCGGGTTCCATCTATTTACAGACACGGACGCCTCAGTTCGAAGAAGGAAAGAAGTATAACGTAAAAGCTTCGTTCAAGACAGGTTCGTTTGGTGTGGCAAATCCATCCATACTGTGGGAGCAAAAGCTTGGAGAACAGATAAGCAGTTCGTTCAGTGCCGAGTATCTTCACTCGTCGGGCAAGTACAAGTTTACTTACCGCATGCAGGAGGGATATGATACGACAGCGGTACGGCAGAACGGTGACCTGAATGCTTTGCGCGTGGAAGGAGGGCTGTTCGGACGAATTAATCAGGGATACTGGAAAGCGAAAGCTTATCTGTACAACTCGGAACGGGGATATCCGGGAGCTATCGTCCGCAACAAGTTCTCGCACGAGGACCGCCAGTGGGATACGAATTTCTTTACTCAGGGTACATTCAAGAAGGACTTTACACAGTGGTACAGCCTGCTTGCCAATGCAAAATATGCATACGACTACCTGCATTACCTGGCCGATCCTAACAAAGACGAGTCGCTGATGTATGTCAACAATCATTATTACCAGCAGGAAGTGTACACATCGGTAGCCAACCGCTTTAATCTGTTTCCGTGGTGGGAGGCAAGCTTTTCGGCAGATTATCAGTTCAATCTGCTGAATGCCGACTTGCGTGACTTTGTGTATCCGCGCCGGCATACACTGCTGGCGTCCATCGCTACGGCCTTGCGCTTCAAGCAAGTAGAACTTCAGGCCAGTCTGCTCGAAACGTACGTACACGATACGAGTTCGGGGACACCTGCTCCCGACAAGCAGAAGCTTACTCCTTCATTTTTCGTATCGTGGCGGCCTTTCCCGCAAAGCGGACTCAATCTGAGAGGTTTCTATAAACGTATCTTCCGGATGCCTACGCTGAACGACCTGTATTATACGTTTGTAGGAAATATCAATCTGGAACCGGAGTTCACTACGCAGTACGACTTAGGATTTACGTACAGCCGTACTTTCAACGGTACGTGGCTACGCTCGCTGGAAGTCCAGACGGACGTATATTACAATGAGGTGGAGAATAAAATCGTAGCCACTCCTACATCAAATTTCTTCCGCTGGACGATGGTCAATCTGGGAAATGTGGAAATCAGAGGGGTAGATGTTGCACTTCAGACCGGCTGGAAGATCGGACGTGAGCTGACGATAAGCAACCGGATCAATTATACCTACCAGCGGGCACAGGACTTTACCGACCCTAAAAGTGAGTTTTACGGAGGGCAGATTCCGTATATCCCCTGGCACAGCGGTTCGGCTGTGGTAAACCTGCAATGGCGCTCGTGGGAAGCCAGCTACAGCTTTATCTATACCGGAGAGCGTTATTCTTCGCAGGCGAATATTCCTTATAACTATCAGTTGCCGTGGTACACCAGCGACTTCTCGGTTTCCAAAGGACTGAAGGTATGGAAGGGTGACCTGAAACTGACGCTGGAAGTAAACAACTTATTGAATCAGCAATATGAGGTAGTGACCTGCTATCCGATGCCCGGAACCAACTTCAAGCTGATTGCCCAATATAACTTTTAATCATTCGGACCATGAACAACTATCGTTTTTACCTGACCGTTTGCCTGATTTTATGCTTCCTGAGCGGATGCCGTCAGGAACTTCCGATGATTCGTTCGGAAGTGGAATATGTCACCATGCCTTCGGACCCGCAGTCTGTAGAAGGATTCTTTCTTGTCAACGAAGGGAATATGGGAAGCAACAAGTGTACAATCGATCATTTTGACGCACGTACAGGAAGTTATTTCCGCAATATTTATCCGGAACGGAACCCTGATGTGGTGAAGGAGCTTGGGGATGTGGGCAACGATATCGGCATTTACGGCAACCGGCTGTATGTCGTAGTGAACTGTTCCAACTTTGTGGAGGTGATGAATGTGCACACGGCAGAGCATATCGGCAGCGTGCCTATTTCTAACTGCCGCTACATTGTTTTCAACGGCGACAAGGCGTATGTCAGTTCGTATGCCGGTCCGGTACAGATAGATCCGAATGCACGCCCGGGAAAAGTAGTGGAAATAGACCTCGAAACACTTCAGATTACACGGGAAGTAGTGGTTGGCTATCAACCGGAAGAGATGGTTATCAACAACGGACGGCTGTATGTGGCAAATTCCGGTGGATATCGTTTCCCCAATTACGACCGTACGGTTTCGGTAGTCGATCTACAATCGTTTCAGGTAGTCAACACGATTGATGTGGCTATCAATCTGCACCGAATGGAAATAGACAAGCAGGGACGGATTTATGTCAGCTCACGCGGAGATTATTACGGTGTAGGATCTGACATCTATGTCATCGACTCTCATACGGAAAAAGTAACCGGCAAGCTGGGTATCGCCGCCAGCGAAATGTGCATGGACGATAACCGGCTGTACACCATCAGCACCGAATGGAACTACAACACAGGGAAGAACCAGATTTCGTATGCTGTCTACGATACGGAAAAACAGGAAATCGTATCACACAGCTTCATAACTGACGGAACGGAAAAGGAAATCACATTGCCCTACGGACTTGCCGTCAATCCGGAAACCAAGGAAATATATGTATGCGATGCCACGAACTATGTCACTCCGGGATATCTCTACTGTTTTTCGCCGGCAGGCAAGTTCCAGTGGAAAGTCCGTACCGGCGACATTCCTGCACACATCGCTTTTTCGACAGAAAAATTCTATTAATCAATAAATAACTTCAACGTTTTTAAAGATGAAAAAATTCACATTACAATCCATGTGGGCGATAAGCTTCTCGCTTATCATGTTTTCCGGAGTTTTTACATCTTGTAGTAATACAGATGATCCGGAAACTCCACCGACAACAGGTGAAAAATCACCTTACATAACCCGTGTACTCGATTTCCGTCCGGCTGTCGGACAGTTTGTCAACCAGCTTCCTGAATACAAGGAAGGAGATACTCAGGAGGATATGAACCGTAAAGTCCTCGAAGCTATCGGAAATAACAAGATGGGTATGGTTTCACTGGGAGGCTTCGGCGGATATATCGTTGTAGGATTCGACCATACCATTGAAAACAAGTCCGGTTTATGCGACTTCCGTGTATTGGGAAACGCGTTTTATGCCAACGGAGCATCGGATTATGGAAGTAGTGAACCCGGAGTCATTCAGGTATGCTATGATGCAAACGGTAACGGACTTCCCGACGACGGATGGTACGAAATTGCCGGAAGTTCTTACCCTGACGGAAAAGAAACCTGGATTGATCTGGCAACTCAGGCAGGAAACGATACCCAGACGATACTGGATTATGAAATAACTTACTACCGTCCGTCAGCAGAACCCGGAGCTCCTACCGAGCAGTATATCCGCTGGGAAGATAATCAGGGGGGAAGTGGCTACAAGGCTATGAACGCTACTCACTTGCAGTCTTATTTTCCACAATGGATAAAAGAAGACAAGATTACGTTTGCCGGAACACGTCTTCCTCAAAACGGAATAGACCAGAGTGGAAAAGGTACGTACTTCGCTCTTTACCGCTTCGGTTACGGCTATGCGGACAATGAACTGAACGACAAGGATGCATCGGCTATTGACATCGACTGGGCGGTAGACTCGAAAGGACAGCCGGCAAACCTTCCGGGAGTTGACTTCATCCGCATACATACAGGAGTGAATCAGGAAAACGGATGGCTGGGCGAATGTTCGACTGAAATCATGGGAGTAACCGACCTGCACCTGACCAATGTAAGCATAAAAAGCCAGACTATAAAGAATTAATGATCAACCTACTAAAAACTTTTGAAAATGAAAAGAACTAAATTTATGAAGACCAATATCTTATTCGGGATATTGCTGCTGACTCTATGTCTTTTTACCGGCAGTTGTAGTAATGATGACAAAGCAGTCATCGAGCCGGCTCCGGAATTTGAACTGGTAACAGAAATCAGCGAAACAGAACCTCTGTTTATCGTACCCGATCAAACCTTCAAATTAGAGTATACGGCAAAAAACATCAAGTCTATCGCTACCAATACGCTGCCAGAAGGATGGACTGCGGAGGTAAAGGAAAGCGAAAACAGCATCAATATAAAAGCTACTTCTGAAGCTGCATCGAAAGCAACTCTTATCATTACCGCAACCAATGCAAGCGCACAAGAAGTATCGAAGGAAATAACTCTCCAATGCTTGAATTTCTTCGATGACACAAAAGGTACATTCATTCTGAATGAAGGTAACATGACAACCGAAAATGGCTCACTGACCTACATTACTGCGGATGGATATGTTTTCGACGATGCTTATAAGACAGTCAATGGCACAGAACTGGGTAATGTAGCTCAAGACATGGCTTTCTGTGACGGCAAAATTTATATAATCACTCAAAACGGTGACGAAAATGCCGCAGGTACAAAATTCGAAAACGACGGTATGCTTATTGTCGTAAATGCCAAGACACTTAAAAAGGAAATGGCTTTCAGCAGAAGTGATCTTTCTACTCTCGACTGGCCTACACATATTGCCGCACTCGATGCAGAACATGTATACATCCGCGACAACAAAGGAGTTTACCGCCTTAACACAAACACGAAAGAACTAACTTTCGTCAGCGGAACCGACAATGCTCCCAAAAGTCGTTTTGTAACAATGAACGGTAAAGTATACACATACAAAATCGGACTTATTGGAGGAGTTATCGAAATATCGCCAGACAATGACAACTCTACTTTTAATAAATTTCCTTACACGCTCGATATAGATATCAATGAGGTATTGGGCATTCAAGCAGCCAAAGATGGAAATATCTGGGTAATGTCATTCGGATTCGGTAAATCGGCTATCAGTAAGTTTAATCCTGAAAGTAAAAAGATTATTCAGCGTCAAATCAGTATAAAACCGAGTGTAGGAAGCTCCGGAGTAGCATTTGCAAGTTATGACAACAACATTTATTATGCAGATGGTATAACAATTTACCGCCTCAGATTCGATGAAGACGAATCACTTAATGCAGCATCCGGTCTTGATGCAGAAGAAACTTTAACCGACTTGTCTGCCATCGACAACAATGCAGGATTGCTTTATAATGGACTGGGAGTTCATCCTGTAACAGGAAATGTATATATCAACACGATCAAATCGTTTGCCCAGTATACTCAGAATACAATCTGGTCTTTCGATTTTAACAATAGCGCAGAAAATCCTGCTGCCAAATATGAGAACTATACGAACTTCCCTGCCGGATTCTTTTTTGCACCCGGCAAATAAAAACAGTAAACTTAAAAACATTGAATTATGAAACTCTTGAATAACCTCATCGTTCCGGCATTTTGCGGACTGCTGATTTTCTCAGGATGCTCGGACAACCCGGAAGATCCGGGTACACAACCACCTTCGACCAATCCCGAACCTCCTGCATATCTGGGAGGATATGCTGATCCTGACGGAGTACTGATTCTCAATCAGGGAGCTGCAATAGAAAACAGCTCGTTGACTTACATTACTCCCGAAGGAAATATCGAACAGAACGTATATCAGAAAGTCAACGGATCGGCTTTCGGTCATGGGGGACAAGACCTCTATATGCATAACGGGAAACTTTATATTCTCAGCACCAATAAGGATGTATATCAGAAACACGAAGGTGACGGCACACTGGTAATAGCCGATGCCGTGACACTGAAACGGGAGAAAGTATTTAAATTCGACGAACTAAAATACCCTCGTCCGGAAGGATCTTTAGACGAAAATGAATTTCTTCCACTAGTTACTCCACTAAGAAATATTGTAGTCATCGACAAAAAAAACATATTTTTCTCAGACCAGAAAGCACTTTTCCGATTTGACAGTACGACCGGAGAACTAAATATAGTAGAAGATTCCTACCATTTCGGTAATCAGGGAAATACAATTGAAGCTGTTGCCGGCACTCAAGGTATGGTTGTCATTGGCGACTATATATATACCGGTGGAGGAGGATTCTGGGCCAGTACAAGACTGCTGGAGTTTAAAAAAGGAGAAAACAAGGCAACCCGTATCTTGCCAGATCTCAAAGGAGAATTCATCAGTGGTGTATGCCAGACAGGAGAGCGTGAAATCATGATTGCCACATGCGGACGTTCGGGATCTACTAAGAGCTATTTTATATTTGTAAATCTTGATACCTGGGAAATCGTAAAGGAAAAACAAGTTTCGGCCGACATATCAGCCGAGTTCTTCGATACTCCAGGCATTGCTCTTGCAGGAGATTATGTTTATTTCTGTGCCGGAAAAACCAGCGTCAGCCGTATTTCACTCAAGACATGGAAAGTGGAGGAAAATATCATAGACCTGACAAAGGATGCTCCGAATGCCAAATATTTAAACTGCAATGCTATAGCCGATCCGATAAAGAAGTATCTTTATGTTGCCGTTTCGGATGAATATTATGAAACAACTATTTCAAACGGAAACCTGCTGGTATACGACTGTAGCGGAGAAACTCCTGTACTAGTAAAAAACATCGAAAACAAGACAAGCTATCCTGTCGGAATTTATCCGATGTCGAAATTCTATAAATAACGGCTGAATAGAACCTAAGACATAGCTTATATTCACCACAGATTGATTCTGCTATTAATGAAGTACTCAATCTGTGGTGATTTTTCTTTTTATATATCATGATGCAGTTTTAAATTATTTCTATATTCGGTAGGTGTTTGGTGAAGTATCAGTTTAAAGGTTTTATTAAAATAAGATAAGTTATTATAACCAGCTTCATAGGCAATCTGTGAATTGTTTAAATCGGAATACAACAATAGACTGCACGCATATGCAATTCTTATTTCATTTAATACAGTAAACAATGTTTTACCTGTATGCTGTTTGAAAAAACGACAAAGAGAACTTGGATTTTGCCCAACATAACTAGCTATAGATTTTAAGTTGATGGATTCCCTAAAATTAGATTTTAAGTAAGTATAAATTCTGTTTATTGGATCGTGTACAGAATTATTGCAAGCAGTCAACGAAAAGTCTGAAGATGATACCACCCTTCTTTCATTACATTTACTCAACATATCCAATATTTCGTACAATAAAATTACTCTTTTCAC
>ENA-OUQP01002217-OUQP01002217.1-human-gut-metagenome-genome-assembly--contig:-NODE-2217-length-11079-cov-3.878084_pt1 | contig 11079 bp, 10 predicted proteins | sample MGYA00237951_ERZ548836 | MGnify/ENA primary metagenome ERZ548836 (study PRJEB26490, sample SAMN05194702) | human gut metagenome | biome: terrestrial biome; feature: human-associated habitat; material...
GGGTCCCGGTTTACCTGGGCGTGCTGCCCGGCATGATCGTGGGTGTCGTTATCGGCCTTTTTATCGACCTGATGGTGTTCCGCAAGGGACGCCATGTGGGAGAGCTGGGAAAACAGATTATCACCATGGGATTTGTGTCCCTGTTCTACGGCGGCATTCCGCTGGTGTTCGGCAATCCTGAGTTTATTCCCTTTGAATCCTTTTATAATACCACCAAGGCAGGTGTGGAGTCTAATGTGGTGCTTCGTGCCTTTGGCGGGGAGATCGTGCTGACAAAACATGCGCTGATCTGTGCCGCTATTACCGCCGTGGTGCTGGCAGCCCTGTTCCTGCTGCTGAAATACAGTAAGTGGGGTCTGGGTGTCCGCTGCACAGCCTCCAGTGAGTTTACCGCCGAGCTTATGGGGATCAATACCCATGTCATCACGGCCATCTCCTGGGCACTGGCCTGTGCGTTAGGCGTGCTGGCCGCCGTGATGTATGCCGGCGGCGGCGCCATGATCAGCACCTCTTTTATGGGTACCATCCAGGTCAACGCATTCCTTGCCTGCATTCTGGGGGGATTTGCCACCTTCTACGGCCCCATTGTAGGAGCGGTTCTGATCCCGGTTCTGTCCAACTGTGTGGGCTTTTTGGCGAATTTCCCTGCCTTTTATGACATCAGCCGCTGGCAGATGGTCATTGTGTATGTCCTTCTGCTGGCCATCATCCTCCTCAAGCCCCAGGGCCTGTTTGGGAAGAAAGTGGTAAAGAAGGTGTGATTATGACGGACTTGAATGTTAAAAAGGAATATCTGAATCTGATTTACGCCGATTGCGGCAAGGGGAGCGCCGGAGAAAAGATAAAGGAGCTGGTGACAGTTCCCGGGACCCAATATTTGATCTTTGGGGTGATATTGGGCGTTTTTCCGTTGCTGGCGCCGCTGGGCATTCTGACCAGCTCCTTCGTCTTTGCCATGGGAAACACCATGATTTATGCCATTATGGCCATTGGCTTCTGCCTGCTCATGGGCTACTCCGGTCTGGCTTCCCTGGGTACGGCAGGTTTTGTAGGGATCGGCGCATACATTGCCTACTATTTCATGCAGGTATACGGAGCACCTTTCGGCATCGCCTTTATCGTTACGGTGATGATAAGTCTGTTCAGCGGCGTGCTGGTAGGCTTTATCTCCCTGCGGATCGAGGGAATTTATCTGGCAATCCTGACGCTGGGTCTCTCGGAAATTCTGCGCAACACCTTCATTTCTCTGAAATCCTCTATCAAGCTGGATATGTCCAAGGTGCGGCTCTTCGGTGTAAAGATCGGAGAGGAGCAGGTGTATCTGCTGATCCTGGCGCTGTTTGTCCTGCTGCTGTTCATTACCTCCAACCTTATCCGCAGCCCTATCGGCCGGGCTCTGCTGTCGGTGAAAAACAGCACCTCCGCCGCCCAAGCCATGGGTATTAATCTGATGAAGTACCGTGTACTGGCCTTCGTGATCTCCACGGTGTATGCCGCTATTGCGGGACTTATGTACATGATGCTCCTGCGGAACATGACTACCTCTACCTCCACGCTGCTGAGCATGGCAACCTCCCTGAACATTTTAGGCGCTGTGGTCATCGGCGGAGCCAAGTCTCTATGGGGCACCACCTTCGGAGTGTTCATCATCTACGGACTGCAGTCAACGCTCCTGAGCAAGATTCCCTTCTTCGTGGAGAACCCGGCGTTCATTACCATGATTACGGGTCTGCTTATCATCCTCATCGTAATGTTCTTCCCTGGCGGCATAGCTCAAATGATGGGGAACCTTATGAAAAAGAGAAAAACAGCAAAATTCGCTGCCAATACGCAAAGGAGGGTGGACGGTTATGGCCAGAACTGACAGAGCGTACAGAAAAATGATGCGCAGAAAAACCATGCTCTGCGCCGAAAAGGACTACAGGGACATTCTCCTGCGGGACTGTCAGGAGCAGGCCCGGAAAAAAACGGACACTTACCGCACACAGCTTATGCGGGAGCTGTATACCGCACATCCCGATTGGATCCCGGCGGAGGAAGCCGGTAAGATCGTGTTCGACAGCCGTATGGCGCAATTCGATGCCGACATGGCATTTGTTCGTAAGCAGGCCTCCACCCGGGCAGCTAAGGCTATCTCGAAGGATCCTGCCTGTGCAGAGCGAGAGGAGGAGAAGCTGCAGCAGCTGCAAAAGGAGCATGAGGAGCTTCGAAATCAGTATAGCTGCCGATTACAGCAGGAGATCAGTGCCCAGTTGACGGATATGTCCGGCGACGGGGCAGAGCGGGAAGCGGCTGTTTCCGATATTGAGCGGAAGGTAGACGCATTTCGGGCAGAGCAGGAGAAGGCGGCACAGAAGCAGATGGAAACGATCCGGCAAGCGGAGGATAGCAAGATCCAAAAGCTCTCAGACGCCTTGGGAAAACTGCGGCTCGCTCCGGCTGACAGACCGGGGCTGCCGGAGGGCGTGGTGCTGCGAGTGCAGGATCTGTGCATGTATTTCGGAGGTGTCCACGCTGTAGACGGGCTTTCCTTTGATGTGAAAAAGGGTGAAATTTTCGGTCTCATCGGTCCCAACGGTGCAGGTAAAACCACTGTATTCAACTGCATCACCCAGTTTTATAAGCCTACCTCCGGCACACTGCTGTTTGAAAACAAGGCAGGCGAGGTCATCTCCTTGCCGGAGGAAAAGGTACACGATGTGGTGCTGCAGGGTATCGTCCGCACCTTTCAGAATGTGGAGGTGATTCGGGAGGTCTCCGTACTGGATAACCTGCTTATTGCAGGGCATCGGCAGTTTACGGCAGGGATTTTGTCTCAGGCTCTACACCTGCCGACGCTGAAGAAGCAGGAGCGCATTATAAGGGAGAAGGCCCTCCGTGTGCTGGAATTCATGGGCCTTACGGAGTACAGAGATTGGTATGCCGCAGGCCTGCCCTACGGGATCCTGAAGAAAATCGAGATCGCACGCACACTGATGTGCGACCCCCAGCTGATTATATTGGACGAGCCTGCCGCGGGTCTGAACGACACAGAGACTTTGGAGCTGGCGGAGCTGATTCGCCGCATCCGGGATACCATGGGCTGCACCATTTTGCTGGTAGAGCATGACATGGGACTTGTGATGAACATTTGTCAGACCGTATGCGCCATTTCCTTCGGGAAGCTCCTGGCAATCGGAACGCCGGAGGAGATTCAGAAGGATCCGCAGGTACAGAAAGCGTATTTGGGTGAGAGCGACGAGGAGGTGGAGAAGTAATGGCGCTGCTGGAAGTCAGAAACCTCCAGGTCAATTACGGACCCATTCAGGCAGTAAAGGGAATTGATCTGGATGTAGAGAAGGGGACCCTTGTGGCGCTGCTGGGAGCCAACGGCGCAGGGAAGACCACCACGCTCCGGGCCATCACCGGTATGGTAAAGGCGTATGGCTCTGTTCATCTGGGCGAGACGGAGATATTGGGTCAGCGAGGATACAAAACCGCCCGTATGGGTGTGAATATGTCTCCGGAGGGCCGGCTGATCTTTGCCGGACTGACCGTGGAGGAAAACCTCAAGGCCGGAGCCTATTGCATCAAAAGTGCCAAGCAGTATCAGAAAAACATGGATCGGGTGCAGGAACTGTTTCCCATTTTGAAGGAGCGGCGGCGCCAGCAGGCGGGAACCCTCTCCGGCGGTGAGCAGCAGATGCTGGCCATTGGCCGGGCGCTGATGGCGGACCCGGAGATTCTGCTGCTGGATGAACCCTCCTTGGGCCTGGCTCCGCTGATCATTCAGGATATTTTCAAGACCCTCCAGGCCATCCGATCCGAGGGGACGACCATCCTTATGGTGGAGCAAAACGCTTTGGCCACGCTGAAAATTGCGGATTACGGCTATGTGCTGGAGCTGGGCAAGATTAGTATGCACGGCCCTGCCAGCCAGCTGGTCCGGGACGAGCGACTTATTGAAGCCTATTTGGGCAATAAAAAATAAACGGCTTACCGCTCTGAAAAGAGCCTGAGCATATAAAACAAAAAAGGAGAATGAACCATGAAAAAGTTTCTTTCCCTGCTACTGGCAGCAGCGATGCTGTGCACCCTTCTGGTGGGCTGCGGCAGCAAGAGCGACGATTCCAACGGCGATTATAAACCATTTGTAGAGGTGCAGGGTGTCAGCGACGACACCATCCTTGTGGGCAACACCGCCGCCACCACCGGCGCCTACGCCACCGTGGGCGTACCCTTCAATGCCGGCATGGAGGCTGCCTTCAAGGCCTATAACGATGCCGGCGGCTTCCAGGGCAAGAGCATTGTCCTCAAGCACTATGACGACGGCTTTGATGGTGCGCAGGGCATGACCTACACCAAGCAGCTGGTGGAAACCGATAAGGTGTTCGCCATTGTGGGTCACTTCGGCACCAATACCGTGGGCGCAACCTTGGATTACCTGAAGGAAAAGGGTGTCCCGATGGTCTATGCCGCCACCGGCATTGACGATCTGTATCAGGAAGGCGCCAAGGGCAATGATGCGGTCATCTACTCCGTACAGCCCATTTACAGCGCTGAGGGCCGTGTGCTGCTGGCCCGGGCTGTTGCCCACAAGGCGGACGGCATGGGCCTGGGCGGCACCAAGGTGGGTGTCATTGCCACCACCGATGACGCAGGCGCCGGTCTGTTGGCAGGCGTAAAGCGTGAGAACGAGGACCTGAAGGCCCAGCTGACCGTGCAGGAGGTGGAGGCGTCCGCCACCGATTTCTCCGCTGCTGTGAATGTGCTGAAAAACGCCGGGTGTGATGTGGTGATCGCCTGCATGAATCAGAACCCCCTGGCTACGCTGATGAACACCATGCGGGATGTGAACTACAATGTGAATGTAGTCACCTCTTATGTTAACGCTTCTGCCACTACCCTGGGTGCCTTTGTGGACAGCGGTGCCATCACCGCCAGCCGTATGGTTTACTGCACCGCCTGGCTGGATGTAACCACCGAGGCAGGTATGGCCGATTATACCACTTTCTATACCGCCATGAGCGCCTGGGAGCTTGCCAACGGTGAGTCCGGCAGTACCTACGCACTGAACTCCTATGCCATGGCCGGATACATTGCCGGCAGCATCTTCGTGCAGGCTTTGCAGGCTGTGGATAAGGCGGGCCTGGAGCTGAACTATGCCAACTTTGCCAAAATCATGGAGGAGACCGAGTTCTCCATCCCCATGGGCGGAACCATCAGCTATGCCGGCGGCGACCGTTTGGGCGTTACCGCTCTGGCGCTGAACTGCGTGAGCCTGAGCAAGAATGACGCCGGGGTATATGCCCTGACGCCCGTGAGCCCCATCATGTCTCTGGCGGATGTGGTGGCTGCCACCAAGTAAGTGACATATTAGTGACATATTATTGAGGTCAGTGGCCGCCATGCAGGCGGCCGCTGACCGGAAAGTGAAAGGATGGTGTCCCTTATGCCTACATTTGAAATGGACGGCAGACACATCTATTTTGAATCCCATGGCCAAGGCAGGCCCCTGGTCCTGCTCAACGGCATCATGATGTCCTGCGTAAGCTGGCAGCCCTTTATTGAGGCCTTGTCCGCAAACAATCGACTGCTCCTGGTGGATTTTCTGGATCAGGGAAAGAGCGAAAAAATGGTGGGCCAGACCTACGACCACGGCATCCAGGTGCAGGTGGTTCGGAGACTGTTGGAGCATTTAAACCTGCAAAGCGCCTGCGTGGCGGGCATTTCCTACGGCAGTGAGGTAGCACTGGAATTTGCTGTTACCTATCCGGAAATGACCGACCGCCTGATTCTCCTCAACGCCACGGCCGCTACCGGCTGGTGGCTGGGAGATATTGGCCGGGCATGGAATTTGGCTTCCGGCAGCGGTGAAGCGTATTATCACACCGCTATTCCGGTGATCTATTCGCCGGACTTTTATACTAAGCGCCATGCGTGGATGGAAAATCGAAAAAAACTGCTGATCCCGCTGTTTGAAAATCCGGATTTTATCGGCGCCATGCGTCGCCTGACGGACAGCTCCGAAAGCTATGATTTGCGGGACAGACTGGATCAGGTGCGGTGTCCTACTTTGGTGGTGTCCTGCCAAGAGGATTATCTCACCCCCCTGAAGGAGCAGGAGTATTTGGCCGCCCATATAAAGGACTGCCATCATGTGATCCTGCCGAATTGCGGTCATGCCTCTATGTACGAGCAGCCAGCGCTGTTTGCCTCGCTTATTGCGGGCTTTGCGGGACTGCCGCAAGTGAAGTTTGACATCTGAGGAACGAAGCTATGAGTTTATCCTATCATACAATTACAACTCCCCGGCTTACCACGGCTTATCTTTCAGCCGGCACACCCGGTAAGCCTCGCCTGCTGCTGCTCCACGGCAATGTTTCTTCCGCTGTTTTCTATGAGCATCTGATGGAGCGGTTGGCAGATGATTTTGAAATGCTGGCACCGGACTTCCGCTGCTTTGGCCATTCCTCTGCTCTGCCCATTGACGCCACCCGGGGAATGCGGGATTTTTCCGACGATATTGCCGAGTTTTTGCATGCTGTGGGCTGGGATCGCTTTCATCTTTTCGGCTGGTCCATGGGTGGAGGCGTGGCTATGCAGTATGCCATTGACCACCCCCGGCAGGTGCAGAGCCTGATCCTCCAGGCGCCGCTTTCGCCCTTCGGCTTTGGCGGCAGCTACGGGGAGGCGGGCGCTCCGGTGGAGCCTGCGGGACTGGGCAGCGGGGCGGCCTGCACAAACCAAGCCTTGCTGCAGGCTATCCGCACCGGTGACCGCACTCTGCCCGGTCAGGTCATTGACAGTGTGTATGTGGCCGCCGGGTATAAGCTCCCGGAAGCGCAGCGGGAAAAATACATTGACTCTATACTCCTGTGCAAGACGGGAGATGATATGTGCCAGGGCGACAGCATTCCCTGCGCCCAATGGCCATATGCTAAGAGCGGCGGCAAGGGCGTGTCTAACACAATGTCCGTGCAATACTGCAACCTTTCCGCCCTGGCGGATGTACAGCCCCAAATGCCTATTCTGTGGATTCGGGGCGACAAGGATGTGATGGTATCCGATCACAGTGTCTGCGATGTGGCGGTATTGGGGCAAATGGGAGTTCTGCCCGGCTATCCCGGAGCGGATCAATTCCCCTCTCAACCCATGGTGGAACAGATGCGGTATGTGCTGGAGCGGTATCGCGCAGTTGGCGGCCGGTACGAGGAGCAGCTGATCTCCGGCAGCGGCCACGGCTGTATGTTGGATCACGAGGATCGGGTGGTGGCTCTGCTGCAGCAATTTATTCTCTGAACACAGGAGGAATACATATGTTATTTGAAAAGACTGCTATTGTTACCGGCGCTGCCAGCGGTATCGGCTATGCGGTGGCTCAGGCGCTGCGTCAGGAGGGCGCGCAGGTCGTCATGGCCGATGTGAACGAGGCTCTGCTCATTGAGTCTGCCCGCGAGCTGGGCGGCGTACCCTTTGTGGGGAACCTGACACGGCGGGAGGATTGCCGCCGCCTGGTGGAGTTTACCGTGGAGCGTTTCGGCGGTGTGGACATTCTGGCCAATGTGGCGGGCGTGCAGCATGTGTGTCCCATTGAGGAGTTCCCGGAGGATAAGTGGGACTTCATCATCAGCCTTATGCTCACAGCACCGTTCCTGCTGACACGGTACTGCTGGCCCTATATGAAGGAAAAGGGCTGGGGACGCATTATCAATATGAGCTCTATCCACGGCCTGGTGGCCTCGGAATTCAAGAGCGCCTACGTGTCCGCCAAGCACGGGCTCGTCGGCTTTACCAAGACGGCAGCCATGGAGGGTGGCCCCCAGGGCATCACCTGCAATGCCATCTGCCCGGCTTATGTTATGACTCCCCTTGTGGAAAAGCAGATCGCAGCGCAGGCTCAGACCCACGGCATCCCCGAGGAAAAGGTCATTTCCGATATCATGCTCTCCAAGGCGGCCATTAAGAAGATGGTCCCGGCGGAAAATATCGGCGCTATTGTGAAGTTTCTTTGCTCCGATGCGGCAGCGTCCATTACCGGCATCGCTTTGCCCATCGACGGCGGCTGGACGGCCAACTGAATCGTTTGATTTCACTCTCTTTTATAGACAAGACCCGGTGCCGAAGCACCGGGTCTTGTCTTGGTATAGAGAGGTAAATCACCAGATATGATTCTCCTCTGCTTCCTCCAGCAGCCAAGCTCGGAAGTCTGGGTGGGCGATTTTCGTGAGCGCCTGCACACGCTCGGCGATAGTCAGACCCCGAAGCCAGGCAATGCCATACTCGGTGACCACATAGTCCACATCATTGCGGGAGGTGGTCACGGCAGCGCCGGGTGTCAGCATGGGGACAATCTTGGAATGGAGCTTACCGTCCCGATCCGTGTAAGTGGAGTGCATGGCAAGAATGGACTTGCCGCCGGGGGACATTTGTGCGCCCTGAATGGTCTCGGCCTGGCCGCCGGAGCCGGAGAACTGCACCGGGCCCACGGATTCGCTGGCAGCCTGACCGGTTAGATCCATCTCCAGCGTGGCATTGATGGACACGAATTTATTGTTGCGGCCGATGGTGTAGGGGTCATTGGAGTAGGTACTGGACTTGAAAAGCACCATGGGGTTATCATCCAAAAAGTCATACAGGCGGCGGCTGCCCATAGTGAAGGAGCATATACTCACGCCGTCATTAAAGCCCTTTTGGGTGTTGTCCACGGCACCGCACTCAATAAGGTCCACCATGGTTTCGGTGAACATCTCTGTGTGGATGCCCAGATGTTTTTTGGACTTCAGCTCATTGGCAACGGCGTTGGGAATGTTACCGATGCCCAGCTGGATGGTTGAGCCGTCCTCTACCAGGGAGGCCACATATTTGCCGATGGTGGCATCTACCTCCGTGTAGGGGGCGGGGTCTACGCAGAGAATGGGGCGGTCAGACTCTACCAGTGCCGTTACCTGAGAGATGTGCACCATGGTGTCACCGAAGGTGCGGGGATAGTTGGGGTTTACCTCCACAAGAAGGACAGCTCCGGCCCGCACCACATCCATTTCGTAGATGGAGCTGATGGAAAGGGACATATAGCCCCGTGCGTCCATGGGAGATACGGTTGTAAGCAGCACCGGGCGGCGGCCTTCATAGCGGATGCGATCCAGAGTCTTGCGCAGGATGCTGGTAGAGTGCTGAGGTACGGCACTTACCAGACGCTGGGCGTTGGCCTTGCGCAGACCTGCGGTGAAGAACCAGCCGTGGTGTGCCATGACGGCCTTCATTTCCGGGTCGTGAAACACGGGATAGTCCACCGAGGGGATGCAGCTCTGCAGAATGACATCTTTTACACCGGTGTCCTTAAGATGCTGCAGCTCACCCATCAGTGCGTCCGGGCAGGAGGCGGCCATGGGTGTGAAAACAAAGTCTCGGCTCTGAATGTTCTCCAGCACCTGCCGGGCGGACATTTTTTTGCGGTTGTATTCTTCCTGATATCTGTTCATAAGCGATCCTTTCCCTGCTTGGCAGAATTTATCGGGTTTTGTCCCTTTTAGAATACCCGGTTTTGCTTCGCCTGTAAAATACCCGTTATTTATTACCTATAACTTGAATTTATGAAGTAAAAAAACGGCCTCGATACCGAGACCGTTTTCTGAGCTCATGGTTTGCATAGCTCCAAAAAGAGCTGCATAGGGGTCGATAGAAACCGCTCCTTTCGATACGCCACCGACAGTATCCAGGGGGCGGCAGGGTCCTGCAGATGCAAGCATACGGCCTCTGACCGGGGATGCTTGTCCATAAGCGCTTTCGGGAAGAAAGCTACGCCCCGGCCGTCCAGAGCCATCTCATAGAGCAGATCCCACTGGGAGCTTTCAAAGGCCACTTGGGGCGCAAAGCCCGCCTGACGGCACAGACCCTCCACCACGCCGCTGAACATGAAGTCCTGGGAGATCATCAGCAGAGGCTCATCCCGCAGCCGGGACAGGCTGATCGTTCCGCAGCCGGCCAGCGGGTGATCCCGGGAGACCACCGCCACGATCTCCGACCGCACCACCGGCCGGGTCACATACGCTTCCCGGGATATGGGCTCCAGTACCACACCCAGGTCCAACTGCCCTTCATCCAGAAGGGAGAGGATGCGCCGGGATGGTACCTCCGTGATCTGCAGAACAATATCCGGGTAGGTCGCCTGAAACTGGCTGATGAGGGTGTGATAGTAAATGGAGCCGGAGGTGGGAGGAATTCCGATGTGCAGGGTGTCGGCGGCGCTTTGAATGCGCTGTCGGATCTCCCGGGTTTGGGCGTCTGTAAAAGCCAGCAGCTTTTGCGCGTACTCGTAAAACAAGGCCCCGCTGTCGGTGAGCGCAAAGTCCTTGGCGTTTCGGTCGATGAATTCGGCTTCAAATTCCTGCTCCAGCAGGCGCACGCTTTTGCTCAGTGCGGGCTGGCTGATATGAAGTTGCCGGGCAGCCCGGGTGAAGCTGCGCTGACGCACAATCTCCGCAAAGTATTGCAGCTGGTGTAAAGTCACAGCTCCGCACCTCCTTAGAATATCTATATGTGTAGGTATTTATAAGATGATAACATCCGCATCATCGGCGACCTGCTTAATAGCAACCATTTGCAATCGCGACCTCCTTGATCGGCTTCAAAAACTCCTGGGCGTTTGATATACAGACCGTTTAATATCGGGAGGAGGCCAATGCATTCCTCCTCGGGATACGGGTCGTGGCGGTACTTGGCCATGACCACAAGATACCCATTGTCCCATTCCTTAACGGCGGTATATCGCTCTAATGAATACGGCGCTTTGAAGCGAATGACCCGATCTCCGTAGGAAAAGATGCTGAAGGCTGCATCGCTTCCCAAAGTGGCAATTTGATTCATGTGATCAAATTTCTTTCACTTTTATTATACCACGGCGAGTATCTTGGCGCAACGATAACCTTTCAGTGAAAAATCATCAAAGGAAGGAGATCCAATGCATTAGACAAGGCATCATGGATACAGTAACAAAAAAATGTAAAGGCGGCTATCGTTTCCGATAGCCGCCTTGAGACCTATTCGCTTTATTATCTGTTGTACTTTTTCTTTCGGCTTACAACCGTTGTGCCGATAACA
>ENA-OUQP01002219-OUQP01002219.1-human-gut-metagenome-genome-assembly--contig:-NODE-2219-length-11045-cov-9.348226_pt1 | contig 11045 bp, 8 predicted proteins | sample MGYA00237951_ERZ548836 | MGnify/ENA primary metagenome ERZ548836 (study PRJEB26490, sample SAMN05194702) | human gut metagenome | biome: terrestrial biome; feature: human-associated habitat; material...
TGTGCAATTGAAAATATATTAGAGGTTTCTTCAAATGAATTAAAAAAATATATGAATAATATGTTTGAATGGATAAAAGATATGAATTGGCCGGGTGCATTTGATATATATGCAAGAATTAAGCGAATGAATGTAGATTGTATAATGGAAAATTACATATATGCAATAAAAATAGCACTGAAATATCAAGATATAAATTGGCTGGACTATTTGTCTGGACTAATTGAAAATCCTGAGGTTTATAAACTTTTACCCGAAGAATATCAAAAATTAATGACAAAATATTATAATGATTTTTGGAAGGAATAACTTTAAAACAAAAGAGAGCGGTTGGCATTTCACCCCACCGACCGTTCTTTTTGTACCCATTTTTAAGAAAAAAGAGGTGAAAAACCATGAAATGTAAATTTTGTAAGGACAGTTGCTGTATAGCTTGAATATGTCATATCTGTTCGGAGAAGCAAAAGTGAGCGTATATAATAAAAGAGCGATTGAGGTAATATTTCCTGAGATATGTCTTGCGCATTGATTGCTGCAAAAAATAAATTACTTTTCGCTAAGATGTAGAAAAGCCCATTTTTCTGTGATAAGATGATAAGGATTCGATAAACAATGACTGTTTTACGAACAGACAGAAAGCATGCATCAAACTGCATGACAGAAGAGAACGGAGTTGAAAAGGTGAAAAAAAGAAAAAATTTTTTCAGAAGTCTGCGTTTTCGTATTCTGATCATCCTGATCATTCTGGGAATCGTGCCGGGGGTTATTGTAACATATACGATGCTTCATAACTATCAGAACCGGGCGGTTGCAATGCTTACAGAGACAGTGGGTGATCAGTGCGATATTTTATGTAATCTGATCATCAGGGAGAATTATCTCAATGATACAGATTCAGAGGTTGTAAACAGCAAGCTGGAACTGTTTTCCAATGTGTATAACGGACGTATCCTGCTGGCTGACAGAGATTTTAAGATAGTGAGTGATACCTTCCACACAGAGGAGGGAAAGACGCTTCTCAGTTCACTGGCTGTAGCCTGTCTGAAAGGAGAAGAGACAAGCAATTATGACGCCAGAAGTAAAGTACTGGAGCTTGCAGTTCCTGTACAGAGTCCGGATGTGCAGCAGCTTCAGGGCGTGATGCTGGTAAGTGTTTCGGCTGTTGATATTGCGGAAACACTGGCAGAGATGGAACAGAGAGGCGTGATGCTGATCGGAAGTATTGTTGTTCTTTCGGTATTTCTGGCATGGCTGCTCTCTACAATACTTGTAAAACCACTTGCAAGAGTGACGAAGGCCATTGAAGATCTGACAGATGGCATGCTGGATGAAGAAATCAGTGTTCCTGACTATACGGAGACAGAGCTGATCACAGATGCATTCAACAAGATGGTCAACCGCATGAAAATTCTTGATGAATCCAGGCAGGAGTTTGTATCCAATGTGTCCCATGAACTGAAGACACCCCTGACTTCCATGAAGGTTCTGGCAGATTCTCTGGTTGGACAGCAGGGAGTCCCGGAGGAACTGTATCAGGAGTTTATGAGTGATATTACTGCTGAGATCGACAGAGAGAATAAGATCATTACAGATCTGCTCTCACTGGTAAAGATGGATAAGAAAGCTGCAGATGTGAACATTACACATATGGATATCAATCAGCTTCTGGAGGATATCCTCAAGCGCTTGCGTCCCATTGCAGACAGGCGCAATATCGATTTGATCCTGGATTGCTTCCGACCTGTGGATGCAGATGTGGATGAGGTAAAGTTTACTCTTGCCATCAGCAATCTGGTGGAGAATGGCATTAAATATAATGTGGATGATGGATGGGTGCGTGTGTCTCTGGATGCAGACCATAAATATTTCTATATAACAGTGGCGGATTCCGGTATGGGAATCCCTGAGGACAGTATAGAGAGAATCTTTGAGCGTTTCTATCGTGTGGACAAGTCCCATTCCAAGGAAATCGGGGGAACCGGTCTGGGACTGGCGATCACCAAGAGTTCTATTGCAATGCACCATGGAACGATCAAAGTATTCAGTAAAGAAGGAGAGGGAACTACATTCTCTGTGCGTATTCCTCTGTCTTATATACCGTCATAGGAGGTGCCATTGTGAAAAAGAAACTTTCAATCATTATAACAGCGTTAATACTAAGCATCCTTGCGGCCGGGTGTTCTGTGGAGATACATGAAGATTCGGGTAAGCAGGATGCCAAATATTATCTGTACGATATCAGCTCTGATGAAACTCAGCTTCAGAAGGAAAGCTACTCTCCGGAGGAGACAACTGCAGACTATATGCTTAAGGATATGATGCAGCGGATGAACAGCCAGCAGACAGATTCGCAGAACCGGGTCAGTCTGCTTCCTGAAGGAGTACAGATGAATTACAGTGTAGAAGAGGACGTGCTGGTGGTCAACTTTAACAGTCAGTACAGCAGCATGAGCCGCGCCAGGGAATTACTTGTGCGGGCAGGTGTTGTGAAGACTTTTCTTCAGGTTCCGGGGATTAATTCTGTGCGTTTTACAATAGAAAATGAAGATCTGACAGATTCCAGGGGACAGGCTGTGGGAAATATGACTGCAGATACCTTTGCCGAGTTCACAGGAACTGAACCGGATGCCTATTGCAGCAATACCTTTACGCTTTATTTTACTGATAAGAGTGGTCAGAAGCTGGTAAAAGAACAGCGTACTGTGCGGTATAAACGCAGTATCCCCAAAGAGAGGATCGTTCTGGAACAGTTAATGAAGGGACCGCTGGAAAAAGGGCATTACCCCACAATTCCGGAGAATACGGAGGTTCTGAATGTGACCATAGCAGACAGGATCTGCTATGTGGCATTTGACGGAGTATTTTCTTCCTATGCGCTGGATGTATCGGAGAAAATACCGGTATATTCTGTGGTAAATTCGCTGCTGGATGCGCTGGATGCAGACAAAGTGCAGATTACGGTCGGCGGGAAGGACAGGCTGGATACCTTTGGTAAGAAGATGGAGCTGTATCATTTTTATGAAAGAAATGATAAGCTGGTAGTCAAGGAAAAAGAGTGATATTCATAAACGAAGAGGAGGCACAAAAGTGAGGAGACGCCCTGTGTGTATCCTGTGCATGCTTCTGGTTGTTTTTCTGTGTGTGACAGACTGGCTGGGATTTTCCCTGATAAGGGGGAATCCACTGCCACAGTCTGTGCAGACATGGATCAGAAAGCATCCGGAATCCACCATCTGCGGGGAGGTGGTCAGGTGCCGGGAGAATGAAGATTTTCAATCTGTATATCTTAGAAATACTTATCTTATTTACAATTCTGAAAAAGTTTCCATTGATAATATAAAGGTTTATTTAAAACAAAAAAAGAATCATAGCGGTAACAGTGATGTTGATAAACTTCTGGCAGGAAGTCTTGTTCTGGTGTCCGGAAAACTGGAAGAGGTGCAAAGCCCCACGAATCCGGGAGAATTTGACAGCAAAGCATACTATGGCTGCCAGAGGATCTACTATGTGATGAAGAAAGGAAAGATAAAGAAACAGTCGCAGAGTCATTCTGCATATGGGCAGTTCTTGATCGATGTGCAGCAGAAATTTGCAGGTATTCTGGAGAAGACCTGTGGAATGGAAGCTGGAGCATTTGAAGCAATCGTGCTGGGAGATAAAACAAATCTGGATTCGGAGTTGAAAATGCGTTATCAGATGGCAGGGATTATACATATCCTGGCGATTTCGGGGCTTCATATCAGTCTTCTTGGAATGGGACTGTATAATCTGCTGAAAAAAATCGGTCTGGGTATCTGGCCGGCAGGCCTGCTGGCGCTGGTGATCATGCTTCAGTATGGGATGATGACCGGAGGGTCTGTTTCAACTATGCGGGCAGTATGTATGTTTTTACTTTCTGTAGGTGCAAAGATTGCAGGACGGATTTATGATATGCCTACAGGAATGGCGGCTGCGGCGATCCTGATCCTTATGGAAAATCCGGCGTATCTGCTTGATGGAGGTTTTCTGCTGTCTTTTGGATCGGTGATTGGGATTGGCTGTGTCTGGCCAATGGTGCAGGAGGGGATGGATGTATTAAACCGGAAAAAACGAAGTAAGGTTAATGAGAAGGGAAAAATCAGAAATAAACTTCTGATGTCATTTCTGGCATCCGGAGTTGTGCAGCTTACCACACTTCCCATAGTGCTGTGGTTTTACGGAGAAGTGTCGGTGATGGGGATTTTTCTGAATCTGCTGGTGCTTCCTACTGTGGGGATTGTACTGGGAAGCGGAACTGCCGGTGCATTACTTGGATTAGTCACTGTCAGAGGCGCATTTCTGGCTGTTGTTCCGGGCAGGATTATTCTGAGAGGATATGAGTTTCTGACAGTGCTGTTGGGGCGACTTTCGTTTTGCACATGGATTGGCGGAAAGCCGGAAGTGTGGCAGATCGTTGGATATTATCTGGTTCTGGCAGCAGCGGTGTGGATATACAGAGCGGGTGTGAAGAAAAGTGAAAATGGTAAGATCTTTGCGTGGAAAATCCGGGCTGTATATGCAGGTATGGTATGCTTTGCAATTCTGCTGATCAGTTACAGACCGCATGAAGATTTCCGTATCGCCTGTCTGGATGTGGGACAGGGAGACGGAATTGTGGTGGAAATAGAAAACAGATGGAATATCCTGATCGACGGGGGCAGTACGAATAAGAATGAACTGGGAAAATATCAACTGCTCCCATATCTGAAGAGCAGAGGAATTTCCAGACTGGACGGAATTTATGTTTCTCACACAGATGAAGATCATATCAGCGGGGTGCGGGAACTTCTGGAATTTGTTGAGAAAGATCTGACTTCTCTGCGCATAGAGAATCTGATCCTGCCCAAATGGAGCGATATTCAGGAGAATAAAAATTATCGGGAGCTGACAGAGCTGGCAGAGTCAGCGGGAGTCCGGGTGCTTACTGTGAAAGCAGGAGATGAGATCAGATATGGAACTGTCAGACTGAAGGTTCTGTGGCCGGAGTCCACAGCATCAGGGAAGGAAGTAAATGAAGATGCGATGGTTCTGGAAATGATAAGCAAAGATTTCAAAGGGCTTTTTACCGGAGATATCGGGATGGTGACAGAAGAAAAACTGATACAGAATGGGTGTCTTGAAGATGTGGACTTCCTGAAAACTGCTCATCACGGTTCCAGATATTCTACAGGAGCAGAGTTTCTGGAAATCGTCAGACCGGAACTGGCTGTTGTTTCCTGTTCTGCAACAAACACATACGGGCATCCGTCGCCGGATACGCTGGAACGGCTGAAGAAGAGTGGAAGCAGAGTGCTGATCACCAGAGACTGTGGGGCGGTTACAATAGTCAATGGAAAATCTGTTTCTGCCTTTAACCGAATCAAGTAAGACCCCTGTGGAGATGTGAAAAGCAATAAGCAGTAGGATTTTCAAAGTGGTTACGTTCACAGTAACTCAAAGCAAACAATGTTGTCATAATTATATACAGGTGTCTTGACACCTGTATATCCGGGGAGTATAATTGCACAGACAAACGAAAATCAGGCATGATGTGAGGAAAGAAAGATGAAAGAACATTATGATGTCATTATTGTGGGAACAGGGGCAGCCGGACTGTACTGTGCGCTGAACCTTCCGGAGAAAATGAAAATCCTGCTTATCACCAAGCAGGAGGCAGACCAGTCAGATTCATTCCTGGCACAGGGTGGAATCTGTATGCTGCGCGGCGAAGATGACTATGAAAATTATTTTGAAGATACCATGCGGGCAGGACATTATGAGAATAATAAACGGGCAGTAGATCTGATGATCCGCAGCTCCAATGATATTATCAGGGATCTTCTGCGTTATCATGTGGATTTTACAAGGGATGGTTTGGGAAATCTGGCGTTTACCAGAGAGGGAGCACATTCCCAGCCAAGAATTCTTTTTCATGAGGATATTACAGGAAAAGAAATCACACAGACTCTCTTAACTGCTGCAAAAATAAAAGAAAATATTGAAATTTGTGAATATATGACTATGGTAGACCTGATCTCCAAAGACAATACAGTCTGCGGAATCATTGCAATGGACCGGAATGACCAGGCATTTCCTGTTTATTCTCAGTATGTGGTTCTTGCCTGCGGCGGAATCGGCGGGCTTTTTAAAAACTCTACCAACTTTTCGCATATTGCAGGAGATGGTGTTGGAATTGCCATGAAGCACCATGTGGAAATGGAAAATCTGGACTATATCCAGATTCATCCGACAACTCTCTATTCAAAGAAACCCGGACGGCGTTTCCTGGTTTCAGAATCAGTCAGAGGAGAAGGTGCTCTTCTGTATGATAAGAACGGACAGCGTTTTACAAACGAATTACAGCCGAGAGATCTGCTGAGCCAGAAGATTTCTGCCCAGATGGAAAAGGATGGAACAGAGTTTGTATGGGAAGATATGCGCCCTCTGGGAGAGAAAACAATTCTGGAACATTTTCCTCATATTTATGAACAGTGCGTGGAAGAAGGTTTTGATCCGAGAAAAGAGCCAATCCCGGTTGTTCCGGCACAGCATTATTTTATGGGTGGAATCAAGGTAAATCTGGGAAGCAAAACTTCCATGAAGGGACTTTATGCCTGTGGAGAGACAAGCTGTAATGGCGTCCATGGAAGAAACCGTCTGGCAAGTAATTCTCTTCTGGAATCTCTGGTCTTTGCAAGAAAGGCTGCAGATGATATGATATTTGGACAGACACCGGAATATGTGCGGGCAGATGCAATTGATATGAATATGTATGAAAGCAGAGAAGAACTGCTTAATGCCTGCCACGAAACCGTATTAAAAGAGATTGAAAGGATGAAAAAAAGTCATGAATAGTATCACAATGAAAATGCAGGCAGACAAGCTGATTCGTATGGCACTTCAGGAGGACATTACCAGTGAGGATGTTTCCACGAATGCAGTGATGCGAAGCGCAGTAAAAGGAACCGTAGATCTGATCGCAAAGGAAGACGGAATCATTGCCGGACTGGATGTATATGCGAGAGTATTCCAGATTCTGGATGAGAAAACAGAGATCAGTTTCAACTTTAAAGACGGTGATGCAGTAAAGAAGGGCGATCTTCTTGGAACAGTAACAGGAGATATCCGGGTGCTTCTTTCCGGAGAGAGAGTTGCCCTGAATTATCTCCAGAGAATGAGTGGTATCGCTACTTATACAAAACAGGTTTCAAAGCTTCTGGAAGGAAGTAAGGTAACACTTCTGGACACCAGAAAGACAACTCCGAACTGTCGTGTTTTTGAAAAATATGCTGTACGCATAGGCGGCGGATGCAACCACAGATATAATCTTTCTGACGGAGTACTGCTTAAGGATAATCATATCGGAGCAGCCGGAAGCGTAGCGAAAGCAGTGGCCATGGCAAAAGAATATGCACCATTTGTCCGTAAGATCGAGATTGAAGTAGAGACTATGGAACAGGTAAAAGAAGCAGTAGAAGCAGGAGCAGATATCATTATGCTTGACAATATGACACCGGAAATGATGAAAGAAGCAGTAGAGCTTATCGCAGGCCGGGCACAGACAGAATGCTCCGGAAATATCACAAAGGAAAATATCGCCAAAATCCTGGAAACAGGTGTGGATTTTGTTTCCAGCGGTGCACTGACACATTCTGCTCCAATCCTTGACATTTCCATGAAGAATCTTCATGCAATATAATAACATGGCAGCGAAGCTGTTTTGCAGCGGATAATTTGCTATAGGATTATATCGTGGAGAAAGGATGGGAAAGTATGAATACTGCTCAGAGAAGAACTGAAATTTTAAAGCTCCTTCAGCAGGCAGAAAAACCTGTGGCTGCCAGGGCGATGGCATCACAGTTCGGAGTAAGCAGACAGGTGATCGTGCAGGATATGGCTGTGATACGTGCATCTACACCGGGAATCCTGTCAACGACCAGAGGATATGTGCTGCAGCAGGATAAAGATATTGCATGCACCAGAGAATTTAAAGTACGCCATGGGCAGGAACAGGCAGCGGAGGAACTGAATCTGATCGTGGACTGTGGCGGGCGAGTGAAAAATATCAGCATCAGCCACAGGGTTTATGGCCGTGTCACTGCAGAAATGGATATTCGTTCCAGACAGGATGTGAATGAATTTGTCCAGGCGATCAATAGCAGCCATTCCAGCGTATTAAGCAGTGCTACTTCCGGGTATCATTATCATCTGATAGAAGCATCCAGCCAGGAAAGGCTGGATCTGATCGGAGAACAGTTAAAGAAAGCAGGTTTCCTTGCACCACTTCAGCCATGGGAAAAGGAAAAACATCATAATATATAAGTAAGAAGGGATTCAGAAGATGACAATAGCAGAAATTCAGCAGGAAATCCTGCGAATGAAAAAAGAACAGGATATCTGTATTCTTGCACACGCATATCAGGGTCAGGAGATTCTGGAAGTAGCAGACTATACAGGAGATTCCTATGGCCTGAGTGTACAGGCGTCCAAAAGAGACTGCAGCGGTGTGATCATGTGCGGCGTGCGTTTTATGGCAGAAACCTGCAAGATTTTAAGCCCGAAGAAGAGAGTATGGCTTGCTAATCCTGTAGCCGGATGTCCCATGGCAGAGCAGTTGGATCTGGAAGGTCTGCGTGAATTAAAAGCACAGTATCCGGATTATGCAGTTGTCGCCTATATTAATACAACTTCAGAACTGAAAACAGAATGTGACGTATGCGTTACGTCCTCATCAGCAGTTGAAATCTGCAAAAAGCTGGAGCAGGATAAGATTTTATTTATTCCGGATCCGAACCTGGGACACTACGTGGCAGAAAAGCTTCCGGAGAAAACATTTGCATTTTATAAAGGCGGATGTCCGAGACATATCGTGGTCAGTGCAAAAGATGTAGAAAAAGCCCGCGCAGCGCATCCGGATGCACTTTTCCTGGTACACCCGGAATGCCGTCAGGAAGTAGCAGAGCAGGCTGATTATGTAGGCTCCACCACAGGAATCATGGAATTTGCAAAGAAATCTGAACATAAAGAATTTATCATCGGAACAGAAAACAGCATTGTAGAGCATCTTCAGTTTGAATGTCCTGATAAGAAATTTTACCCGGTTGCAGTACAGCTTACATGCATGAATATGAAGGTTACCACCTTAATGGACATCTACAACTGCCTGAAAGGACAGGGCGGGGAAGAAATCTTCCTTCCGGAGAATATCATGGAAGGCGCCGGAAGATGCATTCACAGAATGGTGGAGCTGGGCGGCTGAATAATAATCTGAAATTTTCTGCTGGCTATTATGTCATGGAATTGATACAATAAAAGTAACGTTACTGATAACAGTAACAAAGTAACTACTCTGCAGTCTGATATCCTGGTATCTGTGAATAGAACAACAGATTGCTGAACAGTTACAGACAAAACAGCCTCAGGAGTAGAAAATTGAAAAACATACAGGCAGACATTAAATCAGGAAATTTTAAACAGGTGTATCTTCTCTATGGAGAGGAAGCATATCTGAAACAACAGTATAAACAGAATCTGGTAAAGGCACTGAATCCGGATGGGGATACTATGAACTTCAATCACTATGAAGGCAAGGGGATTGATGTAAAACAGTTGATCGACCTCTGTGAAACCATGCCATTTTTCGCAGAGCGCAGAGTTGTTTTGCTGGAAGATACAGGTTTTTTCAAAAATAAGTGTGAGGAACTGGCAGATTATATGAAAGAGCTGCCGGACTATCTGTATCTGGTTTTTGCAGAAACGGAAGTAGACAAGAGAAACCGCATGTACAAAGCAGTAAAAGCCTGCGGAAGTATTGCGGAATTTATCAGACAGGATGAAAAAACTCTGATGCGCTGGGCAGCAGGGATCCTGGGGAAAGCCGGAAAAAAGATCACCCAGAGAGATATGGAACTTCTGCTGACCAAAACAGGAACTGATATGGGGAATCTCAGGATGGAGATGGAGAAGCTTATCAGTTATACAGAAGGCAGGGATGTGGTGACTGCAGAGGATATTGAAGAAATCTGCACCACCCAGACAACCAACAGAATTTTTGATATGGTGCGTGCAGTAACAGAGAAAAATCAGAAGCGTGCACTGGAACTTTATTATGATCTGCTGACATTGAAAGAGCCACCGATGAGGATCCTGTTTCTTCTTGCGAAGCAGTATCGCCAGCTGCTGTTGGCAAAACAGTTTGCGGCAGCAGGACTTGCACAGACAGAAATAGCTTCGAAACTGGGAGTTCCCGGATTTGTTGTGAGAAACATTACAACATGTGCCAGAGCTTACACCATATCTGAACTGGAACAGGCAGTAAAAGATTTTGTGGATGCAGAAGAATCGGTGAAAACAGGACGCCTGGAAGATAAGCTGAGCGTAGAATTACTGATCATTAAGTACAGCAGTAAAGTAAAATAGGAAAAACGGTAACTGCCGGATATTCTGGCAGTTACAAAAGATAATAACAAAAAAAGACAGCCACATGACGGTGATGGCTGTCCTTTTTAATCATAAGCTTATAATTAAAAATTCAATCTATAATTAGTCAATGCTGTTAACAGCTTTAGATAAACGGGCAACTTTTCTTGCACAGTTGTTTTTATGATAAACACCTTTGGATGTAGCTTTGCTGATTGTGGAAACAGCATCCTTTAATGCTACTTCTGCAGCTGCCTTATCTTTATTTGCTACTGCTGCTTCAACTTTCTTCATAGAAGTTTTAACTGCAGATTTGATTGCTTTGTTTCTTGCTGCTTTAGTTCTGTTTACTAAAATTCTTTTCTTAGCAGATTTAATGTTAGCCAATTCGTACACCTCCAATTTAATTCGATAAAATATTATTATACTCCTGTCATAGAAACAGACACGGGCGCTCCTATGAACATGCTTATATATATTATCTCAAATAATCTTCCTTGTCAATACATATTTCCATAAAAAAAGCTAAAAATAGATATAAAAGATTGTTATAAGAACGGAGTAAACAGTAACAAATATTGAATGAAGTATGGAGGGAAAAGAGATGCTGGATAATTACGGAATAAGAA
>ENA-OUQP01002220-OUQP01002220.1-human-gut-metagenome-genome-assembly--contig:-NODE-2220-length-11040-cov-16.153482_pt1 | contig 11040 bp, 4 predicted proteins | sample MGYA00237951_ERZ548836 | MGnify/ENA primary metagenome ERZ548836 (study PRJEB26490, sample SAMN05194702) | human gut metagenome | biome: terrestrial biome; feature: human-associated habitat; material...
ATATAACACAAACAGTAATACTACGCAAAATGTCTCCATATCAAAACGGTTCGTTACTGTTTTTGCAATCAATGTACCATCAACATTATTACCGTTAATTAAAAGTTCAGTTCCTTTTTCTGTCTTTGGTTCGTAAGAGAAACCAACTCCTAATGTTTTCTCCACATCTCCGTCAGGATTTTCCACATACAGAGTATATGTCTTTCCTTTACATTCTGAAATTCTGTCAAATTTGAAAACATTGAACTTACTATTTTTAATGTCTTTTAATTTCAATTCAGATTTTGCTACAATCTTACCTGTCTCATCATCCTTTAACGAAATCTTTACTGTAGAATCTGCCGGTGTTCCTTGTATGGAACATTTGATTGTTATTCCATCCAGATAGTCCTCTTCCGACACAAATTTCTGTTCAATTTTTCCCGAAAGCACTCCGGTACCCATATATTTACTGGTATCTACTCTGTTATCATACAAAATATGCGTTTTGGCAATATGCGCATATAAAAAGCTAAACATTATAATTACAGCTATGCCAATAACCCATTTCATTATTTTCTTCATTATTGGTCTCCTTTATGAATTTTTATATTCATTGCAAATTGGCTCCGCATCCCCAAATCGTTTTAAAACTCCATGATCCAACCAAACAACTTTATTGCATATCGATTCTACCTGTTCGATACTGTGTGAGACGAAAAGGATTGTTGTTCCTCTGTCCATCATACTTCTGATTCTCGCTTCGCATTTCTGCTGGAATCTAAAATCTCCTACTGAAAGGACTTCATCTACAATCATGATATCCGGTGTTCCGATCGTCGCAATCGCAAACGCCAGTCTAGATACCATTCCTGATGAAAAATTCTTAACCGGAACATCCATAAAGTTTTGTAATTCCGAAAATTCCACAATCTCGTCATAATATGAATTCATCATTTCCCTTGAATATCCCAACAGAGCTCCATTCAGGAAAATATTCTCTCTCGCAGTCAAATCAAAATCGAAGCCTGCTCCTAATTCAATCAGCGGTGCAACCGTTCCAAGCACGCTTACAGATCCCTTAGTTGGTTTCAATACTCCTGCAATCGTCTTTAACATTGTACTTTTTCCACTACCGTTTAAACCGATCAGACCTAACGACTCTCCACGATATACTTCAAACGACACATCTTTTAATGCCCAGAATTCATTATATGACACTTGCTTTTTCAAACTTTTTATAATATATTCTTTCAGACTATCAAACTTCTCAGATGCAAGATTAAATTTCATAGATACATGATCTACTTTAATAATTAATTCTTTCTCCATGTCATACTCCTAAATATTTAAAATAAACTGATCTTGGTTTCTATAGAATACATAGAATCCAATAATCAAGAATACAACGGTTTCCACAACTGCAACAATCAGCTGGCCTATACTGAACACCATGTTATTGATCATTACATCTCTGAACATCATCAGAATATTTGTCAATGGATTTAGCATAACAATCTTATATAACCATCCCGGCAAAATTGACATTGGATAAATCACAGGTGTCAGATAGGTCAATGCTGTCAGGAATACAGAGTACAAATGCATAATATCTCTGAACTTAACTGTGACTGCTGATAAAATCATACCAACTCCTAACGAGAACAATACTAATAACATCAGCGGAATTGGCGACAACATTACTGTCCAGTGTAATTCCGAACGCATAGCCATCATAACCAGAAGTAATGCCGTAAATGAAGCCATCAGATTAATAAAGCTTGAAAATACTCTAGAGATAACAAATAAGTATTTCGGTACATATACCTTTTTGATTAATGCTGCATTTCCGGTAATTGCAGACATCGCGCTTGATGTAGATTCACTATAAAAATTAAATACAATCTGTCCACTTAATAAATACAGTGGGAAGTTTTCAACATCAAATTTAAATAAGTTTGAAAATACTACAGATAAAATAATCATCATAAGCAATGGATTTAATAACGTCCACAGCACACCCAAAACCGATCTTCGATATTTAATTTTTATATCTCTTGAAACCAATTCACTTAAGAGCGGTCTGAATTTCAAAAAATTTTGTATATATCTTGACATATTCTCCTCCAAAAATCATTATTTACAAACGACAATATATTTTAGCATATTCTTTTCTAAATCTCAACCTATTAGCAATATTCTGATAATTAATTGTATAATTCTAACAAAAAATAATAGGCGGCTGATATATTTCATCAACCACCTATATTCATTATTAATGATATACAACCACTGTACTTCCTGCTGGAATGGTATCATAAATCCATTTTGCATTATTAATGTTTAATCTGACACATCCATGTGAAAGTGGCATTCCAAGTCTTCCATCCATTAATGTTCCATTTTTATTGTACAAAACTGAATGGAACAAATAATTTCCTCTGAACTGTGTATACCAGTAACATCTCGCCGAACCCGAATCAAAATAGTAACCTTTACTTCCCACCTGGAATGTTCCTTCCACAGTTGGTGTACTTGGTGCTCCATCTGAACAGTCCCAATACTGAATGCAACGCCAGTTTCCCTGCCATCCCTGATAGATTCCTACTTTATGTGTACTTCTGTTTACCAGTAACAAATATGGGGTTCTGCTTGAATACATATTTGCTTTTGCATTCATAAACTGCTGTGCTGTCTGGATTCTTTCCAGTGAGTAGCTTGTTGAACCAACTGCACTTCTTACACCGTTTTTTGCGACATATGCATGTGTATTGTATTTTCCACCATGCTTGTGATTATTACTGTCTACAGTAACACTCCATGTACCGTTCCCTCTGTTAACACCACTATACCAAACGATATCATCCTGACCGTTTGTTTCACTCCATGTAGGGAAAAGTACTTGTTCTCCATCAGCTCCCAAAAGCCATATTTCTCTTTGCGTTCCACTTACATATCTATTATATATATAATTCTCCGCATTAATTATTTGAGAAGTTGCACCTACACCCGAAAAAATACCATTTCCCATAGTTGCATAAACATTTATCTTATAATTTCCAAAATGATAAGCATGGTTCTTCACATTCATTATAGCAGAATATATACCTTCTGCTTCTTTTATTGCTGTATACCAAACAATATCACTCTGATTATCTGCACACCACATAGGAATTTGCACTGTTTGTACACTAGATGGTGCAAACACACCTGAAACAGTCACTTTAAAAGTTCCTTTGTTTCCATTTACTTCCGAAACCTGTATTCCTGCACACTTCGTTGCCTGGCTAACATTAAATGTAGTGCTTGCAATTCCCTGCAATTCATTATTCCGGGTTATGTAATAGGCATTAACATTATACGCTCCTAATTCTTTATGGTTTGTAATAGATACTTTCAATCCATAATTATGTTTTCCTAAATTTTCAGCCGTGTACCATCTGAGATCATTCTGTCCACCTGCATTTCCCCAAACGGCAAAAAGCACTCCTTTTTCTCCTCCCGGAACTTTCAGATTATTCAAATTCAATTGATACACACTCTCAGAACCGTCTATATCTTTCGCTGTAAGATTATCATAATCCGGCGACATATCACACTGCGTTCCCTCAACTCCCGTAAGCATTCCTGTAATATCTGTCATATATACATCAATCCAGTATATTCCACTATGATACTTATGATTCTTTATGTTCGTTTCCACAACATATTCATTTTTGGCATTCTTTTTGGCTGTATACCATACCAAATTTCCCTGATTTTTATCAGACCAAATTGGAATCAATACATTCTTTATCAATCCGGCATTCTTATTAACTGGAACTGTTATCTTTAACTTACCGCTTTCCTTATCTGACTCTACTTGCATTTTTCCCAATGCTGGTGATTCAACAGAAATATTAGTATTTCCTAACCCCATTAAATTTCCATTTGGTTGAACCGCATACGCATTAATCCAATATTTGCCTAAACCTTTATGTTTAGAAACATCCAAATTTATTTCATATTGATCTTTTGCATTCTTTTTAGCTGTGTACCAAATCAAATCATCTTGTCCATTGACCTCACTCCATATCGGAACCAAAACACTTGTCGCTCCACCCGGAACTTCAAAATCTTTTATGGTCACAAGATAATTTAATCCATCTTTTTCTTTGATGTCTATGCTTCCCTGTCTTAACATCATTTCAGTTTCCAGACTGCTTACACCATATTGTCTTCCCGTCACATCTGTAATATAAACACCAACATTATATTTTCCAAGAGAATATTTGTGTTTCTTTATGTTCACATCTACCACATATTCATCGCTATCCGACATTTTCTTGGCCGTATACCAAACTAGATCATCCTGTCCATTCACGTCACTCCATACTGGAACCATTATATTATCAATATATTCCGCATTTTTAATATCTGATAATCTTATTAAAAATGTACCACTTTCCTGATTTTTATCCTCAACTTTTATTGTTCCAATCTCTGGATTATTGACAAAAAATTCTGACATTCCTAATTTAATTAAATTCCCCGTTTTGGTTTCTCCATAAACGTGAACATTATATTTCCCCAATCCTTTATGATTACGAATATCTACAGTTAACGAATAATGATTTTCATCTAATTTTTTAGATGTATACCAAATCAAATCATCCTGTCCATTTATATCACTCCATACAGGTATTAATACGTTTTTAATGCCTCCCGGTATTCTCACATTATCCACGTTAATGTCTATTTGTAATCTGTCTTTTGCATTTTGTTTAATCTCAGTTTCGACATCCTTTTTTTCAAACTCAAAAGATGTTCCGGCAATACCAATTTGCATACCATCAGTATTAATTGCATACACACCCACATTGTATTTTTCTAACTGATATTTATGATTAGCCACACTGTCTCTTACTACATATTGATTTTTATCATTTTTTGTTGCAATAAACCACTGCAAATCATCTTGCCCATTTGTATCACACCAGACAGCCATCAACACTTGGCTTATCTTTTCCTTATTCTGTAAATCAGATAATATAATTGAAAACGTTCCATCCGTTTCATCAATATCTTCTATCGTCACCTTGCCAGTTATAGCAGCCTTATCCACTTGTACAGTTTCCTGTTCCTGTAATCCATCATTCGCTGTTATCTGTTCTTGCTTCTGCACATAACCAATATCCTCATCTGTCACACTTTCGCCAACAACTACCTGTCCTTTTTCATCATCAGGTGCATCAGCATAACTAACTACAGTTCCAACTGCCAAGCAAAACATTAAGCTTGCAATAGCAATCAATCTTTTTTTCATACAGCCACCTCTTTTTCACCTTTCATTCCTCGAATTCTAAAAATATTTGCTGAATAAAAATATTTTCAGATTTTATAAAATAATCATATCATCTTTTTCCATGTTTGAAAACAAAAAATGTCTTGTAAAATGCTTTACTTGCATTTTACAAGACATTTCTTTTAACATGTCTTTAAATTTTTTATCATATTCAATAACTTCTCCGCATATCCCGCATCTGTAGCCCAACCTATTCCATATGGATTGTTCGCTTTACTTAACCATTGTACATAAGGCGCCTTATTTCTCAACCAACTCCCCCATCGTGGATCAACACATGGGTTATTCAATGCTACATCACTTGCGTAACATTTCAAATGCTGTATCTGTGCTCTAATTCCTTCGCGTACATCACTGAATTCGTTTCCCGGAACACCTCCTGTTGCACCTATGCCGGCAAAATTATACTGATTAGGTTTTACGTCCCCACCAAATTTTAAAAATCCGGTTTCTAGCATAGCCTGTGCAAATGCAACCTCTACACGAACACCTTCTGCTTCTGCTTCTTGCTTAAAAATTGTACAATAGGTTTCTATATTAGCAGCTCCTCCTTTTGCCAATACTCCATTATATTGACTTAAGCGACCCGAATACTGATCATATGTCAGATTATTCTTTTTATAATATGTAACCATCTGAGCAATCGTTACATCCGAATGTCCCATTATTGTATATAATCCTGTATTTTTTATTTCCTGCGTGCAGCCACCAATTCCTACTTGCATTCCGTTTCCAGTTTCCAAATAAACATTTATTTTATATGTTCCCGCATGCTTTTTATGATTTGCTATATTCACAGTAGCTTTGTATGTTGTACTATTAATTTTTGTTGCCTGATACCATACCAAATCACTTTGGTCACTTGCACACCAAACAGGAACCATCACAGCCTCTACACCAGATACTGACTTAATATTATTTATCGTTACATTGAAGTTTCCACTGCTCTCGTTATATTCAGACACACTGATTCCCGCTGTTGGCCTACTTACATTGAAGGTCGTTGTTTTCGTCTTCACACTTCCGTTTGCCAATGTAATATATGCATGTACATTATACGTTCCAAGTGTTTTGTGATCCTTGATCTTCACTGTCTTTGTCCATGTACCGGCATTCTTTTTCTCTGCTCCGTACCAGATCAGATCATCCTGTCCTCCCTGTACGCTCCATACTGCAAACTGTACCTGACGAATATTTCCATACGCCGATGCATTACCCAAGGTAACCTGAAATTCCTTTTCTGTTCCTGCTGTATCTTTTACATTTAAATATGTATTTGGCAGTTTCATCTCACATGTAGTAGAAGCAATTCCCGTCTGAATTCCATTTCCGTCTACAATATAGCATGCAATTCGATAGGTTCCTTCATTATAATTATGATTTCCCATATCAATTGTAATCTTATAGCTTCCATTTGACTGTTTTTGAGCCGTATACCATACCAAATCACTTTGATTTCCCTGACTCCATACCGGAACCAACACTGAATTTATTCCTGATTTACTTTGGATATTACTTATTGTTACTTCTGCTGTTCCATTTGAACCATTTTGTTTTTCCACCGTAAGCTTCGCTGTTGGTTTCGTAACATTAAATGACATTGCTTTTAAGAATACACTTGTTCCATCGTTCAGTACTGCATAAGCATGTACATTATATTTTCCATATCTTTTATAATTCTTTACAGCAATATTGGTTGACCAGACATTTCCACTTTTTGTTCCTGTATACCAGTTCAAATCATCCTGTCCGTTTTGATCACTCCATACAGCAAACTGAATTCGATTTAACGTATCTGGAACATTTGTAATTTTCGCAGAAGCCTTAAAGTTTTTTTCTTCTCCTGTTGTATCCTGAACTTTACAATTTGCACTACTATTGTACATATTACAGGTCATTGTTTGTACACAGGTTACTTTTTCATTCTTATCACATTTATAAATGTGTATATTGTATATTCCATCTGCATTTTTGTAATTAGTGGTATTATAATTAATCTCTACATCATTTCCTGATTGCTTATTAACTATAGTCCATAAATTATTTGGATCTTGACCGTTTTTATTTGACCAAACAGCAACTCTGTAACTTTCACCATCTGAAAGCTTTCCATTTATCTTTACCGTAAATGTTCTTGCAAAATCATTTTTCTTTATAACTGATGCTGTAAATTTACCAGAATCCTCTTCTTTTGACAAATTAAAATACTTTGCAATTCCTGTAGCATCAGCAATTCCCACTTTCTTAATAAAGCTTTCCTGCTTCAACTTTTCTGCATCTGCAGAATTTGTTAAAAACGCATGTTCCACAATAATTCCAGGGAAACCTGCTAATTTACTATTTCGTATAACGCTATAATAATCAGCAATACTTCCATCTGAATATTTCGAACCACTTTCAGAATTTCGTATTTTTACACCTCTGTTTGCCAATCCCAAGCTAACAAGTTCATTTTCAATATCTGAAGCCAACTTCTGTCCATTGTTATGTATTTCCGAATTATAGCTACTATTCGGATACCATACCTCAGCTCCTGTTGCCGCCGGGCTTGCCGAATTCATATGAATACTTACAAATACATCCGCTCCCCAGTTTTTTGCCATCTGTACACGTTCTTCCAGTCCTACCGCAACGTCTGTACTTCTTGTCATATATACCGTAACGCCTGAATATTTTTCCAGTTCTTCTTTACAATACTGTGCAATTTTCAAAGTAAGATTTTTCTCAACCAGACCATTAGCAGCGGCACCACCGTCACTTCCGCCATGTCCCGGATCCAATACTACAACTTTATTCCGGCTTCTTACAGTCCTTCCTTCCAGACTTTCCGCTGAAATTGCTGACTCCGTTTCACTCAATGTTGATGCAATATCTGTTGATGCAGAAACTAACTTTCCAGACTCTACATCAACTACCGATGCTTCTACTGCCTGTTCCGCATTTGTGTCACTGTTTCCAGCTTCATAGCCTTCATACACTTCATCTACACCAAACTTTGCATTAACACCTATTGCTTCTAAATCAACAGAGTTCTCTACACCATTCAGAATATACGTAAATGTCTTTGCACTGTAAACACCTTTTTCTTCGGCAGAAAAATCATATGAAAACAGGAACAACTCTGCATCTTTTTTCCCAAATGCAAATTCTGTTACAGTTCCATCACTTTTTTGAAAGCTTAATCGTGGCTGTTCAATATTTTCTGTTCCTTTTCCAAACGACACAACTACCTGCTGTTCCCCCGGACTTTGCAGATATCCCTGATCTACTGCCAGATAATTAATAACCGGCTGTTCTTCGTTTGAATTATCTGTTAAGGTGCTATTTTCTTCTACATTACCAACTTGATTCTGTGTATCACTATTCTCATTTTCATAATTAACACCCGAATCATCCTGTGATATTGTGTTTATATCTTCATTATCATTTTGAGTTTCTACTGTTGTATTACTGTTCTCCTGCACCTCTGCAGCTGCTACGTTAACACTTCCCGCAACAGTTGACCAAAGCATAAGTGCAGATAAGAAAACTGCTATTTTTCTTTTCATCTTTTTCCCTCGCTTTTTTATCCTAACGTGAACGGAGCCTTATCAATTGGGAAATTTGGATTGTAGAACGGATCTCCTTTTTTTAATATTTCCGGCCATTTCTTCTGGAATTTTGCAACTTCACCTTCAAAACGCTTTAATTTTTCCGGTGTATCTTCATATCCTCTTGATTTCGATTCATAATGATACCACTCTGAAAATGCATTAAATACAACCCACTTTCCAGTTTCTCTTACTTTCAGACAGTAGTCCACATCATTACATGCAACAACAAATTGTTCATCGAATCCACCAACCTGCTCAAACAGTTCTTTTTTAGTAATCATACAAGCTGCTGTAACAGCGCTATAATTACAGTTGATCTGCGCTCTGACCATATATCCATAATCATCTCTTCGGATTCCTATATTTACATGTCCTGCATATCCACCGAATCCTACTACAACACCGGCATGCTGTACTGTATCATCCGAATATAACAGTTTTGCACCAACAACACCGACATCTTCTCTCATACAGCATCCCAATAATTCATTGATGGCTGTTGGGGTAATCATCTCTGTATCATTATTTAAGAAGAGTAAATATTCTCCTTTTGCAAAGCTCACACCATAATTGTTAATAGCAGAATAATTGAATCCCTCTTCCCATTTGACTATTTTTACATTCTCATATTCTTTCTGAAGTTTCTCATAATATGCAAAAGTTTTATCTTCTGTACTGTTATTTTCAACGATGATAAATTCAATATTTTTATATTCACTTTTATTTATAATTGATTTTACACACTTATCTAAATCATCTGTATGATCTTTATTCGGAATAATAATCGAAACAAGTGGATTACCCGGAGTCTCATAAATCACATGATACATTCCCCAAAGTCCTGTGTGTTCTACTTTTGCTTTTACACCTATACGTTTAAAGTGATCTTCAATTGCTCTTTTTCCGGCATCATAAGCATACATTTTACTTGCCGGATCACCAGCAACAGAATTCATATGTATTCTCCAATGATATAATATCATCGGAATATGTTTAATGCTGTCTGCACTTTCAATACATCTGAACATCAGATCATAATCCTGTGATCCGTCATATTCTGGTCTAAATCCACCAATTTCTTTAATAATATTTGTTTTCACAACAAAGAAATGAGTAATATAGTTATGCGAACAGAATAAATCCATACTAAAATCAGGCTTAAAATTCGGGTCATTATGTTCTTTACCATCCCCGGTAATCTTATCTTCATCTGTATATAAGATGTCGTATTCTTTTTCCTGTAATGCTTTCACCACTTCATATAAAGCATTCGGCGCAAGAATATCATCATGATCAAACAATCCTACATACTCACCTGTTGCCAGTTCTAATGCTGCATTCGTATTTCCTGAAATTCCTTCATTTTTTTCCAGTAATATATATTTAATTCTGTCATCCTGTTTTGCATATTTTTCCAACTCAGCTTCTACTGCAGCATCGCCTTCGCTTCCGTCAGCAATACATAACTCCCAATTGCTATATGTCTGATCAACAACAGAATCTATCATTTCTCTCAGGAAATTAATCGGTGTTTTGTATGTCGGAACAATAATACTAATCTTTGGTTCGAATTCGAATTCAACTTTTTTCTGCTTTTCAAGTTCTTCTTTTGTTGGTTTATTTAATTCAAACCATTCACCGTACGGCATTGCAGATGCATTTACACGACTTACAATATATTCCTTCAGTCCTTTTACACCATGTTTTCTGATATGATTAATTCCTTTTTCTATATTCTTCTTATTAATACATTTTACTAACTGTTTTGCAAAGCCTCTACGTGCTTCAACTTTATTGTTTCTGCGGATAACTTCCGGTTTTAATTCAATTCTTTTTCTCTTCTTTTTATCCGCGATTGATAAATAATATGTTTTTTCTTCTTCATATGGAAATTCAATTGTAAATCCGCATTCAATATCTTTTTCTTCTACAAAACCAACTTCTACCAGATCTTTTCTTGACATTCTGGTCAATTTTACATCATCAATAATTTCTTTTTTGTTCTCATCCAAAATGCTAATTTTCACATAGTCGGTTCCCCAATCAGAAATAGTCCATCCTCCGACCAAAATTTTTGCATTATTTATTCTTACATAATCTAAATTATACGCTATTGTACTATCA